>Ga0315910_10000332_pt1 | contig 49108 bp, 46 predicted proteins | sample EdamamesoilMG_FD_204470 | JGI IMG/M metagenome (GOLD analysis project Ga0315910, IMG submission 204470) | Garden soil microbial communities collected in Santa Monica, California, United States - Edamame soil | ecosystem: Environmental > Terrestrial > Soil > Garden | place: USA: California... | reverse complement strand
CCCATGCCGTGGACCCATACCCTCCCGCGACCGTCAAACGATTAAGTTGTGGCCGTGAGATTGCGCTTGGCACGGGGTGTGCGGGTCCACGGCATGGGTACGGGAACGATGGGATGGGTTCCTCCGCACTGTCCCAATCCAAACTGTAGTTACTTCAACGCGTTGTCGCCCGACTGGCCCGTCGTCCGCAAGGGTTTCTACGAGCGCAAGGCTCGCCCCCACCGTATCCAACGGTTCACATGTCGTGCGTGCAAGCGACATTTCAGCACGCAGACCTTCTCAACTTCTTACTGGCAGAAGCGTCCTGAACTCTCCTCCCGCATCCTTTCCCTGGTCGTTGGCTGCATGGGGAACCGACAGATCGCCCGCGCTCTCCCTTGCAGCAAGTCGACCGTCGCCCACCAGGTCGCCCGCCTCGGACGGCATTGTCTGCTGGTGCAGGCACGTGAGCTCTCGAAGATCTCGAGCCTCAACGAGATCGCGATCGATGGCTTCGAGACCTTCGAGTGGAGTCAGTACTTCCCGTTTCACCACAACGTCGCGGTGGACGTCGACTCGGGATACTTCCTCTATCACACCGACAGTCCACTTCGGCGCAAGGGGCGGATGACGGCCGGCCAGAAGAAGCGCCGGCTGGCGCTTGAGGTTGAACTCGGGAGGGCAAACCCGAGAGCGGTTGAGACAGGGGTGCAAGCTCTACTATCGCCGCTGATCTCCCGAACGGCCACGATACGAAGCGATGACCATCGAGCGTACCCCCGCGCCATCGGAAGGCTGGGTGGAAGGGTTGCCCATCGCATCACATCCTCGAAACAGCGCCGCGACGAGCGCAACCCGCTCTGGGAGATCAATGTCCTGGACCTGATGATCCGGCACAGCACCGCGGCTCACAAGCGCGAGACGATTGCGTGGGCGAAGCGGCGGCAGGCGTCGATCGAGAAGCTCACCATCTTCCAGGTGTGGCGCAACTACTTCAAACGTCGGAGGGAGAAAGGGGACCGGGTAACATCGGCGATGTTGCTCGGACTTTCGAGTCGACCCTGGCGTGTTGAAGACCTCCTCGCACGACGAATGTTCTATGGTAAGGCGCCGCTCCCAGATCCATGGAACGACTACTACGACTGCCGAGTCAGAACCACGGCGCTGGCGGTCAACCGAACTCACTGTCTGAAGTACGCGTTCTAACCAGGGTTCGACTCTGAATGCCGACGTGCCCCTGCCAGGCCCAATTTCCCGGCCACAACCAACAATTCCTTGAAGCCACCGCGTGATTCTGTTACCCGTGGCAACCATGAGCGTTCCCCATCGTCATCCGCGCGTGCTGGCGCGACTGGTGGTTGTCTGCCTCGCCGCGTTGGCGGTGGCTTCCTGCGGCGGTCCCAAGCCGGGAACGGGCCCGGGCACGGTGGACAAGACCGACGGCGTCTATAAAGGACTGGCGGCACCACTGCCCCCGATCGACCCCGAACTCCTGCGCGGCTTTCGCGTCCTCATCGACCCCGGGCACGGCGGCAGCTTCCGCGGGACGATGGGCCGGGATTCACTGCAGGAAGCGCACGTGAACCTGGGCGTATCGCTCTACCTGTGGGGACTCCTGCGTGAAGCCGGCGCCGACGTTCACCTGACGCGCGCCATAGACCGCGATTTTCTGACGCGCGCCGACTCCACCCTGACCTACGACCTGCAGACGCGCGTCGACATGGTGGACTCGCTGAACCCCGACATCTTTCTCTCGGTTCACCACAACGCGCAGCCGGAACGCGACCCGGGCATGAACCGTGTGGAAACGTATTACAAGGCGGGCGACCCCGCCTCACTCGACCTTGCGTTTGCAATTCACCGCCACCTCATGCGCAACCTCGGCATCGACGTGGGCGAGGTGCGCCAGGGAAACTACTACGTGCTGCGCAACGTCGGTGTCCCCGCGGTGCTGGGAGAATCCAGCTACCTCACCCACCCGCCGGTGGAAGAGAAACTCAAGTTGTCGCGGGCACAGCAACTGGAGGCGGAAGCCTACTTCCTGGGCATCGCCGATTACTGCGCGCGTGGCGTCCCGCGCGTGAACGTGGTGTTACCCGTCGACAGCGTGCTTTCGGACGTACCGCTTGTGCTAACGCGCCTCGAGGACCACGGCGGTGCCGGCATTGATCCCGACGGTGTGAGCTTCACGGTAAACGGCGAACCGGTCACGGTCGCGGTCTCCGACGACGGCAGGAATGCGCGCTGGCAGGCGCCGTGGGACGCACCCAACGGCCCGTACGAAGTCCAGATCGCGGCGCGCAACCTGGGCGGCAACACCGGCACACCCGCAATCAAGCGGTTTACCGTCAATCACCCGGCGGCCATGGCTGCCATTGCGTGCGACCCCGAGCGCGCGCCGCGCGGCGGCAGCCTTCGCGTGCACGCGCGCATCCTGGACCGGCGCGGCCTCGCGGTGGCTGATGGAACCCCGGTGACGCTTACAAGCCCGCTCCTGCGCACACCCGGAACCGGTCTCGTGCACGACGGAGCCGTGGAGTTTGCACTCGACGTTCCGGCCAATGCGACGCGTCCCGTGAAGTTCGAAGTAGCGTGCGGGAGTTTGCGCGTTGCACGCGAGGTGGCCCTCGCGGGTGAATCGTCGAAGCGCCGGAGTCTTTTTGTGCGCGACGAACTCACCAGGGCACCCGTGCTGATGGCGTCGGTGGCCAGCGGTGATTCCGTCACCGGGACGGGATCTCCGTCCGGGAGTTACACCGCCACCGGTGCCGTGATGGTGGCGGCACCGGGGTACATGCCCGCGAGCAGTGCGAGCGGCGACACCCTGTCACTCACGCCGTGGTTCGCCGGCGTGTTGCACGGCAAGCGCTTCGTGCTCGACCCGGAAGGCGGCACGCCGCGCGTGGCCGGTGTGGGTCCGATGGGGCTCTCCGCGTCGCACGTCAACCTGCGCGTCGCCCAGTACCTCGCCGGCTACCTGCGCGCGGCCGGCGCCGAGGTGCGACTCACGCGCAACAGCGAGGAAGTGCGTCTGGTGGAAGACGTGGCACGGATGACCAACCGCTTCCGAGCCGATCGTTATCTGGAATTGCGTCATCCCTCGCTCCCCAACGACAGTGCTTTGGCCGTGCGCGCGTACTACTTCCCCGGCAGCGCCAACGGCCTCAAGATGGCAACCACGATGGGAAACGAGATCGCGCGCCGGCTGGGTGTCGCGCATCGCGGTCCGTCGTCGCTCGTGACCTACCCGTTGCAACAGACCGCGTGCCCCGCCATTGTGGTCGCCCTGCCGCAGATCTCGCGCGCGGAGGAAGAAGCAAAACTCGACCGCGCGTGGTACCAGCGCGAACAGGCGTATGCGGTGTTTGTCTCGCTGCTTCGTCACTACGCGGTGACCGACGCCGGCGCGCTCACGGTGGAAGTCGCCGCACCCGAGCGAGCGGACTGGGTGGTTACCATCGACGGCACCTGGACACTCACCACGGGCGAGAACGGCAGCGTGCGTTTTGAGGCCCTCGCCCCCGGCGCGCATACCGTGAGCCTGCGACGCGGCGACACCCGCGTCACGCGCGCCGCCACGGTCACCGACGCCGCGTCCTCGCTTCGCATCGACCCCACCCTGCCGTAACGCCGACGCACGCGTTGACGCTCGGCGCCACTCGTTCTATCTTTGAAGCTGGTGCGCGAGCGAGCGGGGGTTCGTTTCAGCCGTGTCTGTCAATCTCACTACCACCGGACTTCCCAGCTTCTGGGATCGTGAACAGGCCTACCGCCGGCGCCTGCTGTTCATCCTGCCCTTCGTACTGGTTGCCCTGCTGATAACGTTCTTCGTCTCGGGCCAGCCGGGCTACGAGCGCGTCACGCGCTTTGTCGGCTGGCGCGGTCCCATGGAACTGCTGCCCGAAATCACCATCGAGCCCGACGTCGCCACTGCCGAGGCGGTTGCCGCCCCGGCGGGTGTGAGCGCACCCGAGCGCGTCGTGGTGGAAACGTCGCAAAGCGAAACCACCGGCCTCGACGCCGATATCCCCATTCCCGACGCTCAGCCGGCGCGGCAGGTGAACGCCGGTGAGGGCACACTGGGCGTATCCAACCCTTCCACCACCGCGGGACAAGCCACCACGGAGTCGCGCGAGCGTCCGGGGCAGGCGGCGGTTTCGTACTCGTCGGAGTACGTGATCCTGCGCATGGTGAAACCGCACTACCCGGAGCGCGAGCGTGCGGAGGGCATCGAAGGGAACGTGACGGTGGAACTCTTGATCGGGGTGGACGGAACGGTGCTGGAGAGCAACGTGCTGAATGTGGTGGGCCCGCCCGGTTTTGAAAGCGCAACGCTGGACGCGGTGCGCAACTTTCTCTTTCAGCCGCCGATCATCGATGGCCGGCCCTCTGAGATGTGGATCAAGTTTGTGGTGAAGTTCCGCATCAACTCGTGATGCGAATCGAGATCAGGGTACGAACGGTTCCGTGCGGCCGTTGCGCACTCGCACCAGTGGCACCTGGGCCGCCCGCTCGGCGCGCGCCTTCGCGTCACCCTTGAGCCGCTTCTCCAGCTGCACGCGCACGTCTTCGCGCGAAGCCGCTCCCGCATCCATCGTCTGCAGCAGCAAACGCGCGCCATAGTACGCCGACATCGTCACCGGGCTCGCGTCGGTGGCACCACCGGCCACGATCCGCGCGCGCACCTTGCGGTCGGTTTCCGCCGTTGCACCGTAGTGCGACTCGGCCGGAAACACGGCTCCCTCCAGCTCATCCTGCGCGTGGCGCATTAGCTTGTCCGAGTTCCACGTGCTCAACCCCAGAAGCTGTACCGCGAGGTCGTGAAACTTCACCTGCGGCAGCATCTGCAACAGTTCCTCGACACTCCCGGCCGCGAAGATGGCGTCGGGTGCGGCTTCGCGGATCTTCTCGAACTGGGTGCGGAAGTCGGTGGCGCCGTCGTCAAAGTATTCAATCGCGATCACCTCGCGCCCGAGCCGCCGGATCTCGCTCACAAAGAAGTCTGCCACTTCGCGGCGCTCGCCGCGCGCGGGTGCCAGCACCGCCACGCGCTCCACTCCCAGCCGTGCCACCGCGGCCTCGGCCACGGCGGTTGCCTCCACGGTGGCGGGAACGCGGGTTTGAAACACCCACGGGCCAATGTCGCCCATTTCGTCCGACGCCACCACCGGCGAGACGATGGCGGTGCGCCACGCGTTGGCTTCGATGGCTCCCGCGGTGGCAGGAAGTGTCAGCACGTCGCCCAACACTGCAACCGCACCCTCCTCGACGATGAGTTTGCGCACCGCCTTCACGGCACCCACCGCACCCCCGCGTGAATCCGCGAGCGACACGGTGACGCGCCGCGCGTGGTCGGTGTTGTGCTCATCCACCGCGAGCTTCACACCCTGTTCGAACAGACGCCCATACTGCGCCGCCGGCCCGGTCTGCGGGATGAGCACACCGATGCGATCCGGATCCACGCGTGTGGCGGGAGCCGGTGCCGGCGACTGCTGTCGCTCCGCGGCCTGCTGCATGAGAAGACGCGCCTCTTCTCCCGTCTCACCGCGCGGAAGGGCCGCCAGGTAACCATCGAGAAGCGTGTGACAGCGTGCGTAGTCGCCCGCCGCGTAAGCAGCCCGTGCCTGCTTGAGTGCGGACGCGCGCGCGAGTGACGACCCCGGGTGGCTGGCCGCAAGTTTTTCCAGTTCGGCCGGTGAAAGTGCGGTGTCCACGAGTTCGGTGAGGCGACGGTCGGCATTGGCGCGCGTGGCGGCGTCGACCGGTGCGGCCATCAGTTCCAGCAGGTGCTCCGCTTCGCGCACCGGATCCCCCAGGTCGCGCGCCGCGGCGGCGGCACCCATGAGCGCGTGTGCGCGCCGGGTACTGGTTGGATACGAGTCCAGGAGCTTCTCGTAGTAAAGGGCCGCCGACGACGCGTCTTTCCTTGCAACGGCCACATCACCGGCGAGCGAGAGCGCCTCATCCATGCGCCCGAAGGCGGGGTACTTGTTGACGAGTTCGGACGCGGCGTTGGCCGCGTTGTCGAGGCGGCCCCCCTCGAAATCGGACGTGAGAGACGCGAACAGTTGCTCGGCGCGGGCCTGTTCGGCCGGGCCCCAGGCGCCGGCCGGCGCGCCTCCGCCCGTGGCACATCCGGAAAGACAGGCGGCAAGCCCGAGGCACACGATGGCGAAACGAAAGCGCATCAGAAATCCCCCGGGTCGAGGTCCTTGAGGTAACGGCGCAACTCGTCGTCCGGATCCGGACCGGGTGCGGCGTCGCTGTCGAGCGCGCGCTTGTGCGCGGCAAAGACGTCCTGGGCTACGAAGATGGGTGCGTCGCACTTGAGGGCCAGCGCGACCGAATCGCTGGGACGGGCGTCGATGACCACGACGTCGCCGTTGCGTTCCAGGTAGACGCTGGCGAAGAACGTGCTGTTGCGGAGTTCGGTGATCGCAACCTTGGTGACGCGACCACCCAGCCCTTCGATGCTGCTGCGCAACAGGTCGTGCGTCAGCGGGCGCTCGAACTTGCCGCCCTTGAGCTGCAGTTCGATGGCCAGGCCTTCGGCGGGCCCGATCCAGATCGGGAGCACCTCGCCTCCATCCTCGCTCTTCAGCAGCACGACGGGGTTGTCGCGGGCGTCGCGGGCCATCCCGCTTACGGTCACACGCACAAAGTTCTTGTCACCTGGAGGCACGGTCCTCCCCGCGTCAGTCCGACTTTTCCTCGATCTGACGGTTCAGGTCGTTCAGGTCCTCAAACTTGGGCATGGGCTCGTTCAGGTTCTCGAGCATCCACTTGGCGGTCGGCGCCATGTCGCTCTCCGGATATTTCGCGATCAACTCGTTGAAGGAGCGGTCGGCCATGGACATGTCCTTCAACTCCTCCGCGTATACGAACCCGATCATGAAGAGCGCCTGGGGAGCGTAATTGTCCTTCGGGAATTTGTCGACGATCTCCTGGAAGGCAACGATGCGCTGACGCGGGTCCGAGCTGTTCTGCGCGTAGTCAAACAGCTCCTGCGGCCCGCGCTGTGTCGTCGTGTACGCCTCCATCAGGAGGTTGCGGGTCTTGTACCCCTTCTCGGCCTCCGTGAAGTGGGCTGCGCGCACCTCGTCGATCTTCTCGCGTGCGAGGCGCTCGACGATTTCGTCGTGCACGTCGTCGTACGGGCGCACCTGGGCGGGCTGCCGCTCATTGACGCGCACCAGCGAGTAGCCTTCCTCCCACTTGATGGGGCCGTAGATCTTGCCCGGCTCCATCTTCATCAGCTCTTCGGTGATGATCTGCGAGTAGCCGATACCCTTCATGTAGCCGCCCGGATTGAAGTAGCCCAGATCGCCGCCGTCGGCCTGGGTCAGCTTGTCTTCCGAGTACTTGTGGGCCATGGTCGTGAACTTCTCGCCGCCTTCTTCCACGCGTTCCTTGATGTCGACGAGTTTCTGGCGATCCTTGGAGAAGATGTGCTGGGCGCGCAACGTCTCGAGCACGGTGTAGAGATCCTGGTGCGTCTCGTAGTACTCGTGAATCTCTTCCTCGCTGGGACGGGCCTTGCTGTCGACCTCATCCTTGAGGTAGCCCGCAACCAGGATGGCGCGCTCGGCATCATCCAGCTGCTTCTTGATCTCTTCGCGGTTGCCCAGCTTGAGGCGCTTTGCCTCGCGAAACGCGATCTCCTCCTGCATCAGGCGCTCCGCCAGTTCGGCACGTCCCTGCGGGGTGTCGTAGCGGCGCCGCTGTACCTCCGGCAGACGCGAGAGGAAGTCCTCCAGCTGCGTGCGCGAAAGCGTCCAGTCCTCCACCGTGGCGGCGATCTGGTTCTCGGGCACGTCGAGGCTGGCCTTCTTGCCGTCGCGTGAACACGAGGACACAGCCAGCACAGCGGTCAGCGCCGCCGACAAGAGGAGAATGCGTCGATTCATGGCGGTTATTCCTCCGTACAGGTTCATCAGGTGAGATCGCCGCGCCCGCGGCGTTTAAGCTCTTCCACCACGCGCTTTACATCCTGCACGCGGTCGCGCCGGCAAACCAGCACGGCGTCTTGCGTTTCCACCACCACCACGTCATCCAACCCCACGACCGCCACCAGACGGCTGCCCCCCACGATGGTATCGTTGGAGGCGTCCACCAATACGTGATCGCCGATCACGACGTTGCCCCGCTCGTCGGCCGGGTGCGCGTCGCGCATGAACTCCCAGCTCCCGACGTCGTTCCAGGCAAAGTCGACCGGCATTGCGACCACGTTGTCGGCCTTTTCCATGACCCCGTAGTCGATGGAAATAGCCGGGGCGGCGGAATACTCCCTCTTCAACACGGCGTCCACAGGCTCTGTTCCCAACGCAGCACCAATCCGTCCCAGTACGGTATGCAGTTCCGGGAGATGGCGCGCGATTCCGTCCAGGATGGCGTCGGTCCGCCACAGGAACATGCCGCTGTTCCACAGGCAGCCCTCGGCCACCAGCGCCTGTGCCGCCTGCGCGGAAGGTTTCTCGAGGAACGCGGCCACGCGGTGAATCCCGGGGTCGGCGCCGACGGCCTCGGCGATTCGTATGTATCCGTATCCGGTTTCCGGGCGCGTGGGGCGAACGCCAAAGGTGAGAAGCGCCCCGCTGGCCTCCACGTACGCGGCACCCGCGCGCACGCGGGCGCGGAAGGCCTCCGCGGGATCCACCAGGTGGTCCGCGGGCAGCACGAGCATGGCGTGGTCGCCGTGCGCGGCTCGCGCCACGACGGCCGAGAGCCCGATGCAGGGTGCCGTGTTGCGCACCTCGGGCTCTCCGATCACGTTGCCCTCGGGCACGCGACCCGCGACCTCCGCGAGAATCGCCTCGCGTTGTTCGCGATTGGTCAGGACATAGATCTCGTCGGGACGCGCCAGGTCACCGATTCGCTCGATGGTGAGGCGGATCATGCTGCCACGACCGGTAAGGTCGAGCAGCTGCTTGGGGCGACGGCGCCGGCTCTGCGGCCAGAACCTCTCGCCCACCCCGCCGGCCATGATCACGACGAGCACGGCGCGTCCCTTCGGGACCTACTCCTTGGTAACCCGCACGCGGATCGGCACGCGCACATCACGGTGCAGGCGCAGTTCCAGCGTGTACTCGCCCAGCTGGCGAATGGGTTCGGGCATGTCGATCTGGCGCCGGTCGACTTCCTGACCCGACTCCAGGAGCTTGCGCGCGATGTCCATGGTGGTGACGGACCCGTACATCTTGTCCTCTTCGCCCACCTGCACCACGATGGTGGCCTGCAAGTCGCCCAGCCTGGCCGCCTGCGCACGCGCCGCTTCCATCGCGAGCATGTCCTTGCGCACCAGCGAGCGTTCCTTTTCCTGGAACACGCGACGGTTGGCTTCCGTGGCCGGCAAAGCGAGGCTCCGCGGGAACAGGAAGTTGCGGGCAAAGCCAGGCTTTACCTTTACCACCTGACCGCGGTTGCCGAGTTTAGTGACAGCGTCGAGAAGAATGACTTCCATGCTGATTCCTTCCTCCCGCGCCTAGCGGTAGTACTCGCGCACGTACGGCACGAGTGCGATCAGGCGCGCACGCTTGACGGCACTCGCGAGCATGCGCTGGTGACGCGCGCAGGTTCCGGTGATGCGACGCGGCGTGATCTTGCCACGGTCGGTCATGAATCGACGCAGACGACGGTCGTCCTTGTAGTCAAGGTAGGTGACGCGGTCGAGACAGAACTTGCACTTCTTCTTGCGAATCGGGCGCTTCTCGCGCTTTTCGCGCTTTTCGCCCTTCTTGTTGCGCGGATCCTTACCCACGACGTCCCTCCTCGCGGTGATCGCGGTCATGGTCACGGAAGCCACGATCGCGGAAGCCGCGGTCGCCGCGATCGTCATCGCGATCGCGATGGAACGACGGGCGCGACTCCTCTTCAGTCTGGGGCGCGCGCATGGTGGCTTCGACGGTGGCCGGCTCCAGCGCCGGCTCGTCACCGACGGCCAGTTCGTCGCGCACGATCATGTGCCGCAGCACCTGTTCGTCGATACGAAGATGGCGGCCGATTTCGGCCACGATGGCGGCGTCGCCGCGGAAGCGGTAGAAAAAGTAATGACCCTCGGGCTGGTCGTTGATCTCAAACGAGAGACGGCGTTTGCCCCAGGTTTCAACCTTGGTGATTTCACCGCGGCGCGCCGCGATGATCTCAACGTATTTGGCCGTGCTTGCCTTGAGACCGTCTTCATTGACGGCCGGATGCAAGATCACGGCGCACTCGTAACTTCTCATGGGAACCTCCCTGTGGACATAAGACCCCCGGGCAGCGGCACGGAGTGCCGGTCAAGGGGTAGAGAAGTTGGCGTCGACTTGAAAGTATGTAGAAGAACTACAGGCCGGGGACTATACCCCGCCCGGGCCCGGCCCGTCAAGGGTTGGGCGGGCTTTCCCCGGGCTCGCGCACACGGATGTTGCTGATACTCATCGCCTTGTCGATCCCGTGCACGATCCAGGCGTCCACGGCAGCGGCGGCGGCTTTCAGCATGTCGGCCACCGCCGTCTCCTCTTCGGGCAGAAACTCGGCCAGCACAAAGTCCGCCGAGTCGACGCGCTCCGGAACCGGCCCCACGCCCAGGCGCAGGCGCGGAAATCCCGTTCCCCCCAGCCGCGCGATCACCGACTTGAGCCCGTTGTGTCCGCCGTCGCTCCCGGACTTGCGCAGTCGCACCGACCCGAGCGGAAGGGCGATGTCGTCGCATACCACCAGCACGCGCTCGTGCGGCAATGACTCCGCGGCCACGATGACCGAAAGCGGATCGCCCGAGAGGTTCATGTAGGTCAGCGGCTCCACGAGCAGGATCTCGTTGCCCGCGAGCCGGCAGCGCGCGGTTCTGGCACCCCGCGCAACCGCACCCCAGCGCGCGCCGCGCGCACTTGCGATTGCCTCCACCAGTTCAAAGCCCAGGTTGTGGCGGGTGCGCGTGTAGCGGCTCCCGGGATTGCCGAGGCCGGCGACAAGATAATCGAGTGCCATGGGTTCCAATCAGCAAACGAGCCCCGCGACGAAGGCCGCGGGGCTCGCAATGCACAGATGCACCGGACAGGCCGGCGCGACTAGTCCTTCTTGCCGTCCTTCTTGGCGTCCTTCTTCTCGTCTTCCTCGGCGCCCGGCTTGCGGATGAGCTCGGGCTCCGGCGTTGTCGATTCCGCTGCCACCGGTGCGGCCGCTTCCACCGTCGGCGGAATCACGGTCGCGAGGAAAACATCGGCATCGTCCAGGAACTCGAGATTGGCGTAGCGCGCAGCCACGTCGCCAATGCGGATGGAATCGTGAATCCTGAGTGCGCTGACGTCGATCTCGATGGCCTCCGGGATCTCTGTCGGAAGGCACATCACGTTCACGGAACGCAGACCGTGCTCGAGAATACCGCCCTGCTCCTTGACGCCGGCCGGCAGACCCGTGACTTCAACGTGAATATCCACGCGGATCTTCTCGTCGAGACGAATGCGCTGCAGATCGACATGGAGCAGCTTGCCGCTTGCGGGGTGGCGCTGGATGTCGCGAATAATCGCGTTGACCACGTTGCCCGACACCGTCACGTCAACCAGCGGGCTGTCGGGGTGCTTGCGCAGGATGTTGCGCACGTCCACTTCCGCCAGCGAGAGCCCCATCGGGGCGTCGAGCCGGCCGTAGAGCACGGCGGGAATACGGCCTACGAAGCGCAGTTTGCGCGCGACACCCTTGCCGATGTCACTGCGCGTCTCTGATTGAAGCTGATATCGTTCCATGGTCCTTCACCTTCCGCTACACGAACAATGTGCTCACCGATTCGTTGTAATGAATTCGTTTGATGGCTTCCGCGATGAGCCGCGAAACATCCAGAACCTTCACCTTGGGACACTCCGCCATGCGCGTGAACGGGAGCGAGTTGGTCACGATGACCTCGCGGATGGGCGAGTTCATGATGAGCCGGCACGCGTCCCCCGCCAGCACGGCGTGCGTCGCGCACGCGATCACCGACGCTGCACCTTTTTCCTGCACCGCGCGCGCCGCCTTTACCAGCGTACCACCGGTGGTGATCATGTCGTCCAGAATGACGACGTCGCGGCCCTTCACGTCACCAATGACGTTCATGACCTCGACGTTGTCCTTCTCCGAGCGGCGCTTGTCGACAATCGCGAGATCGACGTCCAGGCGCTTCGCGAACGCGCGCCCGATCTTGGTGCTCCCCACGTCCGGGGAAACGATCATCGGGTTGGGCAGCTCGAGCTGCTTGATGTACTCCAGCATCACGGGCGCTGCGAACAGGTTGTCGGCCTGGATGTCAAAGAAGCCCTGGATCTGCGTGCTGTGCAGGTCCAGGGTCAGTATCCGGTTGGCACCCGCAACTTCGATCAGCTTGGCGCACAACTTGGCCGTGATCGGCACGCGCGGCTGGTCCTTGCGGTCCTGGCGCGCGTACCCGTAGTACGGTGTCACCACCGTCATGCGCTCGGCCGACGCGAGAAAACACGCGTCGAGCAGAATCAGCAATTCCATGAGATTTTCCGCGGGCGGCTGCGTGGACTGCAGAATGAACACATCCACGCCGCGAATGTTCTCGTTGATCTGGCACTGGATCTCTCCATCGGAGAAGCGATCCAGGGTTACGTCGCACAGGGTAACGCCCAGTTGCTCCGCGACCTTCTCGGCCAGCGGACGGTTGGCGCTTCCTGAAATCAGTTTCAGTCCATCCATGCGCGACGCTCCGATTGGGGTCCGGCGAATGCTTCACCGCCCACGCGTGGTTGGGGCGGGAGGATTCGAACCCCCGATGCTGGGACCAAAACCCAGTGACTTGCCGCTTGTCGACGCCCCAGGAAGTAATTGGAGGGAAGAATCCGCTTGCGAGGCTGGCGCTGGCTCAGCGCCTCACACCGTCACAGGTCGTGCCCGTTGGGGGCTCCGACGCTCGCTCGCTCCCTTTCCTTCCGATATTCGGCAAGGACGATGCTCTCCATCTCATCACGGGCTTCGTTGGTGATCGGGTGCGCGATGTCCTGGTACTCGCCATCCTTGCGGCGGCGGCTCGGCATCGCGACAAACGTCCCGGTCTTGCCTTCGATGATCTTCAGGCCCCGGATGACGAAGCAGTCATCGAGCGTGATGCTGGCAAAAGCTTTCAGCTTTGCGTCGTCACGTAGTGACACTCTTACTTCGGTGATCTTCATTGGGCTCCCCTTCCTTTACAAGCTGACACTGGTTGCACTGCTACCGGATGTCAATTGCTTGCTTCGCTGGTTTCGCGACGGAGGCGAACAACCCCCTCACCGAGAATCGCTTCGCTACTTGGTCAGCGTCCGCCTGGTGTTCAAATATTGCGAACACCGCGGATCCACTGCCGGTCATGGACGCAAAGCAGGGCCTATCGTCCTGCAATTCTTCAAGGAGCCGGGCTACCGCGGGATAAGCCGGGAGGACAACGTCTTCCAGTGCGTTTCGGAACGGCAGCCGACCCCTCGGAAATCTTGTCAGGACGGAGTTGGCCGTGCTCAGGTTAAGTCGGGGCCTATGCGATGTCAACCGGAAATTGAATCCGGAGTAAACCCAAGCGGTGGGTATGCTTACCTCCGGCTTAACGACCACAAAAAAACCCCGTTTCAGAGGGGTCAGCGGGGTCAAAATCTCGCCTTTTCCGCGCCCGATGGCAGTCCCCCCGTGGAGCAGAAACGGCACGTCGCTACCCAGCGCCGCGGCCGTTTTCTGGAGCGTGGCAGCCGGGATATCCAGTCGAAACGCCTGCTGGACCACGCGCAGAATCCCGGCCGCGTTGGCACTCCCCCCACCCAGGCCCGCCCCGGCGGGGATCCGTTTCTCGAGCCGGATGCGGGCACCCAGCCCGGGACCGGCAAAGTGCCGCATGGCCACCAGAGCCCGGTGGCAAAGGTTGGTTTCGTCGGTGGGAATGCCCGGGGCATCACAGGCGATCTCAATGTGCCGGTCTTCGTTGAACTCGATGTGGATACGGTCGGCCAGGTCGATGCACTGGAACAGGGTCTCGATCTCGTGGAATCCGTCCTCGCGCCGGCGAATGACCTCGAGCGAGAGGTTCACCTTGGCACGGGTGACGACCTGGAACGAGCGCGTCCCGTCGGCGGGCAGGCCGGTTTCCAGCTGGCGCGGCTCCCGCGTCGCCGGGGCGACGCTGGGAGGTGCCGTACGACGGGGGCGCCGCGGGGTCACTTGGGAGCGTAGTCGCGGAACAGCCGTCCCCACTCGGTGTGGGAGAAGGAGCGGATGCGCGCCTGTCCCACCGTCGGATACCACACCCAGTCGTGGTAGACGTTGGAGGCAAACGGCGCCCACACCACGAGCGGTGAGTGCAAGAGCAGGTGCTCGGCGAAGCGCAGGGGTCCGAGGCGGATCAACTGGTCGCCCCAGATCACGAGACTCTTCTTGGTCTGGAATCCAAAGTTCACGCCCGCGATGGGGTCGCCCACCAGATCGATGTGACTCAAGCGTGCCTCGCCCAGCCCCATTTCCGTGGCCATGCGCAGGTACGGGATCTCCATGGGATCGAAGCCCATGAGGCGCGCCGCCACGGCGTCGATTGCAACCGAGTCGGCGCTGGCGAGAATCACATTCTGCACACGCGGGATCATGGTGCGCGGGCCGGCTCCGTCGCCGGCTACGGTTCCGTCCATCACGGCAAACACGTTGGGGTGGAGTTCGCGCTGCATCATCAGGAGATCCACCAGCACTTCGTGGATGTGCTTGTGCGCATAGTGGCGCACTTCCTTGAGCAGCCCGCCAAACGCATTCTTCACCGCCCCCGTGGTGATCGAGTGACCGTGCGTCTTCACCGTGGGCAGGTGCAGGATGTCGCGTTCCGGATAAATGGAGGGGATTTCAATTCCCTCCGGGAAAATGTGGTTCAGTTTGAGCAGCGGTGCCTTGAACTTGTAAACCTTCCACGGCACATCGGTGAGCGGCTGGAAGCGCAGGTCGTACCGGTCCAGCACGGGCTGCCAGCGGTTGTTGCGGGCACCCTTGACCGGGTTGGTCACCACGGTCTTGTTCTCGACGGGAATCAGGTTGTCCTTGTTGTACCCGGCGGCACGCAACGTGCGCACCACACCCTCCACCTGCCAGGGCTGGCTGGAGCACGATGGAAAGTACTTGGTCCAGCTCAGGTTGAGCTTGAGGAGCAACTCGCGCGACGGGTTCAGGTGGGCATTCCACGACGCGAGTTCCATGACGCGCTGGTAGTCATCCAGCACGCGCTCCGGACTTGTGAATACAACGGCAACCTTCGAACTCATGTTCCCTTTCAAACCGCGACCGGGTGGCGCGGGAAACCCGCGCGGCGCGCGGTGTGCTCACATTATAGGCGATTGCCCCCGAGTATCGCAATTACCAGCGCGATCCATGCCAGTACGGCGACCAGGAGGAAGCGTTCGTGCAGCAGAAGGTCGGATGGGTTCCCGCCCTTCTGCTTGTTGTAGACCAGGTACAGGTAGCGCATGACACCGATCAGGACCAGCGGAACCGTGTACACGAGGTTCGTGGTCCCAAACTTCTCCACCGTGTCGGGCCAGATGGTATAGATCGCGTACGCCAGCACCGACCCGCCGGCCGTGATGGAAACCAGCTGGTCCAGAAGCACGGGTGAATATTCCTGCAACGACTCGCGGTGGTTGGCCGCGTCCTCCAGTGTCAGGAGTTCGTGGCGCCGCTTGCAGAAGGCAAGGAACAGGGACAGAAACAGAGTACAGATCAGGAGCCATGGCGAGATGGAAATGGCCGGGTCCAGTCCCCGCAATGCTTCCACGCCGGCGATGGCACGCAGCACGAACGAGAGCGAAATGCTCATCACGTCCAGCAGCACCAGGCGCTTGAGCCCGAACGAGTACACCAGGTTCAGGATGCAGAAGGCAATCGCCACCGACAGAAACTCGGGGCCGATGCGCGCGGCTGCGAACAGCGCAGCACTCGCAATCACGACTGCGGCCGCAACGGCCGTCGACTTTGGCAGCTTGCCCGAGGCCAGCGGGCGGTTGCGCTTGGTGGGGTGCAGGCGGTCCTTGGCCGCGTCGGCGATGTCGTTCACCAGGTAAATGACACCCGACAGGAGACAGAAAATGACGAACGCTTCCGCGCTGCGCAGCACCAGCGCACCGTCGCGGAAGTTGAGAGAGAAGATCAGTCCCGCAAAGACGACCAGGTTCTTGGTCCACTGGCGCGGGCGCATGGAGACCAGGATGGCAAAGAGCGACGTCACGTCGTCCCTTTCGGTGTGAAGGAATCGGTGTGCGACGGGAGTCGGTACAACTGCGACGCAACCGCGCGCAACCACTCGTCGCGCTCCGCACGTCCGGCTTCCAGACGCGCGCTCGCGGCAACGCGACGGAAGGGATCGGCCGCCGGGAACAGCGGACTCAAGACACGGCGTGCACCCGGGACACCGCACTCGTCCATGTGCTCGGCGGGAAACAGCGGTGTACCCGCGTTGCCGCGTGTGGCGACACCGCCCGACGCGGGGACGTAGATGCCGCGGAAGGCACCCGCGGCGATTTCAAGCACCAGTGCTGCCACTTCGTTCTCGAGCAGTTGACCGGGCCCCGGAACCACGCCTGCCGCGACGTCTTCCGCCGTCACCACGCGCGGCACGCGCACCACCGCGGTGGCTTCCGCGCCGGAGCGGTTCAACAGCACGGCTTCCATTACGGCCGCGGTTGCAACCCCGCGGTCTCCCGGCCGCGCACCGCCCCAGACGCTCACGACCACCAGCCGGCAACCGCTCCGCCGCCAGACCGCGCGCGCCAGGGCATCGGTTTCGCGCACAAGGTGATGCCACGCAAACGCATCTTCGTTCACCGACGAAGCACCGTGCGCAGACACGGCGTGGATCACGACATCGGGTGCGACCGCCGCCACCAGTTCTTCCGCGACCGCGGACAACGGGCCGTACGCCCGGCCGGTTTCCGGCCCGGTCGCGGAACCGGTCGGCACATCTTCGTGCATCGTCACCGTGGCTCCCAGCGCGTGCAGCATCGAGCCCAGCGACGCACCGCAAACACCCCCAGCGTGCGTGACGAGAACGCGGCGCCCGGGAATCGCTCCGGCCACGCGCTGCGACGTCTCTCCCCCGCGCCCGCCATGACGGCGCGACGCGCGTTCCAGCACCAGGGCGCGTGGTTCCTCGCGGGCGGCGTCGCCGGCGGCTTCAATGGAGATTCCGGCGCGGCGTGCGTGCTCCACCCAGCGCGCGGCGGTGTCTTCGCCCGCGTCGTGGCACGCGTACACCAGCGCGTCGACGCGATGGCGCCTGCACACGGCATCCAGTTTCTCGCCCGGTCCCTCGATGGGCAGGCCATGCAGCAGGAGGCCGATGCGCGCGGGATTGTCGTCTACAAAACACACCACGCGGCGTCCCGCACCCTGCGCGTTGATCTCGCGTGCCAGCCGCTCCCCGCTGTCACCGGCGCCGATCACGGCGTAGCGGCGCGCGGCCTCCGGGTTGGACTCGCGTCCAATCTCATGGAACAGGCGGGCCGAGAAACGCGAGCCGAGGACGAGCAGAATGAGGAGTACAAACTCGATCAGGAACAGCGTGCGCGGAAACGCAACAAAACGATACAGCAGAACCACGGCGGCCAGAATGATGCCCGACCCCGCGGTCACCGCCTTGATGACGCGGATCACGTCGGCGGTGCTGGTGTACCGCCACATGCTGCGGTACAACCCGTACTTGAAGAAGCACGCGCTGCGCACGATCACTACAATGGGCAGTGCGCGCAACACGGCCTGCCCCTCGGCTTCGGTGAAAGTGAAGTTCATGCGCAGAAAGTAGGCGCCGAGGTAGGCCACCACGATGGCCACGAGGTCGCTGGCCACCACGTACAACGCCCGCCGCTCCCACAGCATGCGCCCGCCGCGTTCGAGCGCACGAATCTTGAGGATGGCGAGCACGAACGCCACCACCCACGCCGCACCCACGAAGATCGGGAACAGAGACCCCGCGCGCACGTAGATCACGGCACTCGCGCCAAGCAGGATCATGGCCAGGTACTCGAGCAGCGTCACCTGCTTGTGATTGAGCCCGAGCTGCAGGAGGCGCTGGTAATAGTGCGTGCGGTGGGCCTGGAATACTTTCTCTCCGCGCGCAAGCCGGCGCAGAATGGTGAGGCCGGCGTCGACGTACAGGGACGCGAGCAACAGCATCGGTACCACAAACGGCACCGACGGCGACGCCGCGTTGCCGCTCACAGCGAGGTAGGCAAAACACCACCCGAAGAACGTGCTGCCGGCATCCCCCATGAACAGACGCGAAGGCGGAAAGTTGAACTGGAGGAAACCCAGTGCAGCCCCGGCCGCGCCCATGGCCACGATCGCCAGCACGGGCTGGCCGAGCATGCCCGCGATGAGGGCGAAGAACACGCCTGCAAAGAAAGCCCCGCCGGCGGCGAGTCCATCGATTCCATCCACGAAGTTGTAGAAGTTGATGCTCGCAAGAAACACGAGTGCGGTAAGCGGCCACGCGAACCAGCCAAACGCAACCTCGCGACCGAGCGGGAGTGTCACGGACTCGAGCACGCACCCGGAGGCAATCGCGATGCCCGCGGCGGCGAGCTGGATCAGGAGACGGGGCACGATGCCGAGCCCGCGCCAGTCGTCCACGATACCGGCTGCAAACAGAAGCAGTGCCCCGGTCACCAGCGGAAGGAACGAGCGCACCGGCGGGTGCACGACGCACATCAGAGCAAACGTCACCAGGAACGCACCCACGATCGCGATCCCACCGTGGCGCGGCTTGGGTGCCGCGTGCGAGCTGCGCTCGCCCGGGACATCGACAAACGCGCGCACCGGGCGACGGCGCAAGAGGGCAACCGTGCCCCCGTAGGACAGCGCGAGGGCGGTCAGAAATGCAACCAGTGGCAACATGGGATGGTGATCGCGGCGGACGCCCGCAGGAAGGAGCCGTCCCGCACGCGGGTACGGGCAAGAATAGGGCCGCCCGCGGTTGCGAACAAGGACGGATTATCCGCGCTGAACCATCGCGGGGAGTGCCTCGGGCAGCGTGAACCGGGGCTCCCAGGCCAGGCGGGCGCGGGTGTCGCCGGCGTCGTACCACGCCGACCCGAAGAGTTTACGGTAGGCCTCGCGGTCAAACGGCGCCCGCCGGCCGGTGGCGCGCTCGAGTCCTTCGCCCGCGAGCGCAAGAACCTGGAAACAGGCGGTGGGAACGGCGAAGCGTGTCGGCGATCGCCCCAGCGCGCGCACGATGGCGTCGTACAGATCGCGCGTGCTGTAGGGGACGCCGTCGCCAACCACCAGTGCCTGCCCGACGGCAGCATCCGCGCGCGCCGCCGCGATCGCGGCGGCGACGACGTCGTCGACGTGCACGAGCGCGCGCCGGTTCTGCACGCGCGGCGGGGGCGGAAATCGGTGCGCGCGAATGGCGTCGATCCACGCTGCGAGGTTGCCACCCGCACCCGGCCCGTAAACGAGCGCGGGGCGCAGCACCACCGGCTCGCGCACAAAGTTTCCCGATAGGACGAGCTCCTCCGCTGCGCGCTTGGAGACACCGTACGCACCCACGGGTGCATCGCCCGCGCGTCCGTCTCCTTCTCCCATCGCCTTTACACTGCTTGCGTACACCACGCGCGCGACACCCGCGGCGGCAGCAGTCTCGAGCACGCGCCGGGTTCCCTCGGTGTTGACGGCGTGGTGCAGCGCATCGTCGCCGGACTCCATGGCGTGCGCGCGCCCGGCAAAGTGAAACACGACATCGGCGCCCGAGAAGAACTCAACCGGTGGCGCTTCGCGCGCGAGATCCAGAGCCAGCGCGCGCTGCCACGGACCGCTGGATTCAACGCGGCGCGCAAGGGCGCGCACGTCGGCGTGCGGTGCCAGGTGTTCGCAGAGACGGCGACCGATGAAGCCGGTGGCACCGGTTACCACCACGACGCGACGCGCGTTCACGCGAGTCCCGCGAGCTTCCGGTAGAGCGACAGCGTGTCCGCGACCACACGCGCTTCGGAGAAGTCCTGCACCACGCGCTCGCGGCCCGCACCTCCCAGGCGCGCGCGCAGCGCCGCGTCGGGCACGAGCGACTCGATGGCGTCGGCCAGAGCGCGGGCGTCGCGTGCGGGTACCAGCCGTCCGGTAACACCGTCAACGGTTACCTCGCGACAGCCGGGCACGTCGCAGGTGACGACGGGCCGCGCGCACGCCGCCGCTTCCAGCAACATCTTGGGCAGTCCCTCGCGGTAACTTGGTAACACGGCAATCGCGGCGCGCGCCCACAACGCTGCGATGTCGTCGGTCCACGGGTGCCACGCGAGCCAGCCGCTGTCGACCCACGCGCGCACTTCCTTCTCCGGGATGGCCTCCGGATTCTCGCGGTCGGGTTCGCCCACCAGCCACACGTCCACCGGTACCCCGCGTTCGCGAAGCAGGCGCGCCGCCTGCGCCAGTTCACGAATCCCCTTGGACGCGATGAGCCGCCCCGCATAGGCGGCGACCACACGCCCCGGCGGTTCCGGCAACGGAACCAGGTGGGTTACATCCACGCCCGAACCGCGAATCAAGTGCACGCGTTCGGATGCAACCAGTCGTGCGCGCGAAAGCGCGTCGCGATCCTCCGGGTTCTGTACGATGGCGTGTGTACTCCCCCACAGCGCGCGCAGTGTCGTGCGCAACCCGGTGCGCAGAAGCCGCGCCTTTGTGCTGCGTGACGCCTCCGTGTAGCCAAGTCCGGCCACGGCCGCGATGCGCACGGGACAAGCGGTGAGTGCCGCCGCGATTCCCCCGTACACCGACGGCTTGAGTGCCACGTGGTGCACGATGTCGGGTCGCTCGCGCCGGTACAGTGCGGTGATGTCCCGGAGTGTCGCAAGCTCCGGCCCCGGCCGGTCGGTGCGACGCCGCCACGGCAGCGACACGAGCCGGAAGCCCTCGCGTTCGATCGCGGCACGGTGTGCTTCCACGCGCGTCGCCACCAGCACGTCCGCACCGGCCGCGCGCGCCGCGCGCGCGATGGGCAGTCGGTGCGAGCAGAAATACCAGTCTTCGGTGACCAGATAGAGAATGCGAAGCGCGCGTCCGTCACGCGTGAGAAGAGAGGTGCGTTCAGTCATCGAACACCGGCACCTTCCCCGCCACCGCCGCATCCAGTGCGTCCACGAAACGCGGTGCCCAGCGCGCGAGACTGTAGTGGGTTTCCACCACACGGCGCGCGCGCGCCCCCGTAGCCGTACGCAACGCGGGGTCGCGCACCAGTGCAGCCAGGTGGCGACGCCATTCGGACTCGTCGCGCGCGAGGAGGCCCGCGCCTTCCGGGTCGCGCGCGAGAATGTCGGCCGCACTCCCAATCGGTGACGACACCGACGCAAGGCCGGAGCTCATGTACTGGAGCAGCTTGAGAGAGCACTTCCCCATCGCCCATGCATCGTCCGGGAGGGGCATCAGCCCGATGTCCATTGCCTGCAGGTCGGAGACTTCGGTGGCTTCGCTCCACGGTCGCGACTCCGCTGTCACTCCCTCGACGCGGGGTGCGTCGGCTCCCACCACGCGCAGATGGAACGGCGCTTCGCGCGCCGCGGATGCGAGCGCGGGTGTCGCGGCGTTCAAGTATCGCACCGTCTCCGGCGTTCCGATCCAACCCACCGTGACCGGGTTGCCGCCGCCGCGCGCGTTCCCGGGAAGGAATCGATCGGTATCGACGACGGTCGGGAAATGCACCACGCGCGGCGTAAAGCGGCGCGCATACTCCGCCAGATGTTGGTTCCCCGCCAGCACCAGGGCCGCTCCCGCGTACACGCGCTCCATCTTCCCGCGGAGTGCGCGCTTCCAACCCGTCGCACCGTCGTAGAAGAGATGGATGGCGTCGTCGACATCCAGGATGTAGGGAACGCGGAGTGCGTTGAGCCAGCGCTCCGCAAGATCCGGTGCATGCGGAAAGACTTCCTTCTGCACGAACACGAGGTCGTAGTCGCGCGCGCGCGCAAGTGTTGCCGCACGCGCCGCGAAGCGCGCGGCGAGATAGCCGGCGGCCATCCCGCGGCCGGCGTAGCGCCGCGCCAGGTAACCGTCGTCGTGGAGTGACTGCAGGTCGTACGCAATGTCGCGCGCCGCGACCCAGGGCAGAAATTGCGCCACGCGGTACCGGCTGCTCGGGCCGGTGACGGTGTACTTGGTGAGAAAGAGGACGCGCACGGTGCGTTCCGCGCGGGCGGTGTTCAGGACGGGGTGCCGTCGTCCGCGAGCGCGCGTTCGACGAAGTCACACAGCAGGTGAATGGCGGCGAGGTGCAGTTCCTGGATGCGCGGTGTGTCGTCGTCCGGGGCCTGGATGAGGACATCGCACAACCCTGTCATGCGCCCGCCCGCAGCACCGGTCAGCCCCACCACGCGCGCACCAGCGCGACGCGCCGCCTGGCACGCGCGCAGCACGTTCTCGGAGTTGCCGCTGGTGGAAAGCGCCACCAGCGCATCGCCGGGGCGCACCAGCCCCTCCACATGACGCGCGAACGCGTCCGCATAGGAGTAGTCGTTGGATACCGCGGTAAGCAGGCCGGCGTTGTCGGGGATGGACACGGCGCGCAGCGGGCGACGCTCGCGCTTGAAGCGCCCCACCAGTTCCGTCACCAGGTGCGACGACTGTGTCGCACTGCCGCCATTGCCGCACGCCAGCACCGTGCCGCCCGCGCGCAACGTGGCGATCAGGAGTGTGGCCGCGGCCGCGACCGACGGCGCCATCAGCGGAGCGCGCTCCCAGCACTCGCGGCGGGCCGCGAGGATTGCATGCATCTCGCGTTCCACGGCGTCGCTCACAGGACGGTGATCTCGCTGTTGTCGCCCACCATGAGACGGTACGCGCGCGGGGGCTTGGTACCGCGCCGCAGCACCACGTTGCGCCCGATCAGGCTGTCGCTCAAGCGGCTCCCGATGTCGAGCACGGTGCAATTCTCGAGAATAATGCTGTTCTCGACTTCGCTGTTCTCGATGTGCGAGCCGGGACCCACGCTGGTGAACGGCCCGATATAGGCATTGATGATCCGGGAACCCTTGCCCACGATGCAGGGCCCGCGCAGGATACTCCCGCGCACTTCCACATCGTCGTCCAGGTGCACGTGCCCGTGGAACTCGGAGTCCTCGAGCTGCTTGGTCTCCACACGCGTGGCCATGCCGGTCAGCACCATGCGGTTTGCATCCAGCATGTCCTCCAGCTTGCCGGTGTCCTTCCACCAGCCTTCCACGATGTGCGACTGCACGTGATAGCCGTTGGCGATCAGGTACTGGATGGCGTCGGTGATCTCGAGTTCGCCGCGCCGGCTGGGCTTGATGGCGTCGGTGGCGATAAAGATGGAGGGTGTGAACATATAGACACCCACCAGCGCGTAGTCGCTCTTGGGTTGCTTCGGCTTTTCTTCCAGGCCCACCACGCGATCGCCCTGCAGTTCGGCGACGCCAAAGTCGCTGGGGTTCTTGACGCGCGTGAGCAGAATCTGCGCGTCGTGCTTGCCGCGCGTGAACTCCTGCACGAAGCCCTTGATCCCGCCCGAGAGCAGGTTGTCGCCCAGGTACATCACGAACGGATCGTCACCCATGTAGTCGCGCGAAATCTTGACCGCGTGCGCAAGACCCAGCGGGGCCTCCTGACGGATGTACTGCACGCGCGCATCAAAGCGCGTACCGTCCCCGACCGCCTGCATCACCTCGTCCGCCGTGTCGCCGACGATGATGCCGATGTCGCGGATCCCGGCGTCGCGGATGGCCTCGATCGCGTAGAAAAGGATGGGCTTGTTGGCGACGGGCACGAGCTGCTTGGCGCTCGTGTGCGTGATGGGGCGCAGGCGAGTGCCGCGTCCCCCGGCCAGTATGAGTGCTTTGATGGTCGATCCTCCCGTGCCGTCGCTAATTGCGCGACTCCACAACCGCGTACACGGACAGGAACAGACTGGTCAGGCTCACGAAGCCGAGGAACAGCCCGCCCAGCACCACACCCGTGCGCCGCTTCACCAGAATGGTCTCACCGCGATACACCACGCTGTCGCGGTTGCCTTTGCGCGTGTTGCCGCGATTGTCGTAGATCTCGATCTTGTCGACGCTACCCGAACTGTTCGGTCCTCCCGCCATCGCGACGTAGCGCCCGACCGGAAGTCCACGCTGAAAATCGATCTCGCCCGGCGCCACCACTTCACCCGACACAAACACGACGTCGTCGAGGGGCGGAATGTTGATCACGTCGCCGGACTTGAGCGGCACGCTGGCCGTGCTGTCTCCCACCACCAGGCTCTCGAGATCAACCGGAATGAAACGAACGGAGCCGTCCGGCTGGCGGCGTTCGATGGTGGAATGCGAGAGATCAAAGTCGTTGCGCAGGCGGATGAATCGGGGCAGGAATGATTCCAGCGTTTCGCCCTCACCCAGATAGATGCGGCCGTCACGGCCGCCGCCTCCCTGTACGCGCACAAAGTCGACGCCCGGGAAGCTGCGATGGTCGGGAACGATGATGACGTCGCGGTCGTCCAGCACCGTCTGTGCCGCCTGTGACTCCGGCATTTCGGTGATCGTGACATCGCCCAGGTCGTTCACGCGTTCCAGCACGAGGCGCTCGCGCCACGCGTTGGTGGTGAAACCACCCGCGAGGTTGATGATGTCGACCATGGTCTCGCCCGGCACGATCTCATAGCGGTCACCGCGCCAGATCTCGCCGGAGATGGTGACCGACGCGCCGCGCACGGGAACGAACACCGTTTGCCCTTCGTGCAGCATCGGGTTCTGCGTGTGATCCCCGAGGCGGTGGAAGCGCACAAGGTCGTAGAGCTTGGTTTCCTTGCCCTCCTCGCGCACTTCGATCTCGCGCTCCGATCCAAGCCCGAGCACGCCGCCCACGGTCTTGACCACAGTATCAAGGCGGAACGGCGCCGACACCTGCACCGGTCCCGGGTAGCGGATGTGACCCAGCACGTACACCACGAACGTGCGCGGGATGACGAGTTCGATAATCAGATTGCTGCCGCGGTAGAAGGTGCCAAGCTGGCGCGCCAGCTCCGCGCGAAACTCGGTGATGGTGAGACCCGCCGCGCGCACCACACCCGCGTTGGGGACCACGACCGTACCTTCCGGAAGAACGCGCAGCGGAACCTCCGTGCCCGCCTGCCGCACCAGCATCACAAACTGGTCGCCGGGGCCAATGATGTACTCGTCCGGATTGATGGGCTCGTCCAGGCCGACGGCCATGTGCACCGTGGCGGCGTCGACCGAGTCGGCCGCAACCGCGGTGGACTGTTGCTTGGGCGCGTTGCGAAACGGATCACGCGGGTGGCCCGGCATCAGGATCTGGGCCGGGGCAACCGTTGACACCAGCATCACCAGAATCATGGCCGCGGAGACGGAACGAAACAGCATGGGCACCTCGTCGGAAAACGTCACACGGCTTCGAGCGCCGTCTTCAGGAAATCTCGTACCTTATTGAATTCAGAGGCGTTTGGAATCCCGAACTGGGCCATATGCGGCTTCCCGCCGCCCCGGTAACCCAGTTCCGCCGCGACCCGCCTGGCCAGCTCGTCGGCGCGTACTCCGCGCTCCTTTATAGCAGAGTCGCTGGCGACTACCAAGCAGACCGGTTTGTCGACCCCGCCCTGCCCCACCAGCGCCACCCCAAGGCCGATCTTGCCGCGGAGCGCATCGCCGTAACTGCGCAGCGCGTTCATGTCCGGAGCATCCACCGTGGTGGCCACAAAACGCAGCCCCTTGATGTCGACGCCCTCGCCCAGCGCCTCGGCCGCACCCGCTTCCGCACGCCGCGCCTCGTCCTTGCGGCGCTCGCGAAGCAGCGCCTCGTGGTCGTCCATCAGGGCACGCACGCGCTTCTCCACATCCGCGGGTGTCACCCCCAGTATCGACGCCACGCGCGACCAGTCGTCCAGTGCGCTGCGCGCCAGGTCCAGTGCTCCCGAACCCGTCACCGCCTCCACGCGCCGAATACCCGATCCCACCGCCGACTCCTGCCGGATGAAGAAGGCGCCGATCTCTCCCGTGTGCTTCAAGTGCGTGCCGCCGCAAAGTTCCTTTGAGAAATCGTTGATCGAAACCACGCGGACCACGTCGCCATACTTCTCTCCGAAGAGCGCCATCGCCCCCGATGCCACCGCGTCCTTGTACGGAAGATTCGCCGTCGTGATCGCGAGATCGTTCATGATCGCTTCGTTGACCATGCGCTCCACTTCGGCGATCTGCTCGGGCTTCATACCCTCGAAGTGATGAAAATCAAACCGAAGCCGGTCCGGCGCCACCAGCGACCCCGCCTGCGCCACATGCGTCCCCAGAACCTTGCGCAACGCCGCGTGCACCAGATGGGTCGCCGTGTGATTGCGCATCGTCTTGAAGCGACGCTCGCGATCGACGCGCAGCGTGACCCTGGGATCCTCTTCGAACGTCCGGTAGAGGTCCTCCGTGCTGTGCTTCTCCGCAAGCCGCAACAGGTGGGCGATGAATACGCCGTCGCGATACGTATCCGCGACCAGCAGGGTGTTCGCGGCGTGGTCGACCGTACCCTGGTCGCCCACCTGACCGCCGCCTTCGGCGTAGAAGACGGTGGCGTCTGTGAGCAGCGCGACATAGTCCCCGGCATCCTGCCGCGCGACGCGCGCCGGGTTGGCATCCGCCACGTTGACAACGCGAGCCTCACGCTTGAGGTCATCGTAGCCCGTGAACTCGGTCTTGTCGGCGTTTGTCAGTGCCGGGAGGGTTTTCCCGCGCGCGCCCTGATCGTGGAACTTCATGCCGCTGCGCGCGCGTTCCTTCTGCGCCTTCATCGCCACTTCAAAAGCGGGCATGTCCACGTCAAGACCGCGGTCCTGCGCCATCTCGCGCGTGAGTTCGGGCGGGAAACCAAACGTGTCGTAGAGCTGAAACACGTCCGCGCCACTGACCAGCTTTGACTTCTTCGCGTCGTCGAAAAGCGACTCAAGCCGGCTCATGCCCTGCTCCAGCGTATCCAGGAAGCGCGTCTCCTCGGCGGTGATTACGTCCTTGACCAGTCCGGCGCGGCTGCGGATCTCCGGGTAACGAACACCCATCACGTGTACAACCGCGTCTACCGCGCGCGCCAGAAACGGCTCGCGCACGCCAAACGGATGCATCTTGGTGAGCGCGCGCCGCAAGAGACGCCGCAACACGTAGCCGCGTCCATCGTTGGACGGCATGATGCCCTCGGCAAGTGCAAAGGTGAGTGCACGCACATGGTCGGAGGCTGCGTTCACGGCCAGCGACGACTTCGCGGACTCGACGGTTCCCTTCGGGAGTGCCGACGCGATGGCGTTGCGAATCGGGAGAAACTCGTCGGTGTGGAAGTTGTCGTCGGCACCCTGCAGGATGAAGGCGATGCGCTCGAGACCCATGCCGGTGTCGATGCCGGGCTTGGGGAGCGGGTCGTAGACGCCGGCTTCCGTGTAGAAGAACTGCGGGAAGACGAGGTTCCAGTATTCGATGTAGCGGTCGGAGTCGTCCTGGCCCGGGCCGCCGTCGGGGCCATCGCGTCCGGTGTCGTAGTGCAGCTCGGACGAGGGTCCGCACACACCGGTGTCACCAACGGGTCCCCAGAAGTTGTCCTTCCGGCCGAGGCGGATGATGCGCTCCTTAGGAAACCCGATGTGGTTGGACCACAGGTCGGACGCTTCATCGTCATTCTCAAAGATGGTGACCCACAGGCGGTCCCGGTCGAGCTTCCATACGTCGACGGAAAGCTCCCATCCCCACTCGATGGCTTCCTTCTTGAAGTAATCGCCAAACGAGAAGTTGCCGAGCATCTCGAAGAAGGTGTGGTGACGCAGGGTGCGACCCACGTTCTCGAGGTCGCTTTGCTTGCCGCCCGCACGCAGACACTTTTGCACGCTGGCGGCGCGCCGGTAGGGCGCGCGCGCGGGGTCGCTGTAGAACGACTTGAACGGCACCATCCCGGCCGCGGTGAACAGCAGCGTGGGATCCTCGGGCAGGAGCGGAGCGCTGGGTACGATGGTATGTCCACGCGCCTCGAAGTACGACAGGTAGTCGTCGACGAGTCGCTGGACGGCGAAGCGGGATGGGGAGGTATTGCTCATCGTGTACTCAATCGTCACCGGGCGCGTCGTCCGCTCCGGAAAAATCCACCTGCTCGCCAATTCGGGAGCGGCGCGCGATGTCGTACGCCACGCGGTTCACCACCGCGTAGTCGTAGCCCTTCCTGCGCAGCGCGGACATCACCTTGCGCAATCCGCGTTCGTCAACCGGGCCGTCGCCCACCAGGCGCGTGGCCAGCGCCCGTGCCAGCGATTCCTGGTCCTCGGGCGTAAACGACGCCAGCGCGCCCTCGGTGACCGCGGTACTGACACCGAGCTTGCGCAGGTCGGCGCGCAGGCGGTGTGGTCCCGAGCGCCGCACGTCCTTGCGCACGGAAACAAAGTCCCGCGCGAAACGGGCGTCGTCCAGAAGGCCCGCGTCTTCCAGTTCCGCGATGATCCCGCCCACAACGGGCGGCGGAATCTCCATGCCGCGCAGTGCGAGTTCCACTTCGCGGCGCGAACGCGCGCGCAGTGCAAGCATGCGCAGGGCTTTTTCCTTGCCGCGCTGAAACTGGTCGAAGCGAACCAGCTGTTCGATGTCCTCGTCGGACAACTCGACACCGACCGCCATCGGTGCTGCCATTTCCTCCGGGACGGCAAAAAACCGGCCCCCGGCGAGTCGAATGAACACTCGGTCGCGGGGGCGCGGTTTTCGCTCGACGATGCGCTCGGGCATCTACTGACGCGCGCGGGCGGCACCCGGCTTCCGGCGCGGGTTGGCGGCCAGCGCGTCGGCGGATTCCGCCGCGTCGGGTGTCGTCAGGGCTGCCTCGGTGCTGGCGGCACCGGCGGCCGGCGCCTCGCTTGCGGGTGCCGGATCGATGCCGAAGTGCACGCGAATCCGGCTGCCGATCTCCTCGGCGATGGCCGGATGCTCCTTGAGGAACTTGCGTGCCGATTCCTTGCCCTGCCCCAGGCGCTCGTCGCCGTAGGCAAACCAGGTTCCGTTCTTCTTCACGATGTCGACCGAGGCTCCGATGTCGATGATGTCGCCTTCGTAGCTGATGCCCTCACCGTAGATGATGTCGAACTCGCAGGAGCGGAACGGAGCCGCCACCTTGTTCTTTACGACCTTCACCTTGGTGCGGCTGCCCGACACCGTCTCGCCTTCCTTGATGGCGGCGATGCGGCGGATGTCCATGCGCACGCTCGAGTAGAACTTGAGCGCGTTGCCGCCCGACGTGGTTTCGGGGCTTCCGAACATCACACCGATCTTCATGCGGATCTGGTTGGTGAAGATGAGGCACGTCTTGGTCTTGTTGACCGTGCCCGTGAGCTTGCGCAGCGCCTGTGACATGAGCCGCGCCTGCAGGCCGACGTGCTGGTCGCCCATCTCGCCGTTGATCTCGGCCTGCGGCACCAGGGCCGCCACCGAGTCCACCACGATCACGTCGAGGGCACCGCTGCGAATCAACACTTCGGTGATCTCGAGCGCCTGCTCGCCGGTATCGGGCTGCGAGATGAGGAGATTGTCGACGTCGAGACCAATCTTCTTGGCGTAGCCGACATCAAACGCGTGTTCGGCGTCGATGAAGGCGGCGAGGCCGCCGCGACGCTGCGCGTTGGCGATGATTGAGCACGTGAGTGTCGTCTTCCCCGAACCTTCCGGTCCGAAGATCTCCACGATGCGTCCGCGCGGAACCCCGCCCACGCCGAGCGACAGATCCAGCGCCAGACTCCCGGTGGGAATGACCTCCACCGGAACGATGGCGTGCTCGGCTCCGAGACGCATGATGGAACCCTGGCCGAACTGCTTTTCGATCTGCTGCACGGCCAGGTCGATGGCCTTGGTTTTCTCTTCGACTTTGAGGTCGGGTACCGGTTTGATTGACATGGCGTTCCCCTCCGGGATCGATCGGCTGGCCCATCCCTTCTGCACCGCGCCCCCGCGTCCAGCCTCTCGCAGGGCGTCATTTACGCTTGTCCAGAGCCGGATACTAGCCCCATTGCCGGAAAAAGGGCAACAGACAAAAGGGGCGGAACTGCGTGTACGGACGCTGTCTTCCGCGATTCCACCCGCGTCAGCCGCGGGTGGCGCCGAGCGGCAGCTTGCGGGCCACCGAGTGGGCCGCACCGCGCGGCCCGAGCCGGCTTTCCATGAGGTCGATGGAGGCGACGCGCTGCACAACCGGAGCCAGAGAAGGAACCTGGGCGAGGAGTTCGGCTTCGTCGGAGTTAAGCGTGTCCTTTACACGCGCCACCGTCACGTGCGGGTGAAAGCGCCGCGTCTCCGGCTCAACCCCGATCGCTTCCACGAGTGCCGCGTCGACGTCGCGCGCGAGTGCGGCGAGTGCGTCGCTGCCGGCGTCCGCGGCGTAGAACAACACGCGCGGATTACGGAGTGCCGGAAATCCCGCGAAGCGTCCGAGCGTCAGGTCGAAGGGGGCGTGGCCTGCGGCGACACGGGCCAGTGCGTCGCCCGCGGCGTGTGCATCCTCGCGCGAGGCGTCGCCGATAAATTTGAGGGTGATGTGCCAGGTGGCGGGTGCCGACCAGCGCCACGGAGGGTTGGAAAGCGGGAAGGCGTCCAGTGCCGCATCGATGGCGGCGCGCGTCGCGTCATTCAAATTGACGGCGACGAAGAGGCGCATGCTCACGATCGGCGCTGCAGCCGGTCGTAGAGGAGCCAGAGGGCGCCGTGCGCCGCGCGGTCGCGGATGACGTCGCGCTCGCCGGCGTACATGACGCGGCGCACCTGCGAGCCGCCATCCCACGCGACGCCGATGAACGTGAGCCCGACCGGTTTGTGCGGCGTGCCTCCGTCGGGGCCCGCAATACCCGTGGTTGCGATCCCCCACGTGGCCCCCGCGCGCCGGCGAATCCCGTGCGCCATCTCGGTGCAGGTTTCTTCACTCACGGCACCGAACGCCGTGATCGTGTCCGCGCGCACGCCCAGCAACTCGGTCTTGCTTGCATTCGCGTAGGCCACCGCCGACGCGAGGAAGTACTCGCTCGCCCCGGGATGCGCGGTCATGAGCCGGGCGATGCTGCCGCCCGTGAGCGACTCCGCCACGGCTACCGTCTCGCCGTGCGTTTTCAGGTTCTCCCCGATGACCTTTGCGATCGGGCGTGTGCCGTGTTCGTAGAAGCGCGTGCCCAGTTCCGCCTGCATGCGCTCGGAGAGGCGCGCCGACTCCGCGTCCAGTTGATCCGCGGACGCATCGCGGCGCGCCGTCAACACCACGTCGACGCCGGAAACGTGCGGGAGCCAGGAAACCGAGTATGCGGAGAGTTGGAAGGCGGTGTCGCCCAGCATCTCGACCAGCTGCGACTCGCCAATACCGATGGTGCGAAACGTCTCCACGCGCAGGGCGGCGCGCCCGAACGCGAGCGCCAGGCGCGGGACCACAAACGCATCCAGCATGGGGCGCAATTCCGGCGGCGGCCCGGGCAGCACAAAGACGGCTGTCTCCCCCACCGTCAGTGTGAAGCCGGGTGCCGTACCGCGCGTGTTGGGTATCACGTCGGCGCCCCCGGGGAAATACGCCTGGCGGCGATTGGCTTCCGTGGGTGTGCGGCCGCGCGCCACAAAGAACGCCTCGATGCCGGCCCATTCATCCTCGCGAAACGCGAGGGGCATTCCCGCCGCGTCGGCCACACCTTCGCGCGTGATGTCGTCTTCGGTGGGCCCGAGCCCTCCGGTTACGAGGAGTGCGCGTGTGTGCGCAAGCCTGTCGCCCACGAGTGCGGCAATGCGCCCCACATCGTCGCCCACAACGTGTGCCGCGTCCACGCGCACGCCGATGCCCGACAGCGCACGCGCAATGTACGCGAGGTGCGCGTCGTTGCGTTCACCGCGCAGGAGTTCGTCGCCGACGAGGATGACTTCGCAATCGTGCCGTGTGTGCGTCATGCTACCAACCGAACGTGCCCACCTGCGGCGCGAACATCGAGATCACGACGAGCACGATGCGCGTATACAAACCCGCGAGCGCATCATCAAACACAATTCCCCACCCGCCCGGCAGTGACTGCAGGCGGTGGATGGGAAACGGCTTCAGGACGTCGAACACGCGAAACAGGAGGAACGCGGCCACCACGCCCGTCAGCGTGGGTTCGGCGCCGGTCAGTGCAATCTGGATTCCCACCACCTCGTCGATCACGACACAGTGGGGGTCCTTTCCGTACGTGCGTTCCATCGCGGTCGACGCCGGGATCGCGAGGACAGTTGTCACGAGCAGCGCACTCCAGTGCACCAGCCACTCGCCGCCCGGCACAAGCCAGTACGGAATGAGGAACGCGGCGGTGGCAACGGTGGCGGGGGCAAACGGTGCGTGACCGGTATAGAAGAACGTGGCGAACAGGCGCAACAACGGATTGGCGCGCGCGCTCCCGGTGACGGCCACGCTCATTCCGAACCGTCCAGCGCGAGCTTGCATCGAACCCAGTCTTCGCCGTCGTCGTGCGTTTCCGCTTCGAGCACTTCCACGCGCTCGGGGGGAATCTGTTTCATCTCGATCAGGTAACCGCGGATTGCGGCGGCGCGGTCGGCCGCGAGCGCGGTGAGTTCCGCCTCGGACACCGGTTCCGCGGCGATCAACAGATCGCGCATGCCCTTGAAGTATCCCGCGAGATCCAGCGCGGGGGTGGCGGCGGGATCGGCCGCGGGTGCGGCCGTGTGCGCCGTCTTCAACTCCAGTAGCTTTGCCGCACCAAACGACTCGGTGACCATGGCCTCCAGCACGGACTGCATGCGTCCGCTGGTGGGATCCTTTTGCGCGGCGCTGACGGCACTGGAGTCGCCGCCGGCTGCGGCCACCAGGCGATCCGACAGTGCGCGATCGAAACGCTGCGTCCGTATCGCGACCGCGTCCGACTTCTTGTCGATCGCACCATGCACCTGCAGCTTGAGCGCGGGACGCTCGCCGAGCGCCTTTGCGAGATTGCCCAGGCGCTCGTGCTGCGGCGGCGTCAGGCTCTTGTACCCGGGTTCGAACTCAACAAACTCCATTTCATCGCCGCCCAACCCCACCAGATTGCCAAGGAAACGGAACGGAGCCGTGGTCACCTTGAGGATCACCTTCTTGAATGCCTGCCACACCAGGGCACCGGTGTTAACCTTGGGGTCATTGAGGTCGCCCTTCACTTCCAGATCGAGATCGATGTTGCCGTACTTGTCCTTGAGCAGGGCGACCGCGAGTTTTACCGGCAGACCCACTGCGTCCGGGCTCTCCACCTTTTCGCCCAGCGTCAGTTTCTCGAGCAGAAGTTCGTGGTTGGCCACCAGCTGCCCCTTCTGGATGTCGTACTCCAGCCCCAGTGACAGCTTGCCGCGCTTGATGCGGTACCCCGCGAACTTGCCCGAGTACGGCGTCAGCGTCGTCAGCTCAATATTGCGGAACGCAACATTGATATCCGTGAATCCCGTGGGGTCGAACAAATTGACAAAGCCGGTGGCCTTTGCAAAACCATGTTCATCCACGGCGCCTTCGATCATCACCTTGGACCCGGCGGCATTGTCGGGTGCGATGGCGTTGATCTCGCCCTTCACGGTGTGCACGCGCGCCGCGAACGGAAGCGGCAGGCTCAAGTCGGAGAAATCAACCGACCCGTCGTCTATGACGATGCGCCCGATGGCGATGTCGGGCATGGGTGCTTTGGGTGCGGCCGCCGCGGTGGCCGAATCAATTCCGGCCGCACGACGCGTCGAATCCGCGATCGCGCGCGCGGGAGCAAACACGTCGTTCACATTAAAACTCTGATCCTCGGCAATCGCGATGCGCGCATAGATGCCCTGCACCGTGATCTCGTCCACGCTGGTCGCCGGCGGGTTTGAGTGCGCGTTGGCCTTGAGAATCGCAACCCGGTTGAAGCCAAAGAAGGCCTGCTGCTTGAGCGTGTCAAAGAGGTGCACACCGTCGAGCACGACGTCACCGGAGTAATCCAGGCTCGGGAGCGAGTCCTTTGGGAACACGGCGTGGAGATCGCCATGCGCGTTGAACTTGCCGCGCTGGAGATCGAGGTACGCAAAGCGTGCGATGTAGGGTGCGGCGGGCGTCACGTCCAGGCTGTCGACATCCAGGCGCACACTGACAACACCGTCCAGCGGGAGCACGTGGCCCTGCGCCGAAACGGTTCCTCCTGCGCGGGATACGGCGCGCGTGGAGAACACGGTGGTGTCGCCCTGCAGGGAGACAAATCCGCTCACGGTGGCGTCCAGCGTGTCGATGACCACGTTGGCAAGCGGCGTCACCGTGGCGTCGTACCAGCCCACGCGGGCCGCCCGTGCCACGGCACGATCGACGCGCACGGTCCAGGCCGGCGCGGGTGCACCGGACGCGGCGGACGTGTCAGCCGGCGGAACCAGGTCCAGCAGGTTCATGCTGCGGTTCGCGCGCATGCGCACCGCGACGTCGGCGCTGTCGACTCGAATTTCCTCCAGCGCAACCGTCTTTGAGACAAGCGGCCAGGGCGCGAGATTGACGCGCAGATCGGCGAACGCGAGCATCGGTTCCCCGTTGCGATCGCGCAGCGCAAACTTGCGTATGGCGGCATTGAACGTGTAAGGGTTGAAACGAACCGATCCGACGGATGCTTCGCACCCCAGACGCGTGCGCACCTGGTTTACGATCTGGCGCTTCGCCACCAGCGGGACGACCACGAATCCGATGAGCGAATACAACGCCACTACCAGCACGATCCAGAATCGGAAATCGCGCAGCAGACGGCGCGGCGAGAGGCGCGATGAGTTCTTTGCGGGTGTGTCGTTCATGGCCGGAACGCGAATGGTACCACCGCGTGCAGGGTCTCCGCTATACTGTCGTCGATGACCGCTGCAAATCCGGTGTCCCCGCTGCGCACAGCACTCCTCACGACGGTAACCATGGCCGCCTTTGCGTCCAATTCCATCCTGTGCCGCGCGGCACTGCGCGGCGACGCCATCGACCCGGCCACATTCACGGCATTGCGCATCGGCGCGGGTGCTGCCATTCTCGTTCCGCTCGCATTCCGTAACCTGCGCTGGCGCGCGCAGCGTGCAGCGTGGTTCTCCGCGGCGAGTCTCTTTCTGTACGCCATCGCGTTCTCGCTTGCGTACCTCGCGCTGACCGCCGGCACCGGTGCTTTGATCCTGTTTGGTTGCGTGCAGGCAACCCTTCTCGCGTCGGCGTTGCGCTCGGGCGAGCGACCACGCGCTACCGAGTGGCTCGGCCTTGCGGTCGCCATTGGCGGGCTGGTGTGGCTGACGCTCCCGGGACTGGAGGCGCCGCCCGTGGGCGGGGCGGCACTGATGGCGGTGGCGGGCATCGCGTGGGGACGCTACACGCTGGCCGGGCGGGGCAGCCAGAACCCGCTGGCCGACACCGCGCGCAACTTCCTCTTCGCGGTACCCCTCGCCGCACTCGCGTGTCTTCTGGTGCCGCTGGTCGGTCCGCCGCGGCACGTGTCGCGCGACGGTGTCGTGCTGGCACTGGTGTCGGGGGCGGTGTCGTCGGGGCTCGGGTACGCGCTGTGGTACACCGCACTGCGTGGGCTCACCGCGACGCGCGCGGCCACCGTGCAGTTATCCGTACCGGTGATTGCGGCCGCAGCCGGTGTGGTGTGGCTCGGCGAACGCGTCAGCGTGAGGCTCGTCGTCGCGGCGGCGCTGATCCTGGGCGGGATCGGCCTTGCTGTCGCGACGCGCTCGCGGCGGAAGTCCTGACCGCGCGCTTGCGCGTCGTGCGTGATCGCGGCTCCCACCGAAACCGATCCAGCGCGATTTTTCCGCGCGCGTCAAACACCACACCCTCGGCCGTGAGCAGTGCGCGCTGCATGGAGTCCGCACCGGGTGCGGAGCGAATGCTCGTCATGCCGGCGGCGTTCACAATGCGATGCCACGGAACCGTTGCACCGGCCGGAAGCGAGTGCAGCGCGTAGCCCACCTGGCGCGGACCCGACGCGCGCGCGAGGGCCGCGATCTGCCCGTAGGTTGCGACACGCCCTCTTGGCACCCGGCGCACCGCGTCCCAGATGCGCTGGTAAACGTCGGACGGCATGCGGCTACGGCTTGACGATGACGCCGGTTTTCACGAGTTCGGGAACAATCAGCGCGGTTACTTCCTCGCGCACGTTGTCGATCGACGACGGATTCATGTTGCGCGTCGAGCCACACCACACCATGCGCCCGCCATCCAGTGTGCTCCAGACATCCACCTGATGGCGCACCACTTCCTCGGTCTCCGTGTAACCCGGGCGGTACACCTCTTCATAGTGCGTGTAGTACGCCCCCGACCAGTGGTCCATCATGGTAACCGGACGCGTCGTGGTGTAGCCGGGCACGTACTGCGTGCTGGTCTCGGTGGGCAGGCGGCGCAACACGACGACACCGTCGTAGCCATCGCGGCGTACCGCTTCCACGACCTGCTGGGTGTCGGGCAGTTCCGACGGAAACAGGCTGTAGGAACTGACGGTCTTGACCGAGTACTCACGCAGCGCTTCGGACATGTTGTCCTCCCAGATGCGCCGGGCCAGGGGGTCGCGCGTGATGGAGACAACCAGCACGTGCTTCATCGGTGCCTTCGGGTAATCGGGGTCCTTCCACAGATTGGCAAGCTTGGCACCGCCGCACCCGGTCATCGCGACGGCGACCGCCAGGAACCCGGAGGCAAAGACAAGCATCGGAACACGCGATTGAGTTCGGTAACGCACGGGAACCACTCCTCTCGTTGGGCGCGAGAAGCGTAGCAGGAAGATTGCTGTGATGTAAGCGGGGATCGGCGCGGACGCGCTTCAGCGCGTACCGAAGCGCTTTGCCGCGGCGGCGGCCACGGCGGATCCAATGGTGAGGCCGGCGGTCGCGAAGAGGATGGTCTCCCAGGTCTTGAACGCGCGGTACTCGCTCTGCGAGTGCTTGCCGCCCAGCTTGTCGACGAAGACACCGTCGCGGGCGCGAATGGGAGCAAAGGGGTAGCGCAGGAGTCCAAACGCCATGAGCCCGCCCATGGCGACAAAGGCCACCGCCCACAGGCGGCGCAGGAGGGCGGAACGGCGCTCGGTTTTGCCGGTTTTGGTAGCCACGGCCGAGTCGCGCGCCCGATCAGTTGTTCGAGAGCTTCTTCAGGACGCCCTTCGCCACGCATTTGAGCGTGTCAAAGACACCGTCCCCATTCACCGCAACCGCGGGGAAGCTCGGGAACTTCTCGGGGTTGAGCTCCTGCTCGAGCTCTTCGACCGGGATAATGTCTCCCATGTCGCGTTTGTTGTACTGAATGACAAAGGGAACGTCGTCCAGCTTGAGTTTGTACTCGTCCAGGTTCTCGTGCAGATTGTAGAGGCTCTCGATATTGGCGTCGTAACGCGACGTCTGCGAGTCGGCCACGAACACAATACCGTCCACCCCGCGCAGGATCAGCTTGCGCGACGCGTCGTAGTACACCTGTCCGGGGACCGTGTACAGGTGAAAGCGCGTCTTGAAGCCCTTCACCTGACCGAGCTCAAGCGGAAGAAAGTCGAAGAACAGGGTGCGATCCATCTCGGTGGCCAGCGTGATGAGCTTGCCCTTCGTGGACGGATCCACCTTGTTGTAGACGTACTGGATGTTGGTCGTCTTCCCGCACAGACCCGGACCGTAATACACGATCTTGCAGTTGATCTCGCGGGACGAATAATTGATGAGAGACATGCCGCCACTTCCCTGCCGGTTGCCCGATCAGTCCTTGAAGAGGGAATCGATTTCTTTGTTGAGTTCGTCGGTGAAACCAGCGTCGAACTGCTTGAGATCCTCGTTTTCGTACTCCAGCTTGTTGAACAGCCGGTTGAGCACGTTGTCGAGATTGTCGACGGCTTTCTTCACGCGCAGGCGCACAAGGCCCAGCGTGGTGCGCTTGTTGAACAGAACCACCAGGATGATGTGCTGTGCCACGCGCGAGAGGTACATGCTCTCGTCGACGCCCTGGTGATACAGCGTCGAGAAATCCTTCTCGCCGATCAGCAGGGCGAGCTGCGCGTTGGCCTCAAAGTCGGCCGCGCACAGTGACGCAAAGCTCATCAGGTCGAACTCGGGCTCCATGCCCACGCTCGCGATGAGCTGGCCGGTCTTGTCGATCAGGAGGACGCTGGTCGAGTTGGAATTCTCGATCAGTTCCTTCAGGACCGAATTAATGGCCCAGTAGTCCTCTTCGTAGATGGTCCAGTCGGCACGTACCATGGTCGCTCCGGGGAATCAGGACGACGTCGGGAATGGGGCCGGACCGGTCCGTCCGGTCTGTGGCGCTAGAGCGTTTCGCGACGATCGATGGCGCGGGCGAGGGTGATATCGTCAACGAATTCAAGGGCCCCGCCCATCGGAAGCCCTCTAGCAAGTCTCGTGACAGTGCACCCCCAGGGCGCGACGGCCCGGGCGAGGAAGAGGGCGGTGGCGTCGCCTTCGACGGTAGGATTTGTGGCCACAATCAGTTCCCGAACTCCGCCGGCCCGGACCCGGGCTTCCAGCGCCCCGATGTTGAGGCGTTCGGGACCCACCCCGTCGACCGGGGACAGGACACCGTGGAGCACGTGGTACCGGCCCCGAAAGCGACCGGTGCGTTCCAGCACGATGACGTCCTGGGGCTGCTCCACCACACAGATCAAGTCCCCGCTGCGGGACCCGTCCGTGCAAATTGCACATTCTTCCGCCTCTGTGATGGAGCCGCACACCCGGCAGAAATGGACCTTGTCCTTGAGCTCGGCGAGCAGGTGGGAAATCCGCTCCGCGTCGGCATTGTCCGTGCGCAGCAGATGGAGGGCGAGACGCAACGCACTCTTGTAGCCGATGCCGGGCAATCGCGACAGCGATTTGACCAGAGCAGCCAGAGTTTCCGAACCGAATTCCGGCGGCACCGCGACTCCGCTTAGAACAAGCCGGGGATATTCATGCCCCCGGTAATCGCGGAGATGCGGTCCTTGGCGATCTGGGATGCACGCTCGTGCGCTTCATTGACCGCCGCCGTAATCAGGTCTTCCAGCATTTCGCGGTCGCCTTCCTTGAAGACGTCATCGCGCACGGTCAGGCGCAGAATCTTCTGCTTGCCGTTCATGCGCACCGTGACGGCACCGCCGCCGCTGGAGATTTCGAACTCTTCGGCCGCCAGCTCGTCTTCCAGCTTTGCCATCTTGGCCTGGATCTGCTGCGCCTGCTTGACCATCTTCATCATGTTCATGACAGTTCCCTTTTCTACGCGCGCAACGCGCGCGGGTCAGGTTTGGTAACGGACAATCTCGCCGTCAAACTCCTGGATCAGTTTCTGCAACACCGGCTTCTTGTCGTCGGCCACGTCGCGGAAACGTTCCTCCGGCACCTTCTGTTTCTCCAGCGCCTGCTCCAGCGCCACCGCCTTTTCCTCACCCTCCGCAAAGCAGATCACCTGTACTTCGTGTCCAAAGTAACGTGCAAACATGTCCTGCACAAACGTAATGCTCTCCGGGCGCGACACCTGCTCGCGCTGCAGATTGAAGCTCTTCATGAAGCGGATGTGCAGGCGCTTGCCGTCGAAGGAATGCGGGCGGCCTGAAATCAGACACACGCCCAGCGACACCTTCTTCTGGCGCACAAACGTGACAAAGCCTTCCCACAGCTGCTGAATCTTGGCCAGGTCGAGGTCGCCGTCGGTGGGTGCCGTGCGTTCCGCGTCGGCCGTCTCTTCCATGGGTGTTTGCGCGCGCGGGTTGCCGCCGAGGGTGCTGGAACGCGCCACGGCGGGACCCGCCACAGACGCCGAGGCCGGCGTTGCGGCCGGACTCGAACTGCCGGCCGGTTCCGTGCGACGCGGGGGCGTGGGCCCGGACTTGGGCGCAGGACGCGCCCCGGGGTCGGGACCCGCGTCGTCTCCACTCGCGTCCAGGCGCGCGATCAGGCCGCGGATGTCGGTCTGACGGTCGAGCAGCGTGAGATCCACCAAGACACTTTCCAGAAATACGCGCGGGTCCGACATGGAACGCAGGCGCGACGCCGCGTTGCACAGCCGCTCCACGATCGTGACCAGATCCCCCAGCTCGTAGCGGCTGAGGCTTTGCTTCAGGTGCTCGATCTCGCTCTGCGAACGGAACAGGAGCGACGTCAGGTCACCGGGAACCGCGAGCAACATGAGGTCGCGGTAGCCTTCCAGCAAGGCACCCAGCAAGTCGGGAAGATCCACGCCCTCGTTGACCGCACGGTCGAGCAGCTGCAGCGGTGTCGTCGGGTCGCCGGCCGCGATGGCGTCCACCAGACCCAGCACCTTTTCCTGATCGATGAGTCCCAGAATGCCGCGCACCGCCTGCGCGTTGACGTTGCCGCCCGACGCCGTGATGCACTGATCAAGCAGACTCGTACCGTCGCGCATGCTGCCGTCGGCCTTGCGCGCCAAGAGGCGCAGCCCGTCGGCGTCGTACTTGACCTTCTCCGCCTTGCAGATCGCCTCCAACTGGGACGCAATCTCCGCGTTCTCCAGGCGCTTGAAGTGGTGACGCTGGCAACGCGAGCGAATGGTGTCGGGAATCTTCTGCGGCGACGTCGTCGCGAAGATGAAGTAGACGTGCGGCGGCGGCTCCTCGAGTGTTTTCAGGAGCGCGTTGAACGCGTGCGTCGAGAGCATGTGCACTTCGTCGATGATGTAAACCTTGGCGCGGCTCTGGCTGGGCGCGAAGCCGATGCTCTCCTGCAGCTCGCGCACCTCCCCCACACCCGTGTGCGAGGCGCCGTCGATCTCCATGACATCCATGTTGTTGCCGCGGATCACGGACGTGCACGATGCGCACGCGTTGCAAGGATTGCCGTTCTTGAGATTCTCGCAGTTGATGACGCGCGCGAGGATGCGCGCCGTGCTGGTCTTGCCGCACCCGCGCGGCCCGGAGAAGAGGTACGCGTGCGAGACACGGTTGGTCTCGACCGCTTTCTTGAGCGTGCGCGTGATGTGTTCCTGCCCGACGACGTCGTCGAAGGTCAGGGGGCGCCACTTGCGGGCCAGGACTTCGTAGCTCATCGCGTCCTCGGGGCGCGTACGGTTCGCTCGCCGGAGCGACCGCGCGGCGGGTGGCGGTCAGGCATGAACCACGTCACAGGGTCCGGACCACTTACCGCTGCTACCTTCCGGTCCTGACGGGATTCGCGGGAGACCATTGCGTGGGACCCGACCGCCACGCGCTCGCGCAGCGGCCCCGGCATGTCGGTTCCCTGCCGGTGGGAAAAATGGATTGGTGGAGCTGAGGGGGATCGAACCCCTGACCTCGTCATTGCGAACGACGCGCTCTCCCAGCTGAGCTACAGCCCCACCTGAAATCTGACAAAAAAATGGCGGAGAGAGAGGGATTCGAACCCTCGGAACGCTTGCGCGCTCAACGGTTTTCGAGACCGCCCCATTCAACCGCTCTGGCATCTCTCCGGGCGCATACTACAAGACGCCCGGGGGCCAGCGCAAGCGGCAGAATTGGGCGGAAAGACCTGCAAGGACGGCCTTACGCACGCACCCGCGCGCACCACGCCCGCCCCCGACCGCCACACCCGGTTATCCGGCAAATGTTCACCGACGAGTAAATACCTGCTTGCACCCAGAGCGACAAAGCGCGGATACTCTCGCCTACAACACACCACCTGCGGGCACTCGCCCCCACACAATGCAGTAACCGTCAAACTCCAGGGGAGAACGTCATGTTCGTCCGCGGTACGGTTTCGCTTGTGGTCTTCCTGCTTTCCCTGCTTGTCATCCCAGCCAGCCTGAGCGTACTCGCTGTCGAAAAACCGTATCTCTACACGCCGCCATTCGCGTGCCACGATGGTGTCTGGGAGGACGGCGAGTTCTGCGGACGAGACGCTTATTCCACAACAGGCATCCCGGACATGAATCACGACTGTCGCGTCGACGGGCTCGATGTGGGTCTGTTCGCGCTTCAGTACGGCATGAGTGGCGCGGATTTGAGCGCCGACTTCAACGACGACGGCATCGTCAACGAACTTGACGACTATTTCATCATGATCACGAAGATGGGATTGATGGCGTTTCCGTGCAACGGACTCCTGCCATCAACGTGCGAGGGATCGATCGCGCTGTCGTTCAGTTCGAACCCCGCTACGATCGTCGACAACGTGTCGCAGGCGCCGGGAACCTACACAGCCTATGTGATTGTGGACAACGTCGTCGGTGGCCAGATTTTTGAGTACGCCATCCAGACCAGCGAAAACGTCGTGATCTTGAGCCACACCCCGGTTTCTCCGGTTTCCGATATCTGGGGACCCATTTGCCTCGGCGGATACGACAGTATGGTCTTCACCCATTCCGCTCCGCTGGGTGTCGGGCCCGCACTGGTAGCCACCGTTGAATACCGATTGACCGACGCCAACCCCGCGACCCTGAAGATCGGGCAGGGCCCCTGCAGCTACGCGCGTGTGCGCTGGGCAGAGACGGATGCCGCGGTTAGTCACAGCTTTGAAGATGTCTCACACGCCGGAATCAATGGATCAACACCACCGTCGGTGACGCCCGAGTGCGTGCCGATCGGAACGATCGCGGGAACAGTGTACGGGGACATGGACGCTGACTGTATTTTTGACATCGGCACGGAGTTGCCAGTCGCCGGCCGAATGATTGTCGTCACTCCCGGGCCGTATTATGGCTCGACCGACCTCGATGGAAATTTCTCCATTGCCGTGCCGGTTCTTGACCTCGGCGAGCAATACACCGTGACCCAGGCGACGATCCTGCAGGACCCCTATCGACTGCAAACGTGTCAGAGTTCGGCATCATACCTGGTCACGGTCGTGGCGAATACTACGGCATCCGGGAATGACTTTGCGCTCATTCCCTTCGGAACCATTGCAGGCACGGCGTATTACGACGTGGCAAACGACTGCGTGTTCATCGCTGCAGTCGATTTCCCCATTCCCGGCTTCATCATCGAGGCCAACCCCGGCGGATATGTCGCGTTCACGGACGCGAATGGCAACTATGAGTTCAAAGTCCCCTATGGCACGTACACCGTTAGCTTCTCCGCTTCCAACGCTCCTTGGATTGTGCAGCCCTGCCAGCCTCCTCCCTATGTAGTCAATGTTCCGGTAGGCGGAGCAATGTCCGGGAAAGACTTCGCAACGCTGACGACCGGCACCCCGCTGTGCGATGCAACTGTGCAGATAGTATCCAACGGAATTGTGTCCGGTCTGCCGGCCTGCCATGGCTGGCTCTTCACAACACCATGCCCTAGTTTTGAACACGAGTATCTCTTCGCCGTCCATACTTATCAGGCGTTCTCGGCGCCGATTGCCGCCGGGGCGCTCCTCGATATCACCCTGGGCGTCGGGTTTACGATATCCAACGTCTCCTGTGCGCAATCCATTTCAACGGTGAGTAGCTCCGGCCCCAATCAGCGGACCATCCAGTTTGACGATCCTCTTCCTCCCGGGTTCTCGTACGTGGTGCGGGTTCGCGCGACCCCATCCAACGGGGGACCATACCAGACCAGCGTGGTCTTCAATGGCGTCGGATTCTGCAGCCTAACCGAGTCTGCATCGATGACAGAAGTCTCCGCCTGCGCTTGTGATCCGAACGACAAGGCGGTCACGCCCGCAGGGTGCGGACCGAACGGCAATGTCCCGGGCGACGAGCCCTTCACGTACAAGATTCGTTTCGAGAACGTCGGCCCGGGACCCGCACACAACATCTTCATCGAGGACGTACTCGACGATGATCTCGATTTCACATCTCTGCGCGTCGTGGACTCGAGCCACCCCGTAACGGGCGTGCAAATCAATCCTGGCAACCTCATGGTCATCAACTTCGACAACATCGAGCTGCCGGGCACGTACGACCTGAATGGCAACAAGGGCTACGTGACCTTCACCATCGATCCCCTGCCGGGTCTGCCCGAGGGGACGACCATCGAGAACACCGCGGCGATCACCTTCGATGCCAATGAGAAGGTGATAACCAACACGACTCTGAACACAATCCGGTCGGTGCCGAGTCCGAATGCCGCGTTCGCTTCTGTGGACACGTGTGTCACCGGGTCGCCGGGAGCCAGTTTCAGTTACACGGGGTCGACGGCGGACAACGCAACGTTCGCGTGGGATTTTGGCCCCGATGCGACGCCAACGACATCAACGTTGCAGAACCCGTCCGGAATCGCGTTTGCTTCGGCGGGAAACAAGAGCGTCACACTCACCGTGACCCGCTTTGGTTGCGAGGCCGTCGTAACGGACGACGTGACCGTGGTCGCGTGCACGCCGACCGGGGCGGGCCCCAATGGAATGCCCACGGTGCATTCCCTGGCGCAGAACCATCCCAATCCGTTCAACCCGTCGACGACGATCGAGTACGCGCTGGCGACAAGCGAGCACGTGACGATTGCGATCTTTGACGTCAAGGGTGCGCGGGTCAAGACGATCGTGGACGCACCGACGCCGGCGGGGTGGCATCGCGTGGTGTGGGATGGCCTGAACAGCTCTGGCAGCCAGGTTGCCAGCGGCGTCTATCTCTATCGCATGCAGGCGGGCGCCTTCGTTCAGACGAAGCGGCTGGTGCTCTTGAAGTAGAGGAGACGCAGGAAATCAGGCAGGAAAACGGAGAGGGCCGGCATTGCCGGCCCTCTCTTTTTCATTTCCTCAGGTCACGCTTGTGCGGTCAGGGGGCGGGCTGCAACATCACCGGGGTTGGCCGGCGCTGATCGTCGATGGCGACCAGCGTGAACTGCCCTGTAACGGCCTTGAGGCGCTCGGGTGTGTCCATTTGTTCGACGAAAACGTCGATGCTGACGCCCACGCTCGTGCGCCCGACGCGGTTCACGCGCCCCACGAGTTCGACGATGGTGGCGGACATGATGGGGTGCTTGAAGTCGGTGCGTTCGAGCGACACCGTCACGAAGCGTGAGCGGGCGAAACGCGTCGCCGTAATGAAGGCGATCTCGTCCATCCACGCCAGCAACGTGCCGCCAAACAGGGTGCCGAGGTTGTTGGTGGTACCGGGCAACACCACCTTGGCCACGCGCGTTTCGGAGGCTGCCATGCGCGCCTCAATGACCGGATCGTTTGTCACTGCAGATCCCCTCTCTGTCGCAGGCGTTCATTAACGAGTTCCAGCACGCGGCGCTTTTCGTCGTCGCTCATGCTGCCCCAGCACGCGATCTCATCCAGCGTGCGCGCGCACCCGTCGCACCAGCCGGTGGCCGGGTCGATGCCGCACTGGTTGGTACAGGGTGATTGGGGAGTTTCGGTGCCGGCGACCATGCGCCACTCTACGACAACTTGCACCGGCGCGTGAAGGCGCTTGCGATGGCACGCGCGACCTGGAACGAGCGCAGGCAGGTTGCCTCGCTGGAACCCGCGAGTCCGCACGACGCCGTGATCAGGGAGCGGCGGCGCAGTTGCTCGACGCTGACACCGCTGTCGGCAGCCACGCGCTGGGCGGCACGGAACCAGCGTTCCGCCACCGCCTCGGGATCGACGCGCGACAGGTCGTCGAGGGTGGGCACCCAGCCCCAGGCCACGTGTCCCCCGCCCGCCACAAAGCGGTGCGCGTCGGCGTCGGCCGCAAAGATGTCGCCCCCCTGATGGGCGTCGAAGGAGAACGCGTCGGGTGCAAGTTCGAGCAGGAGCGACATGGGGATCTCGTCGCAACAGTGCAGGCCCACCTGGACCCCCGGCCGCTGCACACGCAGAATCACCGAACGCAGACACTCCACGATCGCATCGCGGCGGCGCGGGTCGTTTCGGAGCGCCGCACCCAGGTAAGCCTCGTCGATGACGACCAGCACGGAGGGAGAGAGACGCAGGAGCTGTTCGCTCTGCCAGCGCGCAAGCTTCACCAGGTAGTCGCACAAAACGGCGCGCGCTTCCGCATTGTCAAAGAGCATGGAACCCTCGGACTCGACACAGCACCCCACCGTCACCGGTCCCATCGCGTGGCCCTTTACCGCGCGTGCGCGCGAAAAGTCGCCGCGACGGAAGGCTTCCGCAAAGGCAAAGAACCCGGCCGCCGACGCGGGTGCGAGCGCAGGGGCGGAACCTTCCAGTGCTGCGAGCACGCGCTCTAGTCGTTCCGGTGGAATCGCGTAGGAGTGTTCGTCGCGCACGGCGACCAGATGACGGAAGTGGGGACCAAAGGTCTGCGGGAGCATGGCCTCGCGCGGGCTCATGCGCCGGAGCTGGGGCCAGAACGGCACCTCGGGCGCGTGTTCCGCGACAAAGCGAACGGCCGCGTCGGCGTCGCGAAAAGGCAGACTTCCGACGCCGGACACGGCGGCTTCACCGCAAAACCACGCGGCCGGCGCACGCGGGGGGGCTTCGCCTGCTCGATGGCTCATGGATTCACGCGGCGTGCGGCACACGGGCCGCACCGGCGCGTTCTCATGCTGTCAAGTTAATGGCGGAGAGAGAGGGATTCGAACCCTCGGAACGCTTTCGCGTTCACACGATTTCCAATCGTGCCGATTAAACCGCTCTCGCACCTCTCCGCCGGGACCAGCTCGGCGCGCGCATTCAATCGCGGCGCGCCGCAAAAAATCTCTGCATCAATTCGCGACAGGTCTCGGCCTCGATTCCTCCCAGCACCGCCACCGGATTGGGCAGGCGGGGTTCATTGGGAATCGCGAGAACACTCTCGCACGCACCGGTGCGCGGTTCGCGCGCGCCGTACACCACGCGCGGAACGCGCGCCAGCATTACGGCTCCGATGCACATCACACACGGTTCGACGGTGACGTAGAGCACCGCCTCATTCAGCGCGTGGGCTCCCACGCGCGCCACGGCATCCCACAGCGCCATGACTTCCGCGTGCTCAAACGGTTGCCCGCTCTTGACGCTGCGGTTGTGCCCGCGACCGACGATGTCGCCGTCCAGCACCACCACCGCACCCACGGGAACTTCGCCCTCGTCGAAGGCCGCTTGCGCCTCCGCGATGGCTTCCTGCATCCAGCGTGCGTCCTGATGCATGGACGCCGCGGCCGCTAGCGAACCGGCAGGCTGCCGGCGAGGGCCAGGGCCACCTTGGCGGCCACGTCCTCGAAAGGCGGGGCTTTGTACAGCCGCTCGCCCAGATCGGCTCGCACCGCACCCGATGAACTGGTCACCAGCGAGCGGTCGGCCGTTTCGGAACGCGCGCCTTCAATATAATCCTCGTCGGTGGCGCGGAACAGCATCGCACCGCTCTTCGCGTCCACGATGGTCAGGGTTGCACCCACGTACGTGGCCGCCGAGGAATTCTCCTGCATGTCGACCTCGTCCTTCTGCCACAGGTCAACCACGGGAATCAAAAACGCATCGCACTGCAACGCGGCCGACAACTTGCCCAGGAACGCAAGGTCGGGCTTGTCGGACAGCGCATACGAGCGCAGGAACTTCTTGTACTCATCGCCCCACTGGTTCTGGTCGATCGCGTACTGCACCGTGTTGGGTGCGATGAACTTGTAGTCGCGACGCGCCTGCAACGCCGGGTCCAGGAACCGCTCCATCATGCGCGGGGCTTCCTGGTCGGGGTCGTCCGTGGGATTGAGTGAAGACGCAAACTGCGTCACCGCGATCTTGACCCCCGGGCCATCGGTCTGCGCCTCGGTAAACTTCGGATCGACGTACACGCTCACCGGGTGCTGCTTCTTGCAGCCGGTAAGCGATGCCAGCACCATGACGGCCAAGATCAAACGTCTCATGTATGAAACTCCTGTGAACACGAACCCTGTGCGGGGACGGCTAGGGTAGCCCGTGGGGTGGCGTCTGTCAATCCGGGGCGGGGCTCCAGGCCCGGTCACGGCCCGTTTTGACAGACACTTGCGCCACGCGTACACTGTCGCGCGTGACCCCGACAACTCCCACCGACCGCCGGCGCATGCTACTGCTCGGCGACGCGCGCCAGGTGCACCTGCGACGCTGGGCCGCGTACTTTGTACAGCGCGGCTACGCGGTCCTCACGGTGTCGCTTGAGCCGGGCGACGGGTTTCCCTCCCCGTTTCAGCGCATCCAGATCCCCGGCTTTCTGCCCGACGCGCTTCGCTACCCGCTGGCCGCACTATCGCTCCGCCGCATCGCGCGCCGGTTCGCGCCCCGCGTGACGAGCGCGCACTTTGTGCCCAACTACGGGCTCATGGCGGTGCTGACGGGAACCCGGCGCTGGGTCCTGAGTACATGGGGGAGCGACGTCATGACCGACCCCGGGAAGAGTCCCTTTCACCGGGCGCGCGCGCAAGCCGTCCTCCTGCGCGCACCGTTCATTACGTCGGATGCGGTCGTCATGACCGAGCGCATTCGCAGCTTTGGCGTACCCGCGGAGCGCATCCTGACGTTTCCCTACGGCGTCGACCCCGCGTTGTTTCACGCGGCGGCGGCACCCCCGGCGGGCGGGCCGCGCATCCTGACCAACCGCAAACTGGAGTCCCTGTATCAGGTGGAAACCGTGATCGATGCATTTGCCGCGGTGCGCGAAGCACTCCCCGACGCCACCCTCACGGTGGCGGGCGACGGCGAGGCGCGCGAGGCCCTGGCCCGGCGCGCCGCACGTTCGCCGGCCGCCAGCGGAATTACCTTTGTGGGTGCCGTTGATCATGCGCGCATGCCGCAGCTCCTGCGCGACCATCACGTGTACGTTTCCACCTCGCCCCATGACACCACGTCCGTGTCCCTGCTGGAGGCCATGGCGAGCGGCCTGTTCCCGGTCGTCACCGACATCCCCGCCAACCGCGAGTGGATCGAAGACGGTGCCAACGGGCGCATCGTCGCGGCCGGAGAGGCCACCCGGCTGGCGGTGGCCCTGATCGACGCCTGGCGCGACACGGCACTCCGCGCGCGCGCGGCAGCCACCAACCAGGAGATCATCCGGTTGCGCGGGACGTGGGACGAGGCGATGCGGCCGGCTGGCGAGCTGTTCGACGCGATGTGCGACCGAAGCGACCCTTGACAACCAACTCACACTCCTGAAAAATGCGCGGGTTCCAACCATGACTCGTCACTTCGTTATCGGCATCCTTCTCATCGTCGCGGGCCTCACCGGCCTGGGACTGGCGTTCTCCGCCTACAACCGCACCGATCCCAAACAGGCGCAGGAAGAAGCGCGGTTGCCGGTTGCGCTGGCGGAACTCGACACCACACGCGCCGAAATTCGCAAGACCAGCCTCCTCTACCAGGGCTTTCAGAAGAATACCAGCGCCGTACCGGACACGGTGCGCATGTACGGGGGCGGCAAGATCATGGAGCAGGGGCGC
>Ga0315910_10000331_pt1 | contig 49175 bp, 36 predicted proteins | sample EdamamesoilMG_FD_204470 | JGI IMG/M metagenome (GOLD analysis project Ga0315910, IMG submission 204470) | Garden soil microbial communities collected in Santa Monica, California, United States - Edamame soil | ecosystem: Environmental > Terrestrial > Soil > Garden | place: USA: California... | reverse complement strand
GTAAAGGAAACTGTTGACTTGAACCCGGTTTGACAGATTGTGTAAATCACAAATATTCCCCTAACTTCATCTGATAGATATTCCCTATATCTACATAAAAACAATCAATTTTATTTATAGCCCAACAACCTGTAAACTTGAACTTTCATTGCTGACAAAGGTCATAGCATTGATGAATCAACAGGAGTAACATTACTAACAATTATAAAATCGATAACCATGGGACACGACTCAAATCCACATGCCACGAACGGTGAAGCTAAATGCCCGTTCCCACATGGATCACTAAAGCAAATTGCCGGAGGTGGTACTCAAAATCAGAACTGGTGGCCAAACCAGCTAAAGGTTAACCTACTCCGACAGCACTCTACTTTATCTAACCCAATGGGCGAAAAGTTTGATTACGCTGCTGAGTTCAAGAGCCTTGACTTGGCCGCCTTAAAGAAAGATCTTCATGCACTCATGACTGACTCTCAGGAATGGTGGCCGGCAGACTTCGGGCATTACGGTCCCCTCTTCATTCGTATGGCCTGGCACAGTGCAGGTACCTACCGCACCGGTGACGGTCGCGGGGGCGCAGGAGCTGGCCAGCAACGTTTTGCTCCACTCAACAGCTGGCCCGATAACGGTAACCTCGACAAAGCACGCAGGTTGTTGTGGCCCATCAAGCAGAAATATGGAAAGAAAATTTCATGGGCCGATTTGATGATCCTTACCGGAAATGTGGCGTTGGAATCGATGGGCTTTAAAACGTTTGGTTTTGCCGGTGGACGTGAAGATGTTTGGGAACCTGAAATAGATGTATACTGGGGAGCCGAAACGTCATGGCTCGCGCCTACCAATAATCCACACAGCCGATACTCCGGAGAACGCGACTTGGAAAATCCATTGGCTGCAGTACAAATGGGATTAATTTATGTGAACCCGGAAGGTCCAGATGGAAACCCTGATCCGCTTGCTGCCGCTAAAGACATTCGCGAAACCTTTAAGCGAATGGCAATGAATGATGAAGAGACTGTAGCCTTGATTGCTGGTGGTCACACATTCGGAAAGACACACGGAGCTGGTGATGCTAAGCTTGTAGGTGCTGAACCTGAAGCGGCAGAAATCGAACAGCAAGGCTTTGGATGGAAGAGCAGCTTTAAGTCTGGTAAAGGTGCCGATGCGATCACCAGCGGCCTTGAAGTTACCTGGACCTCTACCCCAACCAAGTGGAGCAATAACTTCTTCTGGAACTTGTTTGGCTACGATTGGGAACTTACCAAAAGTCCGGCTGGCGCGCATCAATGGCAACCAAAAAATGGTGCCGGTGCAGACTCTGTGCCCGATGCCTTCGATAAATCGAAGCGACATGCTCCAAAAATGTTAACCACGGATCTTGCATTGCGCTTCGATCCTGAATACGAAAAAATCTCAAGACGTTTCTATGAGAATCCTGATGAGTTTGCGGATGCCTTTGCACGCGCCTGGTTCAAACTCACCCACCGCGATATGGGACCACGCGCCCGTTACCTCGGCCCCGAAGTGCCAAAAGAAGAACTGCTGTGGCAAGATCCTATTCCGGCTGTTGCCGGTAAGTTAATTGATGATAAGGATGTTGCTGCCTTAAAGAGCAAGGTTCTTTCATCAGGACTTACAATTTCGCAACTGGTATCTACGGCATGGGCATCGGCTTCTACTTTCCGCGGATCAGACAAACGTGGTGGTGCCAATGGCGCACGCATTCGGTTGGCTCCTCAGAAGAATTGGGAAGTAAATAGCCCTGCACAACTGGATAAAGTGCTGAAGACACTCGAGGGAATTCAAAAGGAATTCAACAGCGGTGGAAAAAATATTTCATTAGCTGACTTGATTGTGTTGGCCGGATCGGCCGCCATTGAAAAAGCTGCCAAGAACGCTGGCCATGAAGTAACCGTTCCGTTCAGTCCTGGACGTGCTGATGCTTCACAAGAGCAAACCGATGTTGAATCATTCGCAGTACTCGAGCCGATTGCTGATGGCTTCCGAAACTATGCAAAAGGCCAGTATACTATTCCGGCTGAAGCGCTGTTGATCGACAAAGCTCAATTGCTTACCCTTACCGCACCTGAGCTGACGGTGTTGGTTGGCGGTATGCGTGTCCTTAACACAAACTTCGATCAATCAAAGCATGGTGTATTCACCAAACAGGTTGATTCACTGACCACCGATTTCTTTGTGAACCTGCTGGATATGAGTACCGAATGGAAAGCTACTTCAGAATCGAAAACCGAATTTGAAGGACACGATCGCAAGACTGGCGATGTTAAGTGGACAGCCACACGCGCTGACCTTGTGTTCGGATCAAATTCAGAGTTAAGAGCACTTGCTGAAGTATATGCCAGCGCAGATTCACAATCTAAATTTGTAAGTGACTTTGTTGCTGCTTGGGCCAAGGTAATGAACCTTGATCGCTTTGACCTGGTGAAGTAATTTTTAGATTGCTTCTAACAATAAAGAGACTGTCTCGTAAGGGCAGTCTCTTTACTTTCTTCTGCAACCGTGATTTCTGCATTTTCACTGTTGATGGAATCCCCCAACTGATTTTTCATTCACCCACTTCTCCCCCGAGCCTGAACCCCATACCCATGCCCCATTGAAATGGGCGATAGTCCCAGGGCGTTTCCCCAGTTATAACCGCAGAAGCACCTGCCTGAAACGTAAAGAAGAGATGGTTCTCTGCCATGTTGAGCTTACCCACAACAGCAGGTTCAAAGTAAACAGCAAGATCGGTTTGTGGATACGTGGTACCGGTTACTTCATTTGTAAATGCGTACATGTCAACAAACGAAATACGCGAAGAGAAAGAAGCATGAAACATCTTCCGGTTAAATCCTATAGCCGGTTGTATGAAGTACCGGTTGAATTCACCTTTAGCCCTGATTTCTTCCGCACTAATAAAATAATACTTATCATAGCCTGCACCTTCTCCCCTTCCATAACCAGCAAAAATTTCGAAGCAAATCTTTTCATAGTTTTCAAAGTATCCGATCCCCCCTTCAAACAGTTTATGGTAATGATACTGATCGGTATCTTCTACTCCCGATCGGTCAGCATAGGAAAAGTTGCTCATCAAGCCAATGTGATTGGAAACGGCAACGGCACCCTGGGCATCAATTCCGTTTCCGAACTGAGCCGATGCCTGAAATTCTCCTGCTTTGGTAAACAAGGGTGTATTTCGAAGGTTGGGCGTATAAACGGGTGCACATCCTGTCAATACAATCAGTAGGAAGAAAAGGTTTTTCATGTTATAGAATTTTAGATTGATACCACCAACGCTAATCACATAAACACCTCGCCAAGTTTACTTTTTCTTGCTACTGATGTTTCCGGAGTACTGAATCGATTGCCGATTGGTGCCAACAACATTTAGGGATGCTCTTCCATTGGAGAAGACCGTAAGAAAAATTTTGAAATTTTCCTGCAAGTTCTTTGTGTTGATGCTGATTTCCCAGCCTCCCTTTTTCCGTTCAGTTACAGAGTAGTCATGATTCGTTGAAGTAAACTTGATACCACCATCAGAACCGTAGGAAGACGAGTACACGCGTCCATAGTATGGAAGATCAGCCACGACTGAATCTCCGGCAATGGTCAGGGTATAGGTAGCTGTATTCAAATAAATCGTTCGGGCTTTCATGGGTGAAGCGGACTCTGCATAGAACACAAAGTCCTTTGATTCCACAAACGCTTTGGCAGCCACTGCTTCCGCAGCTTTTTTTTCTGCCTTGGATTGTGCCAGACCTGAACTCATCGTTACCAACGTCATGACAAGGACAAGCAAGCAGCTAATGATTTTCATGCGTAAAATGTTAGTTAACTAAAGATCGTAATTTCCTTTTGATATTCAGCGCTGTGAAACGTTCTTCTTAGCAGGTTGGCGAATGCCCCGCTCCTCCAACATTGAACTAATGGTGTTGATCAAATAAATGGATGCATCAATCTCTTCCTTTCGGATGGCTACACTTTCAATGTTAAACCCGAACGGTATGGCGTGGGTCACACAAAATTGGGTTAGTTCGTCAGCAATGGCTAGTGCCATTTCTACAGAACGATTCACCGGGCTGGGTGAAGACGACAAATCTTCACGAATATCTTCCGGAATATGAATGCCAAGCCACTCCATAAACTGAAGTGTTTTAAGCGAACCACAAACAGTCAGGGTGAAAATCATTGTTGGCAATTGCCGATCCTGTTGTTTACAGGTTTTCAGCAAATCGTGGAGCACGCGCTTGGTATAGCCAACATTAAAAATGCATTGTGATACAAAATACGATACACCAGACGATACCTTATCCAGAATCCTAATATCCTCATCGTGAAGCAAGGCATGTCGCTCCGGAATTGTAACCGCACCAACAACGGAGTAGTCTTGATGCGAACTCCAGATTTCGTAGGCTTCTTTTAAGCTTGTCTTCACCACATAATCGGGTGAGGGCAATCCCACAAACACTGGATAACAGTTATGCGATGTCAGATTCTGAAGCCATAGGGAGAGTTCTGCTTTTGTAAAATTACCGGCAGGTCGATAGATTATCTTTGGAACGGGAAGAACGCTGAGATGCTCGTGCGCATAAACAAAAGGATCGAGTGAACTGGAAAATGGAAAAGGCCTTTCTTCTGCAGTTCGGGCTGATTCGTCTTGCACATCGTAAACGATTAAAGCATCAATATCAAGTGAGCTTATCGTTGCTACTGTTTTTTGCCCTATTTCAAGAATGCGTTCAGGCGTTGTTTGTGCTTTTGGTGGAGTGATTCCGTACAGTAAAATGCCGGACTCTTTACGTTTGATCTTTGTGAGAAACATTTCGTCTTTGCGCGAATGAAATAAAGGCAATAAAAATAAACAATAAATACATTCAGGCAACTATGCTTGACCCCACATTTACTTCTTGTTTATCAAAGCATCGATGTCCTGGCTAAGCAAGGGATTACTGGGGCGTTTGGCGTTTAAGTATTGTACCGCTCCGGCTCGATTAATCAGAACGAACGTTGGTATTTCACGCGCCTGAAATTTCTTCTCAATTGCAGAGCTTCTTCCAATCCGATAGTTGATAATCCCATCCGAAAACATGTTGTACTTCTTCACTGTTTCCTGCCAACGCTGCTGATCATCATCCACCGAAAGAAACACTACCAGTACTTCCCGTTGATACTTCTTACGAAGTTGCTTAGCTAACTCAAGTTCCATAATGTACTGTTTGAATTGCTCAGACCAAAAGACGAGGTAAACAACACGATTACCTTTACTGTCAGACAGAAGCCAATTGAATTTTTCTTCGGCATCTTGCCCTCCATCACGTTTACTCCACTCAAACTGCTTGTATCGATAAAACTGTTTGTCTAACGAAGTGCCACCACCAAGATCGCGAATGATGTCATCCTCCAGTGGCGTGGTCTTTAAGATCGTACTTGATTTCCAGAACACCGAATCGTAGGGAATATTGAGCAACTCTTCTCGCCCCGGAACAGCACCTTCAAATTTTTCCGATTCATCTTTCCTGATTTCGACAGACATTAGCTCAATATGAAACGAATGACGACCACTATCAGCGGCAATGCTCTCACCTTCCAACACAAAATGATAGGGATAGTAATAGTCATTAACCTTACTGTAATTTATCATGGAGCGAATTGTATTTTTTGCAGACACTCTTGTCTGATCATGCTTGATAAATGCATAACTATCGGTGGTAATAAATAATGAACCATGGGCTTCAGAACGTATTCTGTATTTTCCATCACTCATCAGTACAGAGTCTTTTTTATAGGTATAGCCTATTTTGTACACTTCTAATCCATCGTAATAGGTAATGCCATTAAAAGAAAAATCATAACTGGCTAAGTCGGCCTTTAAGCAACTTACATTCGTGTAGAATGAATAACGGTCGGATACTTCTTTCACCTGAAATCCCACCATATCGGTTTCTAAAATATTTCCAACCGATATCGGTTCATGCCCCTGTGCCATTTCGGTTTTGTCAAAGCTTCTGCGAAGTTGCGTAACACGAATGGCATCACGCTGACCAATTGCTTGTTGTGACGTCTTATACCCTTTGTCTTTCCATACATCCACAGACGCCTCAATTAAGCGGCCGTACACATCGTCATCTTTGCAATAGTGCCGGTAAAAGAAATTTTGTAAAAAAGGTTGTTGATCGTAGTTCCTGGAAATATTCGAAAATGCTTTTCTGATAATTCGATGGGCATCAATCGGCCGGTTGGAAACAACGATAGCATCCAACTGTGTTACCTTGGGTCGAAGTCGTATTTCAGTAAGATCAGCAGTAGATTTGATTCGCAACGTTTCATATCCTACACAGGTAATCATGAGCGTTGCTGGCTTTACAACAGAAATAGAGAACTGGCCCTTTAGATTAGAACTCGTTCCGCGCGCGGTTCCTAATATTCCAATGGATGCAAACGGCACAGGACTTCCGGTTTCATCATCAACAATTTTACCTTCCAAAACTTGTTGAGCAGATGCCGTAGTGCTGAGTATCAGAAATACAACAATCCATTTTGCCATGTTGCGGTAGCTATTGTAAGCGCTGATTTTTATAAACAATATTACAAATGGTTTATAATATTTGCCTCTAAACCTAATACCGGTTGCGGCAAATCCGATAATCTTCTTGTCGATTCAGGAAATAAATTGCTTGACTTTAAGTCAATAAAAAAGTCTTGCAACGAGAGGTTACAAGACTTTTTTGGAGAGCCCCCTGTCGGAATCGAACCAACGACCTACTGATTACAAGTCAGTTGCTCTACCAGCTGAGCTAAGGAGGCTTAAACGAGGGTGCAAAAATAGGGCAAGATTACGTTTAACCAAATAGTTTGCGAAACTTTTTAAAGTTTTTACCAGCCTAATCCAGCCTAACTAAACGGTTTTCAAGAGCTTAAGCTGATCCTTTAATTGTTTAAGCTGATCGCCAGCTTCCTTGATTTTATCATTGAATTCAGCCCGAACGCTATCAGCATTTTGAGATCTGGAAAAGAACTCCAGGTTGTTCCTCCAAAGTGAAATATCATTTTCAATTTTGCTAATCTTCTTGCGAATGGCCTGCTCCTTTTGATAAATTTTCTTATCGGCCATGGGGTCATTGCGCAGATCGCTCAACTGGTTTTCCAACAATAACCTGCTCTTATCATCATCCGAATATCCGGAAATAGCGGACACAAATTTATCTACCGCTTCATGATAGCGGTTGCGGATGGTATTGATGTCTTTGCGCGGAACAAATCCAATCTCGCTGAATTTTATCTGCAGCTCTTTTAACACTTCGGCTGTGGCGGTGCCAGCGGCTGTATGACTTTCCAGTGTAACACAAATTTCTTCCTTCAGCTTTAGATTCTCGGCTTGCTCATTTTCTACCTTACCGTGCTGGGTTCTGCGTTGTTCAAAGAAGAAATCGCAGGCATCTTTAAATTCTTTAAAAATTTTCTCACGGAATTTTTCAGGCACGGGTCCCACATCTTTCCATTTCTGCTGAAGGTTTTTCAGCTCATTCGAGGTTTTTTCCCAATCGTGGCTTTCGCGCAATGCTATTGCCTTGTTCACCAACTCGGTCTTTAGCTGGAGATTCTTATCACGTTCTTCATCGAGCTTTTTGAAGAATATATTTTTATTATTGAAAAACGTTTTGAAGGCCGACCAGAATTTTTTGTTTACTTCTTTCGCTTTGGCACGTGGTAACCCGCCAATGATTTCCCAACGTTTCTGAATCTCCAGAATATCCTTAGTCTTCTGATTCCATTCTTTGATTCTGTCTGATTGGAAGGAAGCAAAGTCATGAATCTCTTCACAAAGTTTTGCTTTATGATCGAGGTTTACGTGAAGCTCCTGCTGAAGGGTTTCCAGGTATTGATCGCGTCTTGCATACACAGCATCGGATGCGGCTTTGAACCGCTGCCAAACACCTTCTTTAACGTCTTTGGGAACCGGACCAATATGCTTGAACTCATGATGCAATTCATTCAACTCCCGGATAGCATCTTTAATTAATTCTACGCTCGCCAGTTTCTCAGCGCGTGCGCATAACTCCTGCTTGGCTTCCAGGTTTTTCTTACGGTCGAGTTCTTTCAGCTCAAAGTAGATGCTTTGATTATCGTAAAGACGATCGACCAAGGCATGATAATTTGCCCACAACGTCTTGGCTTGCGGGCCGGCTATAGGGCCAACATTCTTCCATTCGCGCTGCAGTTCTTTGAATTTATCGAAATGATTTTCGGCATCTTGAGAGTCGGCTAACAGCCTGATTTTTTCCAGAATTTCCTCTTTCTTTTTGAGGTTATCAGCTTTGCGCTCTTCCTGTTGCCTGGTGAATTGATTCTTACGGTCGCGCAACAATTTGTAGTTGGCGTCAAAAATATTGTCGTGCTCATCGCCTTTAAAATCAAAATCTTCGGCAATGCCGCCATCGGCAATGAACTTCCCTAAGGCTTCAGCTTTCTCTTTTTCACGAAGATCATCATACAGCGGTTTTATTTCGCGAAGAACTGCATCAATCTTTCGGAAACTATCAACCTTAGCAAGGTCCTTGATTACGGAAGCGAGCTGCTGCTTGGTGTGGTGAGAGTAATCTACATGTTCTTCTTCAACACCTTCATCGTGAAGTTCATCACGATCGGACAAATCGATTTCAGACTGCAATGCATTACCATGATTGGCGGTTAATCCACTCTCCTGTACTTGCTCCTGCTCTGTTTTTTCTCTTTCCATTTCCATGGTCAATGTGCATTACTACGCGGTTTAGCGTAAAGTTACTAAAATTGGCTACCTAATTCAGTCTGGGGTCTACCGGATAATTGGAGTAGACTGAAAATCGTCCGCCCATACTATCCAAGGCTTTGCGCCAGATTACTTCAGGTGTAGTATCAAATAATAATTCATCGGTTACATAATCGCAGATAATCCACGAATCTTCTTCCAGTTCGGACTCCAGTTGGCCAGGTCCCCAACCACTATAACCAAGATAAAACCTGACGTCTGTAGACTTCAACGAAGAAGTTTCGAGTTTAGTCAATAGGCTTTCAAAATCTCCACCCCAGAAAATGTCGTCACGAATCTTAACGGCATTTTCGATTTCGCTGTTTCGATGAAGAAAGTGAAGCGTATCTTGCTGAACAGGGCCGCCTATAAAAACCGTTTCTTCCAACTGCTTCATATCCTCCATCACTTCATTTACTTTCACCAGCGAAGGTTTATTGATTACAAAACCAAATGAACCTTCTTCATTATGCTCGCACAGCAGTACTACTGTGCGCTCAAAATTAGGATCGGGAAGAAACGGCTCGGAGATCAGCAGCCTGCCTTTCTCGGGGGTTAACCGGTTTTTATACTTAAAGAACTCCTTATCGTTCATGGTATGTTATCTTGGTTTTGAACCATTTCAACACCTGAATAAAATACTTCGGCCTCACCTGTGCAAATTTTATTTCTTTGCTAAACTTTAAGCCTTAATTCGCAACCGTATGCAAAACCTAGCCGATTTACGAAAGGACTATTCAAAGGCCTCGCTGGATGTGAGCAGCGTAAATCCAGATCCGGTTGCCCAGTTTGAAAAATGGTTTAAGGAAGCGCTTGAATCTCAAGTTCCTGAGCCAAATGCTATGACACTTTCCACCGTAAATGCGGATGGGCGACCCTCCGGACGAATTGTCCTATTGAAAGGAATTGAGATGGCCAAGTTTGTGTTCTTCACTAATTATCAAAGCAGTAAAGGACATGATCTGGAGAAAAATCCGGGGTGCGCACTTACCTTCTTTTGGCAGGAACTAGAGCGGCAAGTACGGATTGAAGGGATCGCTGAACGTATTGACGAAAAGCGGTCTACTGAATACTTTCAAAGCAGACCGCGAGGATCGCAGGTTGGTGCTTGGTCGTCTCCCCAAAGTACCATTATCGCGAATCGTATTATTCTTGAAGAGCGCGTAACGGAAATTGAAAAGAAGTTTGACGGGCAGGCAGTTCTTCCGAAACCACATCAGTGGGGTGGCTATGCCATTGAACCTTTCATGATGGAATTCTGGCAAGGCCGACAAAGCAGATTACACGATCGAGTTCAGTACACGAAAATAGATGGTGCCTGGCAAATTCATCGACTTGCACCGTGATGCTCAGATCAGATCAAAAAGTGATTTTACTCCAGGATATCTTCTCACGGTAAATCCTTCTCCATAACGGGTTCCAATAGAATGACCAAATTCGATAGCACGCGATTCGATCATGCGTAAAAAATTGGGATTGGATATATACGTTTCCGGATCCTTACTTTCTGGATCGAAAAACTGTGTTTTGAAGGCTTTGATTGCTTCTATTTTCAATGACCAATAATCCGAGATATCAACAACAAAATCTGGCTCCACAAGCAAACTCTGAATGTAATGATACACTGCGGATGGTCGCCAGGGCTGCTGCTTCTTGCCATCTTCATCCATTGTTTCAATCTTTGCCAGGCCAGAGAGAAAGCTGGCATCGTAGCCGAGTGAAGCCCCCTTGCCGTGGTCGACATGGCGATCGTACACAGCATTGGCCAACACAATCTCGGGACGGAATTTTCGAATCGCCTGAATTACTTTTAGCTGATGTTGCTCATCGTTTTGAAAGAAGCCATCCCGTAGGCCCAGGTTTTCGCGAACGGCCACTCCTAAAATTTTAGCACCAGCAGCAGCTTCGGTTGCCCGTGTTTCCGGAGTTCCTCTTGTGCCCAATTCACCGCGGGTAAAATCAACAATACCCACTTTATGACCAATGGCAACGTGTCTTGCAAGGGTGCCACCACAACCCAGTTCAGCATCATCAGGATGTGCAGCCAATACGAGGATGTCAAGCTTCATACTTTGTTAATCAGGCCGTTTGCATTTCTTTAGCTGCGAGAAATTTCTCGGCATCAAGGGCCCCCATACAGCCTGTACCAGCCGCTGTAATTGCCTGACGATAAATACGATCGGCAGCATCGCCAACGGCAAAGACACCTTCAATATTTGTTTTGGTGGATCCTGGCTGAACCAGAATATACCCTGTCTCATCCATATCAATCGAACCCTTGAAAATGTCAGTGTTCGGCTTGTGCCCAATCGCCAGGAAGAAGCCCTGAACAGCTACCTCACTCTTTCCTCCAGTTTTCGTATTTACCAGACGAACGCCTGTCACACCATTGGTATCATCACCAAGAATTTCTTCGGTCTCGCTGTTCCAGTGAATCTCAATGTTTGGTGTATTGAGAACACGCTGCTGCATGATTTTAGAAGCACGCATTTCATCGCGTCTTACAATGAGATGTACTTTGGTGCAAAGTTTCGACAAATAGGTTGCTTCTTCCGCTGCGGAATCACCAGCACCCACAACAGCTACTTCTTTGCCACGATAAAAGTATCCATCACAAACAGCACATGCCGAGACACCACGGTTGTTGTATTTTTCTTCTGATGGAAGACCTAAATATTTTGCACTGGCACCAGTAGCGATGATGATCGACTCAGCGATAACCTCATCTTTCTCATCGATCATTACCTTGTAGGGGTAGCTGGAAAAATCTACAGCTGTAACCAATCCGTAATGAATTTTTGTACCGAAACGCTCTGCTTGCTTTTGAAGATCAATCATCATCTGTGGACCGTTGATACCCTCTGGATAACCAGGAAAGTTTTCCACATCGTTGGTAGTAGTAAGCTGCCCCCCTGGCTGACCGCCTGTGTACAACACCGGATTCATACCCGCTCGTGCCGCATAAATAGCTGCCGTATAGCCGGCTGGCCCTGAGCCAATGATGAGCACTTTCACTTCTTCTTTTGCCATGTTTTCTACGTTTGTAATCCTTAACAAAATAAAAGGTCTCGCAATTCGAGACCCTTAAAATTATCCTAAAATTTTCGATTATTAACCGAGGTAAGGCTTCAAAGCCTTGCTTCTTGAGGTGTGACGTAACCGTCTGATAGCTTTTTCCTTGATCTGTCTAACGCGCTCACGGGTCAGGTTGAATTTCTCACCGATCTCTTCAAGGGTCATGGCATGCTCACCATTAAGTCCAAAGTATAGAGTGATCACATCAGCCTCACGCTGGGTAAGGGTTGAGAGAGCACGCTGCACTTCACGTCTTAAGGAATCATTCATCAGACCGGAGTCTGGTGTCTCTTCGCTGTCGTTTTCAAGAACATCCAAAAGACTGTTTTCTTCACCTTGAACAAATGGCGCATCCATTGATACGTGGCGACCAGAAATCTTCATCGTATCCACAACCTCAGCCGTTGTTACATCCAGTACTTCAGCAAGCTCTTCTGGTGAAGGTTCGCGTTCATACTTCTGTTCCAGCTCAGAGAATGTCTTTGAGATTTTATTCAGTGATCCAACCCGGTTAAGTGGCAAGCGAACAATACGGGATTGCTCAGCCAATGCCTGAAGGATTGATTGACGGATCCACCAAACAGCATACGAAATGAATTTGAAACCGCGGGTTTCATCAAAACGCTGAGCGGCTTTAATCAATCCTAAGTTACCCTCATTGATAAGGTCGCCGAGTGACAAGCCCTGGTTTTGATATTGTTTGGCCACTGACACCACAAAACGCAAGTTCGCCTTCGTTAACTTTTCTAATGCAATCTGATCACCTTCCTTAATTCGTTTTGCCAGCTCTACTTCCTCATCTGGTGTGAGCAGGTCAACCTTACCAATTTCCTGAAGGTACTTATCCAGTGATTGGCTTTCGCGGTTGGTAATTTGTTTACTGATCTTAAGCTGTCTCATTCTCTATTCTGGCGTTCGTTTATGCTAACAAATTAGCGTTAAAATTTAGTTCCTGTCAATTCTCCCTAACGATTATTCTGTTGGTGCGGTTTCCTTTCTTGGAGGTCTTGGCAACAACACTTTACGGGAGAGACGGAATTTACCAGTTTTCTTGTCTACTTCAATCAGTTTTACCTGAACTTCTTCTCCTACTTCCAGAACACCTTCCATAGTTTCAAGTCGATCCCACTTGATCTCGGAGATGTGGAGTAACCCATCCTTGCCAGGCATGAACTCAACAAAAGCACCGAAAGGCATTATTGACTTCACTTTACCTGTATATACTTCGCCCACTTCCGGAACGGCTACAATGCCTTTAATTCGTCTTAACGCAGCATCCATCACATCCTTGCTGGAAGCAAAAACGTTTACAACTCCCTTACCACCAACTTCTTCAATCACTACGGTTGCACCAGTAGTATTTTGAATATCCTGAACTACTTTTCCACCGGGGCCGATTACCGCACCGATCATCTCTTTCTCGATGATGACTGTTTCGGCACGAGGTGTATGAGGTTTCAGATCAGGGCGTGGTGCTGCTAAGGTCTTCTTCATCTCATTCAAGATGTGGAGTCTGCCTTCCTTTGCTTGCATCAACGCTTCACGGAGTACTTCATAGGTTAATCCATCTACCTTAAGGTCCATCTGGCAAGCGGTAATACCTTGCTCTGTTCCGGTTACTTTAAAGTCCATGTCGCCAAGGTGATCTTCGTCACCTAGAATGTCGGAAAGGATGGCGTATTTTCCGGTGGTGCTATCGGAAATCATACCCATAGCAATACCTGAAACAGGCCCCTTAACCGGTACACCAGCGTCCATCAATGCGAGGGAGCCGGCACAAACGGTAGCCATTGATGACGAACCGTTCGATTCAAGAATATCAGACACTACACGAATAGTATACGGGTTCGTTTCATCCGGAGGAAGGACTTGTTTAAGCGCCCGGAACGCCAGGTTTCCGTGCCCTACTTCGCGTCTGCCGGGACCACGGTTTGGCTTCACCTCTCCTGTAGAAAAACCAGGGAAGTTATAGTGAAGGATGAATTTGCTGGAACCTGAAATCATGGCACCATCGATCATTTGTTCATCGAGCTTGGTACCCAATGTAGCCGTAGTTAATGACTGCGTTTCTCCACGGGTAAAGATAGCCGAACCATGTGTGGACGGAAGGTAATCCACCTCTGACCAGATGGGTCTGATCTGACGGGTACTACGACCATCCAGGCGCAACGATTCTTTCAGGGAAAGATCGCGTGCAGCTTTCTTCAATACTTCTTTGTAGTAACGTTTTACCAGATCCTTATTTACGGTAGTATCTTCAGGAAGTGATTCGATGTAATCAGCAAGAGGTTTAGCCAATGCTGCAGAACGCTCTTTCTTATTAACAATCAACTGGCGCGCAATAGCATACAGTTGATCGTAAAACTTGGTCTTGATTTCTTCGCGAAGTGCTTCGTCTTTCACTTCGTGTGAATACTCACGCTTAACAGTTTTGCCAACAGCTTCGGTAAGTTCCATCTGAATGCGGCACTGATCTTTTATGGCTTCGTGGGCAACTTTAAGCGCCTCTACCATTTCATCCTCACTTACTTCTTTTAGTTCGCCTTCAACCATCAGAATGTTCTCGATTGAAGCACCTACCATCAAATCGATATCGGCACGGCCTTTCTGCTCAAGTGTAGGGTTGATCACAAACTTACCATCCACACGGGCTACCCGTACTTCAGAGATTGGACCCTGAAACGGTATATCAGAAACAGAAAGCGCAGCTGAAGCTGCCAATGCTGCAAGAGCATCGGGCAATGCGTTCTCATCACCTGAAATCAGGTAAATCATGATTTGGGTATCGGCATGATAGTCGTCAGGGAAAAGCGGGCGGATAGCACGGTCAACCAAGCGGCTGATCAGAATTTCATAATCCGATAATTTACTTTCACGCTTCAGGAAGCCACCGGGTACCTTTCCGGTGGAAGCAAATTTCTCCTGGTAGTCTACCGAAAGTGGGAGAAAGTCTGTGCCTTCTTTGGCATCCTGTGCGGATACAACAGAGGCGAGCAACATCGTATTGCCTAATCGAACAACAACAGATCCATCGGCCTGGCGAGCCAATTTACCCGTTTCAATGGTAATTACGCGACCATCAGGCAGCGTACAGGTTTTCGTAATAACAGTAGGTTTCATAATAAATACGTTGATAGAGGATACACGTACAGCGTACCTCATTTTTTAAAAATGCAAAAAGGGAACCTTTCGTTGGGTTCCCTTCGGGGAATGTTGATTTCTTATTTTCTAAGGTCGAGCTCTGCGAGTATTGACCTGTAGCGATCGATGTTGGTGTTCTGGAGGTAATTCAGCAATCTTTTGCGCTTACCTACCAGCTTCATAAGACCTTGCTGTGTTGCGAAATCTTTCTTGTTTTCTTTAAGGTGCTGGGTCAGGTGATTGATCCGATGAGTAAACAGGGCGATTTGCGACTCTGGTGAACCTGTTTCTTCTTTTTTCTTTCCGAAGCCATGCTTCGCGAACAGGCCTTGCTTAATTTCAGTTGTCAGATACATCTCAAAAAAATGTTATTTCCTTTTTATTTCAGCGGGCAAAGGTAAGCCAAAGTGGCCTAATTATCCAAATAAACTATAAAACTTCTCAAAAGTTATTGAAAATTGGGAGATCAGAGTTCCTGGAAGATTGACTATGAAATCGACCCTATACACTCCTAAAATTAAGGTGGATATCACCGCTCGTTAGTCGCTCTCCGAGTGGCGAACCAGCGCTTTATCTTATCGATCACAACACTATAGAAATCAGCTTCAAATAAACGGGCATCGATGCGTGCCTGACGGAGGAAAAATAGGCCGATTATAAAGAGAATGATATCGGCAGCCCAGACACCAGCAATCACACCCACAGTTCCCTGTTTGGCAAGCTTTTCCCCTTGCATGGTGACGACATAGTAAAAGATAAAAAACAGGATGGAGACCAGAAAGGGCACCCCTAACCCACCCTTCTTAATAATTGCACCTAGCGGGGCACCGATCAAAAACATAGCGAGGCAGGCAAATGAACTGGCGAAGATCTTGTGCCACTGGGTTTCGAAAGTATTCTTTTCGATTGCTGCATTTTCAATGCCTGTATTGGTATTGGCCACTTGTCCTTTTACCTGCCTGGCGGAGTTTGCAGCCCCCTGAATAACACCATGACTGGGCTCCATACTCAATAGGCTGTCGATTCGGGCTGTAATTAGTGAATCTGTAATGCGGGGTCTTTTGGAGGCTATGATTTTTTTAACGTTTTCGGGCACTTGGTGCCCCGGGTTGAAGGTTTGTTTGGTTTTCCGGTCAGGAGCTACGCGTGACCCTCCCAATGATTTTTTTTGGTTTACTACTGGTTTGGAATTTACTGTTTTTGTGACGTTAACATCAGCAGTAGGCTTGGGTGCTGGCGAAGATTCAACCGGAGTCTCTACAGGGCGTTGTGCTCCTTCAGGTGCCAGGTTATTGAAGTATTGCTGACTTTGAATTGAATCCTTGTGCAACTTATATCGATAGACCTCATCTGGCATTACAAGAGAATCCTTTTTTGCATAGTACGCGAAGTATGAAGGCCGGTACTGGTAGTGATTTAGATTGTAATTCAATATTTCGCCTTGGATGGAATCGATATCGTCATCAAGCTGTGAAACATTTCTCATGATACGGTTTCCTTCAAACCACTTTTTATCAGTTCGCTCCAAATCAAATGACGACAAATCAAAAACAACTTGTGTTTTGGCAAACTTGCTTCGGCTCAAGGTCTCCGTTTTCTTATCCTTTTGTCCGGTTAATTCGCGTTCGGCACCGGCACCTTCTATGTAGTTGTACCCATTGAACAATTCAAACTTCAGGTAGCGCTCATTCAGGATCGTATACATCCTGCCGGAGTCGGCTACGGTTACTTCTTTATTGCCATCATTCTTTCGATGATCATAAACGATTACGTTCTTAAGTGCAGCATCATCTTCCGGAAATTTCTTATCTACTTTAATGCTGATGTCGTTTATCCCGTTGTAAAATGTTCCTTCGCGTAAATCAAGTGCCGGCTTCTTTTGCTTGATATCATACAATAAACTGTAAGCCTCTAAAGCAGCTTTGGGCACAAGGTTATTATTAGCGTAGAAGGCCAGGCCGGTGAGCAGAATTACAAAAAAGAATATCGGTCGAAGTACCCTGACCAGCGAAACACCTGCACTTTTAATAGCGGTAAGTTCAAAATGTTCACCCAGATTACCGAACGCTATTAACGATGAAAGCAGAACCGCCAGCGGAAGTGCCACGGGCGTCATAAAGATGGCAAAGTAAAAAAGCAACTGACCAATAACATCGCCACCCAATCCTTTGCCGATGATGTCATCAAAGTACTTGAGCATGTGTTGGGTTAGCAACACAAACACCACCACCAGGAAGGTCATGGTAAACGGGCCAATAAAAGCCCCTAACACAAGCTTGTCAATCTTCTTTAGCATGCAGCATCAACGCTCAAAAATAGAGCCAATGAAAGGAAGAGCAAGATTGTTTTGCAAAATAAAAGTAAGCGTTATCCACCAACTGTCTTACGAAGAGTTTCAATGAGACCATCCCAAAGACCCTCAAGTTCCTGGAGATCATCAAAATCTGAATAGTCAAAGACTTTGAGGTAAACCGACTGCGTCATTTCATTAAACTCCAGCCGCAGCTCGAAATAGGAAGGATCCTGAGCATCGTCATCGTTCTCTGGTAGGAATTCGAAGCGTGCAAAATGGTTGGTGCGATGCGCCACTTGCTTCGCCACATGCTTTTCGTTATCCCAAATAAAAATGTAAGTCTTGTCAGAATTATTGATGTTAACATCATCGGCAAACCACTCCGCCAATCCACCGGCAGTCTGGATGTATGGGTACAGCATTTTTATCGATGCGTGAATCTCATAATCGGCAGTAAACAATTTTTTCTTGGCCATGCTTATCGTTCCCATAGAAGCACTATTGCTTGCGGTTGAAGATAGAGCATTTTTAGGATTATGACAAGTCCATGAAGGTGATGCAAACCTGACGAAGCATCCGTGGTTTTATCAGGCTCCCTTTAGTCTGGCTTTCTTAAGAAAGCAAAAAACACAAAGACTTAACTGGAGAAGAACTGTGAAGAAAATAGTAATAAACAAGGCCATAATACCTCCTGTTTTTTAGATTGTATTCAAATGTAGATGGTGACCTTAAAACAATTAATTTACAATGGTTTATGTACATATGATTACGGTAATAAGTCAATAGAGCCTTCCAATGGATTTAAGAGCTGAAATACTTAAAGCACATTCAAAGAAGCAAGCCATTAAAATAGCTGATTATGTGAGTGATAACACTAACTTATTTAAAGCATTAGTCAATCTCTATTTGTGTGGCCCTTACCGTATCACACAACGGTGTGCTTGGCCGATCAATATTTGTGTTGAGCGACATCCAAAACTTCTATCACCCCATTTAAAAGGGATACTACATCAACTTACTCGTCTGGAAATTCATGATGCAGCAAAACGAAACACACTGCGCATGCTCCAGTTCGTAAGCATTCCCAAGCAATTTCATGCAAAGGTAATTGACCTCTGCTTCGCTTTTCTTCAAAGCAAAGAAGAACCGGTTGCCGTGAAGGTTTTTTCCATGAGTGTACTCTTCAAAGTTGTTCAGGATAAACCAGAGCTCTTGCGTGAGCTTGCCATTATTCTGGAAGATCAGCTTCCGTATTCATCTGCAGGATATAGATCGCGAGCAACTAAAATTCTTAAAGCAACACCTACCTTAACCTTATCGTAAATCTTAATTCATGAGCGAGTCACCCATTGAGCATACCTGTAAAAGCTGTGGAAATGTTTTCAAAGGATTATACTGTAATGCCTGCGGTGAAAAGGTAATTGAAGCCAAGGATCGAAAGTTCAGAACGTTTCTTGGATCAGTTTTAATAGCCACCACCATTGTTGATAACAAGTTTTTGAAATCGCTTTGGCTTACCATCAGCAAACCCGGATTTCTTTCTCGCGAATACGTTGACGGTCGGAGAGTTCACTACATGCGTCCGTTGCAGATGTTCTTTATCCTGAACCTAATCTACTTTCTTTTCCCCGTACTTCAGATGTTTAGCTCCACGCTCTATTCTCAGATGAACGTGCTGCCGCATCGAAAGCTGGCAAGGGAAGTTATTTCAACCAAACTAACCGAGAACCAGATGTCGATGCAGGGATTTGAACTGGTGTACAACGACAAAACAACAAGCCTTGCCAAGCTTCTAGTCGTTCTCTTCATCGTGCTCGCCTCGCTTCCTTTAAGCCTGATCTTCAAGAAGAAAAACCGGTACTTTACCGACCATGTTGCGCTGTCGGTTGAACTCACCAGTTTTAACCTGGCGGTCAACACCATTTTGCTTACCATCCTTCTTTGGAGCATCAGCAAAATACTTCGTTGGAGCCATCTCACCTGGGGAAGCTACCTGAACGACACCAGCCTCACCATTATCTTTGTATTGACTAACGTATACTTCCTGTTTCGCGCAGCCAGAAACTTTTATAGTCAGAAAGGGAAACGACAAATAGTTAAGGTAGCCCTAGGGATTATTGGACTTTTTCTGGCACTGGAGGCGTACCGGTTTATGCTGTTCTTTATAACCGTTTGGTCGCTTTAATTCAGCTTGTTCCGAGCAATTTCGAAATCAAATCATCGGCTAATGTATGCTCTTCTGGTGGCGTGAGCCTTCGATACTGATCAAGTACTGTTATAGCTTCTTTAAATTCTTTATTCATTGCCAAGGTCAGTCCAAGATTAAAGTAGCTGTTACTGAACATTGGCTCCACTTCAATAGCCGTTTGATAGTGAACTTTAGCCAGCGCAAAATTACCAACCTCAGCATAGAGATTTGCCAGGTTGTAGTGCGCTTCATAGTGTCGCGGTTCTTCTTTCAGGCACCGTGTAAAACAGTCGATTGCCTTAGCGTGATTGCCCTGCTGCGATTCTAGAATACCAAGATTACAATAGGCATCGGCCACCGAATCTCCTTCGTTAATGGCTTTTAGATATCTTGCCCGGGCGGTGGTACTATCGCCCTGATCATCGATTAACAAGGCTTCTTCGAACGGTGAAAGTTGGTTAAGCCGTACTACCTTACCACCCGAGAACAGGTTGAGTTGTCCGTGCTTTTCAGTCGGTTCATCCTTCTTTTTCCGGACACGCTGGGGGCCGAACTTTTCGGGTGCTGGGGTTGGGAACTTGACAACCTTCATGCTTGCAAAGGTAACAAGTTAATTGGTACGATGATGGTTTTTGGCCGGTCTACCTTTAGCTGGCCTTCCGCTTAACAACCTTGGTTTGTTTTTCGGCCTTCTCTTTCTTAGAAGCTTCGCCTTTCGCTTTCTCCATCGGTTTCTTGGCTGCGTCAATACTGGCTTTCAGTGCTGTCATGATATCCACTACCTTAGGCTCTTCCTCTGTGATCGTAACGATTTCCTTACCGGCTATCTTGGCGTCAATAATCTCTTTCAGTGCATCGTAGTAATTATCCTTCATCTCGATCTTGCTGAACTTCACGGTCATCGAATCAACCAAAGTTTTCGCAAGCTTCAATTGTTCTTTATCAGCCTTTACTTCCAGCAACTGCGGTACTTCACGAATCGGTCGAACTTCATCGGGATACCGTAGTCTGTACATCACCATGCCGGTTTCGTGTGGCGAAAGTAACACCGGTGTTTCGCGGTCGCGCAATACTACTTTACCAACGGCAATCTTGCCCGCTTCCTTTAATGTTTGACTTAACAGGCCGTATGTCTTGGCGGCCACATCGCCATCCGGACCGAGGTAGTAAGGAGATTCGAAAAGTGTGGGGTGAACTTCTGCGACATTTACAAACCCCTCGATCTCAATAACCCGGGCGCTTTTGATTTTTACTTTATCCAGATCTTCCTGTTCCATGATTACAAACTGACCTGGCTCATACTCATAGCCTTTTACAATGTCTTCGTTTTTCAACGGCTGACCCGTAACCTTATCTTTCTTTTCGTACCCGACAGGATTGTGTCCATCTCTGGAGAGCAAATTAAAACTGATGGTTTTACCGGAGTCGATGGCATTGTAAATCCGAACAGGAATGGTGACCAGCGAGAATTGAATGTGTCCTTTCCAAATGGCGCGCATAGATACTTAGTTTAAAAAATGAAATAGACGGTACTAAATTACTGACTATGAATAATATTAGCAACAAAAATTTTACAGAACAATGCACCACTGCTCCTCCCCTCATCGTGTTCATCCATTCAAAAAATGACGCACACTTAACCTCCAATCTTTTCGTTATTTTAAAGTCGTGAAATTCCTGATCAGTTTATTCCTTACCCTCACCTTTGGCTTTTGCCTCGGGCAACCTGCCGAGCAGCTCTTTGAAGCTGGAGAAAAAGCCTATCAATCCTCCAGGTTTACAGAAGCTGTGGCTTTGTTCGATTCCTGCCTGCGCAGTAAACCAGGATATGCCGAGGCTTACTTTGCCCGCGCACTGGCTAAAGAACGGCAGAACAAACTGGATGCAGCACTAACGGATATGAACATCTATCTGGATATGGTACCCAACGAAACAGAAGCGCTCTTCACCCGAGGTACACTTCGTTTTCGGCTGGAAAAATACGAACAGGCAAAAGAAGACTTTCTGAAGTTGACGGAGCTTTCAGCAGGAAGTACAAACACGGTGTTTTATCAAAAGGGAGCCTCACCTGGTGGAAAGAATCAAATGATCACTACCCAGGGAAGTTTAAAGCCATTGTTGTTTAATTACATCGGCATGACGGAAACCAAACTTAAGAATTTCAAACCGGCCGTTCAGTGGCTTGACTCTGCTTTACGATTGGATAACAACAATGCTGACTACTACGTGAATCGGGGTATTGCCAAAGAAGGATTGAACGATCCCACCGCCCTGGCTGATTATCAAAAAGCATTAACGATAAAACCCGATCATGCCGTTGCGCTGAACAACATTGCCGTTCTGAAGCGAACAAAAGGCACTCCCGTTGCCGATGAACTCGAACAGGCGATCGACAGCGACTCCAGCATGCTTTACCCCTACCTGGAGCGTGCTTATCAACGTGTTGAAGGAGGTTATTACCGGGGTGCGTTGGAAGATTACTCGAGTGCGCTGAAGATTAACGATCAGGATCCGGAAATCTGGTTTGCCCGAGGATCGGTAAAAGAAAAAATGAATGATCTAAAAGGCGCTTATTCCGATTACACAAAAGCTATCAACCTAAAAGAAAACTATCAGCAGGCCTGGCTCAATCGCGCCAATGTGCTTGCCAAACAAGGCAAGTATACCGAGGCTGTAGAAGACTACACCGCTACCCTGGTGTTCAGCCCGGAGTATGGTGCCGCCTACTACAACCGTGCGCTCGCTTACGACAAACTGAAGAAATCAACCGAGGCATGTCAAGACCTAACCCGGGCAGAGTCGCTTGGGTTTGCTGTTGATGGAAAAGTGAAAACGAAACTCTGTGGAAATTAAACCAGGTCTGGCCGCAGCCGCACAAATACAGGTTCGCGAAACATCTTGTCAGGAGTGAGCTTTGAGTAACTCACTTCTGCGATAACTTCTGGCGATAACCAGGTTGATATTTTTTCATCGAGCAAAGTGCCGGTTACTTTCGGTTTTTTGACTTCTGTTATTTCTTTCAACGCCTTGAAAATATCCTTCATAGTGGCATCGTCAAAGCCGGTTCCTACTTTGCCGCGATAGTGAAGTTCATCTTTAACTCGCTCGGCAATGTGCAAGGCGCCAAAGGTACTGCCTCGATCACCTTTACCTTTTGTATACCCGATTACCACTACTTCGGCTGTTGAGCGAACCTTGATCTTCAACCAACTGTCGCTTCGTTTTCCAGGAAGGTACCGACTGTCTTTTCGCTTGGCCATAATGCCTTCGAGGTTGTGCACCTTGGCCGCTTCAAAAAGCGATTCCCCATCTTCTACTATCTCGCTGAGTCGATAGGGTGTTTCGCCACGAATACTATCCTTGATCCACTCTTTCCGCTTCCACAACGCATCATTAATCAACGGACGTCCGTCAAGGTACAGGCAATCAAAAATGTAACAGTACACCGGATTGGTCTTCGACAGTTTCAGAATGTTTGTTTCACCTGAACTCATCAAGCGGTTAATTACTTTCTTGAACACAGGTTTGCCAACGGTATCAAGACAAACTATTTCGGCATCGAACAATCCGTTGGTGGCTCGAAACGCTTTCTCACCAATCTGCAACTCCGGAAACTGCAGGGTGATGTCATTCTGATTTCTGCTTTTAATTCTCACTTTTCCATCTTCTAATGCAATGAGCGCCCGGATTCCATCCCATTTGATTTCGTATAAGAAATCATCACCCGTTGGTGGTTTTTCATCACTGCCGGAGAGCATCGGCTCAATGGTGTGTTGTAAATAGTTTACTTGAGGTTCATCAACACGTTCCAGTAAGTATTCCTTGTTCTTGATTCTATAAATCCGGTACTCGCCATTTACTTCTTTGCTATTCAGCCGAAAGTAGAAACCATCTTTCTTATCCTTGGTAATTTGATATTTCCCTAACGCATAAATCCACATCTCACCGGCTCCATATTGCCCCTTTGGAATCTTACCATCGAATGTGAGGTACTCCATCGGGTGGTCTTCCGTTTGAACGGCCAACCGCTTCACCCCCGGATGTGGTGGCAATCCCTTTGGCACTGCCCACGATTTCAATACACCATCCTGTTCAAGTCGAAGGTCGTAATGCAAGTGTGACGCATGATGACGATGCACAACAAAATTATTCCCGGTGTTATCGATTACCCGGGCAACAGGTTCTGGTGTTTTGCTGAAGTCTCGTTTGTTTGCATACGCTTCGAGTTGTTCGGGCGATTTATGTTTGGCGGATGGTCCAAGCTTTTTCTTCGCTGCGGTCTTCGAGCGATCGGTATGCAATTCCACAGCATACGCTCCGAAGCTTTCCCATGCATCACCGTCTTCCAGTACCTTCTTCAGGGCCGTCTTAATGTTATAGTCAGCCGGAGATTTTAACTTTTGTAATTCCTGCCAGGTTAGCGGCATCGACACCGGTGCACCATTTCTTCCGCGCAAACTGTAAGGTGATACAATACTTTGCCCGGAGCGAATGCGAAAGATATCGATCAGTACTCTTCCCTTTCGAGCATCTTTTTTTATGTGAAGTGTAACGGTTGACGGCCTCTCTTCAACAAATGGTTTGGCTATTTGTTGCGCTGCTTCAAACACGGTGTGAAAATCCCATCGCGGCTCCAGCGGACAGCAGATGTGTACGCCTTTGCCCCCGGTAGTTTTAACAAAGGGCGTATACCCAAACAACTCAATGTGTTCTTTTAATTCGAAGGCAATTGGTATCAGCCTTTTAAACTCAAATCCTTCGGGTGGATCAAGATCAAACACCATGTAATCAGGATTATCAAAGCTTGGTTTTCGGCTGTGTAATTGATGGAATTCGAGTGAGGCCAGATTAGCTAACCAGACCAATGATGCTGGTTCCGTTGCAATGATGTAATCCTTTTTTTCTTCCTTTCCCAGTTTTACAAATTCTATCCAGTCGGGTGCCCATTCGGGTCGATTCTTCTGATAAAAACTTTCGCCTGTTATGCCATCGGGAAATCTGATCAGCGTAAGCGCACGACCTTTAATATGCTGTAATAATGTCGGGGCAATGTTGAGGTAGTATTCAATGATCTCCGCCTTAACAATATGATCGTCTGGAAAGATTATCTTTTCGAGGTTGGACAACTCCACCTTGCGTTTACCTACTTGTGCCCATTGGGATTTTTTAGCCATGCTCGCGCGCTTCGACTGACACGTTTTTAAAGGTAATGAAACCGGATAGTATTAACGCCACACAAACTCCGGTTATGCTACTCACCACCAGGTTTCCGATTATGTAATCCGAACTCTTAATCACGAACCTTATGGCTACAACAATTAACGAAATTGCTACTATCAAAACCCAATAGAGAATGTTAGGCCTGCTTACCAATGCAGTGGACTGGGCCTTTTTACATACTATGTATGCGGTCAGAATCAGTAAGCCCACTACGGTGCTGAGGTGTTGAAGTGCGTAGAACAATGGATAGCGAGCCCCAGCATACGGAACAACAGTGCCATCGTATACCGGAAGGTTTTGAACAAAAAATCCCGTTTCATGCGTGAAAGAATCCCAAAAAATATGCGAGGCCGCTCCTACTCCTGCTGAAATCAAAAAAACAATATAATGTGTGAATAGGTATTTTCTGTAATCCAGTAACAATGTATCCTGAAATCTAACCTGAAGAAAAATCGGAAGATTCATAATCAGATTCTTTTTCACAACCAGATGAAAAACCAGCGACAGCAAGAGTACCACCGGAATATCAAAGTAGAATATGCCAGCCAGCGTATGACTGTGTACACTGCTTACACTTAACTTGAAGAAGTATTCAAAGTCGGGGGCTATGCTTCCAACAATTAGTCCGGTTGCCGAACAATAGCGCGATCGCAAGAACGGCAAAACAATGGCTGAGTGTGCTGGGGTAAACGGCATACGTTCTATTCCATCACTTCCCCTCGCTTCTTATTACTTAGGAAGATCATGCCGATAATAAACGTAACAGCTGCTACGCCAATCGGATACCACAAACCGGCCAGCGGATCGCCCTCTGGTGTCTGCTCGGTCTTACTCATTTCGAATAAACTTGTTGCCACTAATGGAGTCAATCCGCCAAACACACCGTTACCAATGTGGTAGGGTAGCGACATTGAAGTATATCGAATTCGTGTTGGGAAGAGTTCAACCAGGTAGGCTGCGATCGGTCCGTATACCATCGTTACCAACACCACCTGAATCAGCACCAACAATATCATCAGCCAGTAATGATCATTGTTTAGTGTTACTTCCTTTTTTTGCTCGGTTGTTACTTCGCCTGTCTGACTTGTAGTTTTTGTAGAGGCTTCAACTAACCGAGTTCCATCGGAGTATGTATGGATGATCTTTTTTATCGAAACCGAATCTCCCCGATCGTTAACCGATTGCAAACCTTCTATACTCAATTGATTTTTAACTTCAGTTTTCTTCGTAGCATCTGTTATCTCAAACATCTTTCCATAAATCGGGCGATACAGGAACACTGCCAGCAACATCCCTATCATCATGATCATCTTTCTGCCTGCTCTATCCGACCACCAGCCAAAGTAAATGAACAATGGAGTGGCGATAAGCAGCGCAATAGCAATGATGTTTCGGGTTTGAACAAACTCTACATTACACGTTTTCTCAAGAAAGGTCATGGCATAAAATTGCCCCGTGTACCACACCACACCTTGGCCGGCTGTAAGCCCGAACAATGCAATCAATACCAGCGTGAGATTTTCTTTGTTACCAAAACTCTCCTTGATGGGGTTCTTGGATATTTTACCTTCCGCTTTAATCTTGGCAAATAATGGCGACTCACTCATGCGCATGCGAATCACCACCGACACACCAACCAACACGGCCGATACCAGAAAAGGAAGACGCCAGCCCCAATCATTGAAAGCATCAATACCTACAGATTCGCGAATTATCAAGATCACTCCGATTGATACAAATAATCCTAGGGTAGCGGTTGTCTGAATAAAGCTTGTATAGAATCCACGCTTGGCAGCGGGTGCATGTTCAGCAACGTAGGTTGCAGCACCACCATACTCGCCACCCAGCGCGAGCCCCTGGAGTAATCGAAGTATCAAGACGATGATCGGTGCAAAGATTCCAATAGTTTCGTACCCCGGCACTAACCCAATGGCGAAGGTTGATCCGCCCATCAATACAAGGGTTACCAGAAAGGTATACTTCCGGCCAACCAGATCGCCCAGTCTTCCAAATACAATAGCACCAAATGGCCGTACTACAAACCCGGCAGCAAAAGTTGCTAGCGTTGAAAGAAAAGCAATGGTTGGACTGGTCTTAGGAAAAAACTGTTGGGATAGAATTGTTGCCAGACTTCCAAAAATATAGAAGTCATACCATTCGATGAGTGTGCCCACGGAAGAAGCCGTGATAACAAACCAAAGATTTTTCTTTTGGTCTTTGGTGATGACAGGTTCAGTCATAAGGTTAAGGTGCTACTTGGTAGAAAGATAGAGCACAAAACATCATGGTGCAACCCTTGCACAATACATTGTAAAGTTTAGAGGTTCATCCAAAAAAAAGAGGCTGGCTTTTGGCCAACCTCTTCAGGAATGTTAAAGACTACTACTCCAGTCCAAGTTCTTTGTAACGCTTCTCGATGCGGCTCAATTCCTTTTGATTATCGAGGTCACCGTAAATTGTATACAATCCATCCAACACGCTCTGATCGCTTGGATTCAGTTTCTCCGCTTTCTCCCAGAACGGAAGTGCTACTTTTAGCTTTTCCAGGTATTTGGCATCCAGTTCAAAACGTTTCTTTTTATCGGCTGCTGAAATACCCAGGGCATTCATTTCATCCTTGATAACTTTTGCATCCTGATAGTAGAGTCTGGCTAATGCTATTGCTGAATCAAAATGTTTAGGATCTACTTTCTGCGCTTCTTCGAAATTCTTTTTGGCTTCCGGGAATTTCTTCAATTCTGAATTCAATACACCGAGCAGGTAAAGTCCTTGTGCATCATTTGGATTAGCTTTCAAATTGTTTTCAAGCAACGCTGCAGCATCATCATATTTCTTCAGTTGAATCAACGAATTCAACTCAACCACCTTCATATCCTTATGGTCTGGGTTGAATTTCAACACCTCGCGAGAGTAGGTAAGTGCTGATTCATAATTCTGATCTTCGTAAGCAATCAAAGCAGGCATGGTAACAGCCTGTGGATTACGACCACCCATTTCGATGTACTTGCCCAGGTACTCCGATGTCTTTTTACGATCTTCAGCATTGAAGGCAGCATACCCGGCATACTGATAAAAAATTGTATCGGGCTTAAAGGTCAATCCTTTTTCAAATTGAACAAGCGCATCTGGATATTTCTCAGCTCCGAAAAGCTTATCACCTTTGGAGAGATAAGCATTGGCAATATTTCCTTGCAACTGGTCGAACAGAACCGGAAGACCTTGATCATTTGAAATATAGTAAGCACCAGCCTTACTTCCGCCCAATTCAGTTGCCTTCTTAAAAGACTCTGCGGCTATGGCCGTCAGGTTTTCAGTTGAGGTGTATGCAGAAGTAGTATCCAACGCTCCGTAAATAACACCGCGGTAAAACCAAGTCTTACCATCGTTCATTGTCTTTTCGTAAGTAGTAGCGGCATCGATGTTGGTTTTCGCTTCATCGTACTTCTTTGCCTTCAAAGAATTTAGCGCCTTGTTCGGATTAGGCTTAATCTCCTTTTGTGCCAATACCATTCCCGGCACGGCCAGAAATAATATAATCACTGCTTTTTTCATTGTTGCGTATTTAAGTATAGATATAGTTTATTCGTTGGTTTCTACTTCCATCTGCTGAATTTTTTCTACAGATGAGATGCGATCGTCATCGTTCAGTTTGATGAGGCGAACACCTTGCGTTGCCCTGCCCATGACACGTAGCTCACTTACTTTAATGCGGATCGTGATCCCTGAGCGGTTGATAATCATCAGCTCGTCCTCGTCAATAACTTGCTTGATGGCAACAAGCTTGCCAGTTTTTTCGGTGATGTTAAGCGTCTTTACACCCTTACCCCCGCGTTTTGTAATGCGATAATCGTCCATGTTGGAGCGCTTACCGTAACCATTTTCAGAAACGACAAGCAAGTTAGCATCTTCGCGGTTTATACAAACCATTCCAATTACTTTATCACTTTCTGATTCCAACGTTACACCCCGAACACCCGCGGCTGTTCTTCCCATCGGGCGAACGTCTGACTCGTGGAAATGAACGGCCTTACCTTCGCTCTTGGCGATAACAATGTGATCGTTTCCATTGGTTACCGAAGCATTTAACAGCCTGTCACCATCGTGAATAGTAATGGCTGTAATACCCCCCTGACGAGGCCTTGAGTATGCCTCTAATGAAGTCTTTTTGATGATACCTTTTTCGGTACAAAGAATCACAAATGTGTTATTAATATAGTCGTCATCGGTAAGCGTCTTCACGTTGATGATGGCACGTACTACATCGCCAGGCACAATGTTGATGAGGTTCTGTATGGCCCGGCCTTTAGACGTTTTATTACCTTCAGGAATCTCATAAGCTTTCTTCCAGTAAACCTGTCCTTGATCGGTAAAGATCAGGAGGTAGTTGTGCGCTTGTGCTATGAACAAATGCTCGGTAAAGTCATCTTCTTTGGTGGTAACACCTTTCGAGCCTACTCCACCCCTACCTTGTGTTCTGTACTCTGACAACAATGTGCGCTTGATGTATCCCTGGTTGGAAATGGTAATCACCATCTCCTCGTTCGGAATCATGTCTTCTACTGTGAAATCGTCATCATGATGAACAACCTCGGTTCTGCGTTCATCACCATAGCGATCTTTGATCTCAGTAAGCTCATCTTTGATGATCTGCATACGCATCGGTTCACTAGCCAGGATTGCATTTAACCGATCGATCAATTCTCGCACTTCTTTGTACTCCTGTTGAATCTTATCGCGCTCCAGACCGGTAAGTCGTTGTAGGCGCATCTCCAAAATTGCCTTTGCCTGAATTTCAGACAACCCAAAGCGCGAGATCAAGCCCTCCTTAGCCGTATCCGGATCTTTCGAGCTTCTGATCAGGTTGATTACTTCATCCAGGTTATCCAGGGCAATCAGGTATCCTTCCAGAATGTGTGCTCTGCGTTCGGCTTCGGCAAGTTCAAACTTTGTTCTACGGGTTACTACTTCGTGACGGTGATCGACAAAATACTTAATCAGGTCTTTCAGGTTCAGTGTCATCGGGCGGCCTTTTACCAAGGCTACATTGTTCACACCAAACGAAGACTGAAGTTGTGTGTATTTAAAAAGGTTGTTCAGTACAATATTAGGGACAGCATCTCTTTTCAGATCATACACCACGCGGTAGCCTTCACGATCGGATTCATCCCGGATATCGGAGATACCTTCAATTCGCTTTTCATTGATCAAGGCGGCCGTCTTCTCGATCATCAACGCCTTGTTTACCATGTATGGAATTTCGGTAACAACGATCTGGTCTTTACCATTGACATTTGTTACGATTTCCGCTTTCGCCCGCATTACAATTCTGCCACGTCCAGTCAGAAATGCTTCCTGTACCCCTGAGTGTCCGTAGATGATTCCTCCGGTAGGAAAATCCGGGGCGGAGATGTATTTCATCAGCTCCGGAATTGTAATTTCATTGTTATCAATGTAAGCCACGATACCATCAACAACTTCACGCAAGTTATGCGGAGCCATGTTGGTGGCCATACCTACGGCTATACCCGATGACCCGTTCAATAGCAGGTTGGGGAACTTCGCAGGCAGTACAGAAGGTTCGGTTAACGAGTCGTCAAAGTTGGGCACGAAGTCGACAGTGTCCTTATTGATATCCGCCAATAGTTCCTCGGCAATTCTGCGAAGGCGAGCTTCGGTGTAGCGCATGGCAGCAGGAAAATCGCCATCAATCGAACCGAAGTTTCCCTGACCATCTACCAAGGTATACCGGAGCGACCAGTCTTGTGCCATACGCACCATGGTGTCGTACACCGAGGCATCACCGTGCGGGTGATACTTACCCAATACCTCCCCTACGATTCTGGCTGATTTCTTATAAGGCTTGTTGTAGTTTACACCTAAATCAAGCATCCCGTAAAGGACCCTGCGGTGGACAGGCTTAAGCCCATCGCGGACATCCGGAAGCGCACGGGAAACAATAACCGACATCGAGTAATCGATGTAGGCACCACGCATTTCATCTTCAATATTTATCGGGATTATACTCTGCCTGCCAGGAGTCAGGCCACCAGTTTCTTCTGCCATTTACTATTCGGACTTTACTTGATTTTCAAGCTCTTTTTTGAGCCCCGCAAGATAGTAAAAAACGGTATCTGGAAAGCGTTATTATTGAATAGTTTGGATGATTTTCAGTGTCTTTTCGACTTATCTTTTTGACTCCAAATAAAGACTTTAAAACACAGTTAAAATGACCCAGATTAATATTAATTCTACTGGGATTTCTGCTATCACGAGACATCTCAATACGGCTCAATCTTCTTCTTATTCTTCCCTTTGTATTTGATCAGGTTCGGATAGTTCTCACCATAGTGCGGGTTCTGCTTCTTGTAGATTGGATGGGCGCGGCTGCGATACTCCCGGTTTCCGTGCGCATGATTCATCTGAGCACGGCAGGTCTTGAAGGGGCACTTCCGCAATTCAGGGAAACGATAGGTTGCCCCGATGTTGATGTAGAAAGCGTTCATACTATGCTTGATGGTGGTACTGGCATCGGGCACGTTGAGTTTGTACGCTTTAAACTCATACGAAGGTCGTACAAACAACCGAAAGTACTCGGACATTTCGCGTTCAGCCGTAACACCAAGATTAAAAAAGACACCACGTTTCATCGCGCTCTGATCAAACTTCTTTCCCATACCATACCCACCAATGTTGGCATCCACCACCAACAGGTATTCGTAGTAACGGTACACCGTTCCACCGATTGAGCCAAAATACTTTTTCAGGAAAAAGGTGGAGAAGTCAGTGGAGTAATTCTCGATATTACTTCCGTAGGCCAGTGGCCTGAATTCGCCTACGTGTGTGAACTCAAGCGAATACCCGCCACCTATACGATAGCGATCGAGGAACTCAACATGCAACGTTGCCCGGATTGGAATGTTAAACGTTTTACTTTTGAACCCGATCTTGGCCGTATCGGAGTTGACCATGAAATTATCGGTTTGAAATGTATTACTACCTGTAACAATCTTGTTGGTCCAGTTTGAATAGCCCGCTGTTGTATTAGTTGACTGAAATAGTTTGGGCATTGAATCGGGGTTCTGAAGTATTCCAAAGCCATCGAGTTTATGTTTAAAACTGGTAGCTCCGTACCCTGTACTTACCCCTACAGTTATGTGGCTTATTATTTTTCTAAACCAGTTAATACCTTGTCTGTCAACATAGAAGTGATCCAGCGGTATGGAGTTATCTTTTTCATCCTGGGCGAATGCTTGAGGCGCGAGGGCAAGTAATCCAAAAGCCAGGGCGATTATCGCAATGAAACGCTTCAGAAAAATAGGGTTAAGCTTAAAACATCAAAAAATGTAAGCCATTCATAATCTGGCTATTGAGGGTTAAAGGTAAATCAAATTCAGCAATCATCCCAATGCCGCGGGCTAATCGTTGGCTCGTACGCTTGAATCCTTCGACCAAGTTAATGATTACCCGTTAGCTACCGTAGACTTTCCAACGATGAAAAGGTATGAAATAGTGTCTCTCCCTTTTGAGCAGTATAAGTAAATTGATAATCGACTGATTGGGCGCCATCCACCTGAAGTTGAAAGGTGGCTTCATTGGGGCCTTCGTTTAGTGGTACACGCGTATAGTAAATACTATGCGGCAGTGTTTGCCAGTTTCGCGTATCTGCCTTTTCGGTCATCGCATTAACAAGTCCAATCACCGCCCCAAGCCGATCGTCTTCTTTTCGGATGCTGTATTCGCTTGCTTTCTTCAACGCTGCACGAAGCAGGCCTTTGCCTAGCTCCGTCATAAACCGCTGCTTCAAACTAAGAAAGGCTACCTTACTAATGTCTTCTGTTAACTGCATGGTATAGACCTGATCATTTACCCTTAACCCTGCTGATTGAAAATACATTGGACGCTCCACGTAGCGTGGAAAGGCGACCCGGAAAACTTCGAGGTTGGCAAGCTTTGATCGGTCGTTATCATCATCTACACGAAAGGGAAATGAAATGCCAAGCGTTGGATTACTGAACACAATTACATTATCGGGCTGGCGGGATATTACGAAGTTAATGCTCCATTCATCCTTAACAGGAGCCAAGCCATTGTGCCAGAAAAATACCAACTCCGCTGACGGTATATCAGGCTGATAATCGTGCATTGAAAACTTTTCTCTGAATTGATCAAATTCATCGGTAAGCCCCGACCAGTACGCTGTATTGAGTAAGTCAATACGAAGTTGATCAGGCGCTTGAATACCGAACAATGAGGCGTAGTCACTCTCGTAAACGTTCAGTGCATTGCGATACGCAATGAAAGCGTTGTTGTAATCTTTTGTTGATTGATAAATAATCCCCATCAGGGTATGTACGAAAGCATCGCGCTGAAATTTTTCATCCGACCTGTACTTGTCACTTAATTGATTGAGTCTAATGTTAAGGCGTCTGCATTCTACTAATGCATTTTCGGGCTGCTTCAACTTCAGGTAATTGATAGCCTTGAAGTATAACAACATAAGGTGCTCATGGTCTTCGCCCCGGTAAACAGTAAACATTGGGTTAGTGAAATAAGATGCGGCTTCATCCAGGTAATTAACACGATAGTCTTCACCAAAGAGAAAAGCCTTTTCAAAAGACTCATTGCTTTCTTCATACTTACCCAGAATGGATAAGAGTAATCCATTATTTACATCGTAGATAAAGCGATTTTTTCCTTTGGCTTCCTTATCGTTATCCGACAACGTTTTTAAGGCTTGCTGTAAATCTCCTTTTTCAAACTCTTGATTAAAATCATAGTGTTTATGATAGTAGCTTGCGCACGATACCAGCACACCTACCAGAAGTAAGAACACAGGCAGCCTCCAGATAGACAAGCCTCCTTTCTTATTCTGCAATATCTGTAATTCAGTACGCATAACTGAAGATCTTCATCAATCAGTTCTTTACAAACTTCTTGATTTCCTTCATACCATACCACACGCGCTTGTTGGTTTCCATATCGGTGAGGAAAAGCGTGGTGATGTAATTAACAACACGTTTCTTTTGGTAGGTATCAACTTCAGCGGTCATTTCTCCAAACAACATGAGGTCCGCTCCGGTCTCTTTACCCCACGCGGCCACGGTAGCCGGATCAGCAAAGTCTTGTTGTTGTGCACGCTCTGTTCTGATCTGATCGCGAAACTCATCTGACTCAACCAGTTCAGCAATGCCAGAGTTATGAATTACAATCTCAAACTTCTTCACAAAGTTATTGGCATCAATGTGTTCGGAAGTGCGATTCTTGATTACTCCTACAATGATCACGGGTTTTCGGCCAAGCTTGCTACTATATACCTTGAAGGGTTCAGAATCAAAGAGATCGTAAATCATCTGATCGGCCACCATGCGCGAGTCTGAATCATTCCATCGACCGCTAAGATCAATTTGTGTGTCGGGGTTAACACGGCTAACAGACCTGGAGCAGGATATCAATACGAACAACAAGAGCAATTGGGAGATCTTTCTCATGGAGCTTTTTCTGCAAGTAAGTCAAAAATCTTGCCGAAATACCAGGTATAATCAAAAGACAAATTAGCCTGCATTGTAGCCTTGCCTCTGCTATCCTACTGATTTTAATTTCGCGATTACAGCTTTTGGATCGGTAGCACTGAAAACGAAATTACCGGCAACCAATACATCCGCTCCGGCATCTAACAGAGCCTTGGCATTTTGCTGATTAACGCCACCATCAATTTCTACTAATGCTTTTGACCCATATTCGTTGATCAACTTTTTGAGCATTGACACTTTACGGTAAGTATTCTCAATAAACTTCTGGCCACCAAACCCCGGGTTTACAGACATTACACATACCAGATCAATATCAGCAATGATGTTCTCCAATTCCGTAATCGAAGTGTGCGGATTAATAGCCACACCTGCTTTACAACCCAGGTTTTTTATTTGCTGAATGTTACGGTGCAGGTGTGCGCATGCTTCAACGTGAACTGAAATGATTGATGCCCCGGCATTTATAAAAGCTTCTACAAAATTTTCAGGATGGACAATCATCAGGTGGACATCCAACGGCTTTTTAGCATGTTTATTTACCGCTTCCACTACCGGAATACCCATGGAAATATTCGGCACAAAAACACCATCCATAACATCCACATGAATCCAGTCGGCCTGACTTTCATTGATCATGTTGATTTCACGTTCGAGGTTTGCAAAGTCGGACGCCAGGATGGACGGTGCTACTATTGGTCTTGTCATGATTTAAAATATGCTCTCAAAAATAGGCAGAATTTCACGACTGAAACTGAGTCTACTTGAATTAGATATACTTTTTTCAGTTGTAGAAATCGAACAAAACTAGGGGTTGCTCTTAAGGATCTTTGACGTATAGCGTTTATCACCCCAGGCAATTCTGATGAAGTAAACACCTGCCTTTAACTCCGAAATATCCATTACAAATTCAGGATTTATCCAGGAAAAATTCGCCTCGTGTTGGCCAATAATTTGGCCAAGCGATGATACTACTTCAACCTGACAGAACGATACTACTGAAGGATCGAAAGGTCGAATAGTAATTGTATCGGTAATGGGTGGATTCGGGAAAACTTCAAACGCATTTTCCTGCGAATGCCTTGAAAGGTAATTTTCAACTGCCGTGAAATCCGGGATGCCATAACCGATCAAATTATCTGGATGAGAGGCCTGTGATGCTGAATTCCGGATAGCTTCAATAACCTGCAGGTTGGTTAGCTCCGGATGACTTTGCCAGACACCTGCTACCAAACTGGTAATTAGTGGTGCTGCCAGCGAAGTACCACTTGACGTGCCCAGAGCTCCCGATTGTGTGACCACAACCGTACTGGTTCCCATGGCGGCTACATCGGGCTTAATCCGGCCATCGGCACTTGGACCCATTGAACTTGTGGCTGCACGTACCCCATTGCTGTTCACATTTGCTATCGCCAATACATCCGCAGCGTCTGCCGGAGCCGTAATAATCTTCCAACCGGTGGCTCCTTCGTTACCGGCACTCACCACCACTACAATTCCCCTATCAGCAGCCCACTGTGCGGCCCGGCTTACTACTGCAGTCTTTCCATCCATTGCTGCCGCTGAGTAATTCATAGACGCATCATCGAAGTCATAATAACCAAGAGAAGAACTTATCACATCAGCCCCGGCACTATCTGCACGCTCGGCCGCAAACAACCAGTTATATTCTTCAATACGATACTCCGATGAAACATCCTCCGTTATGTAAAGCTGGTAATTTGCCTGGTAAGCTCCACCGGTAAACACCCCGGCTTGCCACGCAGCAATCACTGAAAATACATGCGTGCCATGTGTGTCATACTGAAAGACATCATCTGAGTTAAAAACAAAATCGTGCGATAGTGTGAGATCTACTCTATTATCTGTAAAGACATCCTGAAAAGGCAATGCACTATTCACACCCGGAAAACCTGCATCCAAAATAGCAATTGTTATTCCTTCGCCTTTATATCCCTCACGCTGCATGGCGTCCAATCCAATCAACTCTAACTGTGACTTTGTCGCATCTGTTGTTTTGGATGACTTCGCTTTAACAGGCGACTTTTTTCTACCATTGCTGATTAATTTTGAGTTGGGTGCAACCAGTGTTACACTGGCGACTGATGGTAATTCTTCGATTTCAGGGACAATGGTAGCATCGCATTGAACAAGCACACCATTCAGCCATCGTGTTTGAAAGAACGTTTCTGCACCTGTACCCTTTACCGCTGCCAGGTATGCAGCGTTCACCGGAATATCTTGCTCCGTGATTGGAATACCTTGTCTGATCCTCCGATCAATTGCTTTTTGCGAAAGAAATTCAATAGCGTTGTTTACACTGTATGGGGTGCCCGTCTTATCCTTAAATGTAACCATGTAGCGATTAACCTGCGCGATTGCAGGTGTTGATAACAAGGCCAACAGAAGAACCTTCCATACTCTACTCCACACCATACGCGTTAATCGTTTGTTTGTAGATCAATCCGGTTTCTACAATTTGTTCACCTAAACAACCTACTTGGGTGCAATATTGCAGTTGTGTAATCTCTTTGTAAACTAAACCAACATGACGTGCGTAAACTTCCCTGCGTTGATCGAGGTAGACGATAAAATCCTGATTATCGTGTTGATTGATGGAGATGCAATCCGCGAATACTTCATCATTAAATACCTCTGATTCTCGGATCGTCTCCAGTTGATAATCATCCGGACCTAACGTATTGTATTCATTTCCGTTCCACTTCAATCCAACACGCAACGGAAACTTAAGTCGAACAAACGATACATTCCCTTCACTTACTGCGATCTCCCGATCATCCATTTGTACCGACCATGTATCAAGATACTGCCAATCCGATTCGTCATCCTCACGTTTGCTGCGGTGAATCACATACCTGTAGTCCCCTTGCGTAGTTAAGAAAGAATCAACCACAACTGTTTTAAGCTGGTAGAAACTGGTGGTTGGAGAACCTAACTCATAAACCGTGGCTTCAACACTATAAATTTGGTATTGCCCTGTTCGGAGCGGAAAATAATCTTTGCCGATATCTGCCTCTGTCAGGTCATCAGAGGAGCATGCCATCATAATTAGCCCCAGAACTCCCAATAGAATGGCCGAAAAATACTTCACAGAATAACTTTGTTTTTGTTGAATCCTCACAGACCTTTGAACGTAAACAGCACAAAGTTATTTTTTCTTTTACATTATTACTATGGCTCTAAAGACTACCGTAAAAGTAGGTGGAATTACAAATTTGAGTGATGCCCGCTATTGCGCTGGCATGGGTGTAGAAATGTTAGGCTTTAGCGTAATTGAACATACTAAAAACTATATCAGTCCAAAGCAATATCAAGAGATTCGGGGCTGGATTACCGGGCCGCAGATTGTAGCGGAGGTATATGGAATTGAAAGCCCAGAGGCATTGCCTATTGTAGTGGAGCAGTATCGGCCCGATTATCTGGAGATGGGAATTTCAGAGTTTGAGATGCTGAAACCTGTTATTAATCTTCCTGTGATTCTGCGACTACAAGATGTGCCTACTCAGAACTTTTCCGTTGATTTTCTTTTGGTAACAGAGGCATTACTCTCCCAGAAATTTATTAGTCCGGTGTTACTGGAAATTCAAAACAAACAGAGACTCGATTCGATCCTGACCACCACTAACCTTAAGGGTATCGCGTTATCGGGTAGTCAGGAAATTCGCCCCGGACTTAAAGACTACGTTGAATTGGCAGAAATACTGGAAGCCCTTGAAACGGATGATTGACCTGGTTACAGATTAAGACGATACCGGTTCTCGCCTTCATACCGGATAATATCCAGACCAAGTTTCTTTCTAAGATTTGCGATGTAAACTTCAATAGATGTATCCACCAGATAAATTTCCGAACCCCAGATATTCTGGAGCAAACTTTCCTGTGAAATAACCTTCGATGGATTTTGAGCAAAAAAGAAAAGTATTTCGAACTCCGGTCTGCTTAGTATAATCTCCGATCCATCTACACTCACAGAACTTGACTTCCGGTTAATCCTAAGATTTCCAATCCATAATTCAGCCGCACTTTTACGAATTACAAACTTTCGTTTTAGCACTGTTCTTACTTTGTACGTCAATGCGCGTAACCCAACAATTTTCTCTATGTAATCATCTCCGCCTGTATCCAAAGCAGCCTCGTGATAGTAGTTTTCTGATTTAGCGGTGAGAAAGAAAATGTAAGTATTTTCAAATTGTTTTAATTCGCGAAGCTTTCGGCATATCTCAATTCCATTGGGGTGCGGCATCATGATATCCAGAATGATGAGGTCGGGGCCAAAGTGCCTGGCCACATCAATAGCGAGTAAACTATCGCTGATCGCTTTAACCTTAAAGCCCTCCTTCTCCAGGTTATATTCTAATAAGTCAAGAATATCGTGATCATCATCAACAACCAGTACCCGTAGCCTTTTATCGCTCATACCTAAACAACTACAAGCAAAGTACATGATGAAGGTTACATAGTCGTTACATAAGCATTATGAAGACGTTAAACTCTCTAGAAAAGGCAAAAAAAAGGAGAACCAAACGATTCTCCTTTTTTGATTACAAGCTGCTGCTTACGGTTTCACAATTTTAATAACCTCTCTTCTGTTCTTATCACTTACTACGTTTACGTAATAGATACCAGCAGGAATTTTAAGGTTTTCGATCTTGTGTGTCAGGCTTTCGTTACCAGAAGCGGCATCAATAGAGAAGCTGCTAGTATGGATTGACACCCCTAACTGGTTAACCATGCTTACACTGAATGATTTAGCTTCACCTGGGTCAACAATTTTTACAATGATGTCCTTGTGTTCATCGGTAAGCGGATTAGGATAGGCCTCGGCCAGTGCAGGACGCTCTGCATTTGAGCCCTTCACCTTCGCTGATGAGCCACCTACAATAGGTACTTCGGTATACATTTCAAGCACCATTGCATTCACGTAACCATAAACAGATCCAGGAGCGGACACCAAATCGATAGTAACAACTCCGTTAGCATCAGGTTTTACACCATTGATTTGAACCGTATTAGAAATGTTAAACGCTGCGTTCAATGTTACAGTAGAACTACCGATGGTATAGTTTGTATTCCGGTTTCCATCACCATCTCTGCTTGCGAAGAACACGAAGTTATACGTATAGTTTGCAGACAAGCCATCGTAGGTCATTCTCGCATAATCAGTTGCTTCAGTAAAGAAGAACGTTCTAAGAACATCGTCCGGATAAATACCTGAGTTATTGCCCGTCACCCTTCCAAATGGATTGGCACCACCAAAAGTTGTTCCATTAGGATGCTCAACCACATTGAAACCAACTGTTGTTGTAGACCATTCATCATTCCGTAATCCTGACCGTCTGCTACCAACAATTGGTGTCAGATTCAAGTTATTCCAAGGAGAACCCACGTTGTAACCACTGTTTGCATTCACATAAATGTAATTCAGGATAGTAGTTACACTAGCAATATTGCTGAATGGAGACGGTGCATCACCATTAACTGATCTGACCTTGTAGAAATAGGTAGTATTTGACTGTAAGCTTTGATCTACATAAACTGAAGCGTTTGCTGCCGCAGTAGCCACTAATTCATAATTAGGATTTGCCAGCGTTGCTCTGTAAATCTCAAAACCAGACTCATTGTATGAACCATCCACCCACTTCAGCTCTACTGAAGTCTTGCTATTAGACCTAGCTACCAGGTTTGTTGGAGCCACCGGAACCGCTGTTTGATTATAGGACCTGATCACCAACGCATTCAAATAAGCAAAGGATGACGAAGTTGTTTTTTGAATGGTGATGGTAAGTGAGCCCGTTGGGGCAATTATACCGTTCAAATCCGCTGTCTGCGTGGTATTGTTCGAGGCATTCAACGATGCTGATTTTGTACCAATTGTATAGACAGTGGTTCTGTCGCCAGTACCTTCTCTGCTTCCAAAGAACGAAAAGTCATAAACCTTTGTCGGATTCAGGCCACTCACGGTAATCGTTCTTGCCGCGTTGGTTTGTTCGTAATAGAAGGTTTTCATTACGTTATCCGGGAATACTCCAGTATTATTACCCGTTACGGTACCTACTGAATTTACACCCGTCCAAGCTTCAGTTAATCTCAAGCTAATTCCACTATTAGCAGACTGATCATCCAGAAGATTACTAAAGCTGGCATTCGCCAAAGGTGCCAAATTGGTGTTATTCCAAGGAGAAGCTTGAATGTATCCAACGTTGAAGTTAACATACACTGCTCTAACCTGTCTAGGTGTTACATCTATTACTATGTCTTTGGTACTCGATGCATTTGCTGTGTTCGTAGCTGTAACGGTAACTACATAGTGACCCAAATCATTCACGGAAGGAATCACAACCAGATTTGCAGTTCCTGCACCAGTCGTGTTAAAAAGAACAAAAGAAGGCAGGTTAGAAACTGACAACGTCACAGGAAGTCCTCCTGCATCCGTTGAAGTCAAATTAACTGTCGCTGACTGAGTCGCTTCAACAGCCACTGTAGCCGATGGAGAAGCTAAAATCACTGGTGCAATGGCCGGTGTTGCAATGGTGGCCGTATTGCTAAAGTCAGAGCTTCCGTTATCATTCAAAGCAAGAACCTTATAATAATATGTCAGATTGGAACTAACTGAAAGGTCTTCATACCCCTGAACATTAGCACCAAGAGAGGCTACTTCAACAAAATCAGAATCAGCTAAAAGTGACCGATACAATTTGAAACCTGTCTCTGAAGGTGAATTATCCTTCCAGGTAAGTAAAACACTGTTCTGTTGCGCTGATATGGAAGCCACTAAATTTGAAGGTGCCGCAGGAGGATTCTCATCATAATAAGACGCTTCGATCTTCAGACCGTTGATGTAGGAGTAGATAGCTCCTGCACCAGTTTGAATCGCCAGTGTTACATTTCCATCAGCATCTGGTACTATGTTGCTAATGGTCGCAAGATTGGCCGTATTATTTAACGGATTCAAGTCTACCGATTGACCAGAAATTGTATACCTGGTTGGCCCGCCTACAGACGCATTCGTGGTCGCTGCAAGCATACTAAAGTTATAAGTCAAGCCTGGATTCAAACCACCAATCCTTACCGTTTGGACTCTATTATCCCATATGTAATAGAAAGTCTTCGATACAGGATCTGGGAACACTCCAGAATTATTTCCAGTTACAGGGCCAGTATAGTTAGGGGCCCATCCAGACACAAGTGTTACTGATACCTCAGAGTTAGCTAAGTCCGTATCGAGGAGGTTTGACATTACCGATCCAGCTGTTGGATACCGTTGTGTATTATTCCATGGAGAAGGTGCCGGTGTATCCCACTGATCGTTAAAATTAACCAGCACAGTATAGCCTGTCTTAGCCTCCTTCACTTCGATATTAAATCTGGATACTGCCGCAGCACCATTTCCATCTTCAGCAAGGATTACGATATCGCCATATGTTCCACGTTCTGCCAATGGAGGTGCAATTGTTAAGGTGGCACGTCCGTTTGCGGTATTCACCAGCGAAACAAATGATGGTAAGTTTTGCGAAGAGAACGTTACATTATCGGCTGCATTTCCATCGGTAGCAACAAGTTGAAGAACAATACGCTTACCTGCTGTTAATGATTGATTACCAATGGCCGTTTGCATCACAGGTGTGTGATTTCCATTTACATAAATCTGGAAGGTATCTCTTGCTATTCCTCCAAACCCATCATTAATCGTCAAAACAATATTCTGATAGGTACCAGCATCATTAATACCAGGATTAAGATTCAGATTACCGTAACCATCTCCAAAGTCCTGGAATGATGCAAACACTGGTAAGTTTGCAAAGGCATACTGCAGTTCGTCCCCATCCGCATCATGAGCATGTACTTCAATAGCTGATGGCGTTTGAATCAATAGATTTATATCAGCAATCGCCTCAAGCGTTGGAGGAGTATTTGGTGTCGATGCGCTTACCGATGGTGTCTGAGCTGACTCACCACCATCATTAAACGCGCTAACCTTATAGTAGTAAGTGGTCTTCGATTGTACTGTGGTATCAGAGTACGAAGTTGTGTTAAGTACACTTCCAATTTGAACAAAGCCACTTGCTGCTGCAGTTGAACGGAAAACCTTCACACCTTCTGTAGTTGGCGCTGAACTCCAACTCAAATCAATCTCGGATCCATTCACCGTTGTTGCCGTGAGGTTTAATGGTAATCCAGGAGCAGCAGGAATCGCCTGTGTGGTGGCTGAAACATACGTTATCGATTTCAAGGAAGCCGCTGGAATCAGCTGCTTAGCAATACTAGGTCCCTGATACCTAACTTCAAGGGTTGCACCTCCTGTAAGCTGACGATACAGTACTGTAATCGGATATGTTCCGGCTGTCAACGAAATAGTACCAGAACGTTCAGTTGCTGATTGACTGAAGTCATTAGCAACTACAGCAGTCTCACCAATCAACAATCGTGATCCATCATCCGATCTTGTAAAGAAAGTATACGATCCTGTTGTTGGAATAACAATGTAACCTTCGTACAGGAAGCCATAGTTGGTTGTAACCGTTGCTGGTGTCAGTGAATAATTTGTTAATGAACCAGTAGCAGTTGGAGCAATACCTCCAAAGTACGGTGCGTTCAAGTTGGCGAAGTTTCCAACATAATACTTGTATGTGATACCGGGAGTTGTAGGCTCACCTTTCACAATTGCAGATTCTCCTGAAGCCCCAACCGTCCGAACCCTGTAGTAATACTGCGTATTGGGTGTAAGACTTACATCTGTGTAAGTTCTCATCGAACCCGCGACAGTAGCTACAAGTGAAAATGTTCCCTCAGGTGTTGATCCTCTGTATATCTCAAAGCCACTGGCTGCAACTGCAGAATTGTATTGCCAATCAACCTTAATGGTTTTATGGGATTGAGCAGTTGCTGTAATTGCTGAAGGATTGCCAGGAACAGCTGGAGGTGTGATATCACTGTTCATGGCCGATTCAGGGATCAGCACTTTGGCAATTCCTGGTCCCTCATACCGCGCTTGTAATTGCAATGTTCCCGAACCATTCTTGAAGTATTCTACACGAATAGGGTAAGTACCTGGTGACAATACAATCTGACCTGATCGCTCTTGGGAGGAGTGTCTTCCATCATTGTTGACAATCAGATAATTTGATATGTAAAGGCTGCTTCCATCTACTGACGTTGTGTAGAATGTGTAAAGTCCGTTAGTCGGCACAGTTATATAGCCCTCATAGACAAAGGCGAAATTCGTGTTCCTGTTCCGTGGGGTCAAGTCAAAATTACGCACCCTGCCTGTTTCAACAGGTGAATACGATGATAGTTGGCTTAACGAAGTTAACGTAGCTTCGTAATAGTTGTAGGCCAATCCATTATTCACAGTTAGCCCAGAAATTTGAGGTACGTATGCCGATGTATTTCCAGAAACATCTCTGGCGCGAACAGAAAGTGTATAGTTACTCCTCGGTGTGAGTCCGGTAATTACTGTTCCGATGTATGGTTGATCCTGGCCATTCAATTTATTACCAAATACCTGAAGCTCTACAAGGCGAACTCTTCTATTGGCCGAACGTCTAAGTGTAGCCAGAACTCTCACGTAACGTCCTGTTCCGACAATATCTGTAAAATTATTTATGGTAGTTGAGTTACCAGTTACTGTTTTTACATCTGTCCAGGTAGCAGCATCATTCGAAATTTGTATTTTGTAACCAACAGCATAGTCGGTAGTCCAACGCAGGTTTGCGGAACTAATCTTAAACTCTTCTCCTAAGTCTACATAGATCCAATCCTGTCCTTCCAAAGCACCGGTTGCACTTGACCAATACGTATTCAAGCTTCCATCTACTGCCATTGAGGCATTTGTTGACGTCCCTTCAAAGGTAGACGCAACAGTTGTTTTCCCAGCAGCCAGATTAATTGGGAACGGGTTTGAATTCGTAGCATTCATCTCCCGAACCTGTCCATTAACAACCAGATCGTACACTATCGAACCCAGTCCATTGATATTATCAGTAGACGATTTCCAGCTTAAGGTAAGGCTAGTTTCAGAGGTGTTCGTCACCATAAATTCTGTAGGTACTGTTGGTGCCTGAACATCCTTAAACGTAAAGGCATCCGTTACTGAATACGCTGAACCACCACTATCATTGGTTGCTCGAATTTGGTAAAAGTAATTTGTATTAGCCGCCAAATTACCATCTGAGTATTCTCTTAAGTCCTTATCTAAAAGCCCCAATAAGGTGTAAGGCCCACCTACGTTGCCAACAGAACGATACAGCTCAAATCTCTTCTGTGCAGTGCCCGTATAATTCCAACTTAACTCAACCACAGTTTCTGATGTTGAGTTAGCCGAAAAACCAGTGACGGCAACCGGAGATCCTGCTCCGTTTGCAGTCGTTACTACCTGTGGCGCTGAAACAAGACTCTCACAACCATTATAATCCGTTGCTGTAAGTGTATAAGAACCTGCAGCACTTACCGTTATACTTTGGGTTGTTGCTCCAGTAGACCATCTATAGAATTCTTTACCAGCAGGTCCTGACAACGTCACGCTGGTTCTTCCATCAAGCGCTGGGAATGTAGTTCCACCATTTGCACTAATTAAAGGTGTTGGCGAAGGAGCAGCAAACTGTAGCACAATCGGCTGTGACCAAGAAGTCCAAACCGTTCCTCTTCTGAAACGAACCTGATATGAACCGGCACCATTGTTAGCAATCTCATTGGTTGTAGCAGCCATCAAAACGCCATCTTTCATCCACTGGTATCCATCAAAACCGCCTGTAATACCCATTCTAACATTTATAGTTTGACCTGGGCAAAAATTTGTTCGTCCACCATCAACATGTATTCTGAGTTTTGATCGCTCGAGCATCCATTCAAAGAAATCAGGCATGGCATACATTGAATTCCATGTTCCGTGTCCTAGGCTTGGAAAGTATTGATAGCGTAATTCACCACCAACTGCCCAGAAGGCATCACGCATTGCTTCACCTGCTGATGGTGGTGGGGCCTTATCCAATCCACCTTGAGCATACCAAATTGGAACGTGTTTAAATTTTGGCATATCCGGAACGACACTTAAAAGTGCATTCGACATTGGTAAACCTGCAGCAAATACCTTAGGGTATGATTGGAGCATCATCCAAGTACCAGCACCACCACCAGAAAGCCCATGAACATAAATTCTGTTAGGATCTACGTTAAAATCGCGTATATAAATATTTATAATTTCTACAACGTAGTCGTTAATCGTACCTCCCCATGAACCATAGTAGCTTTGCGGGTAAAGTAAGAAGCCTTCAAATCTTCCTGATTGAACAGCATCTCGATGAGCTTGACCACCATTTTTCAATTGGTTGTTATTATCACCACCTCGTTCTCCTACACCATGCAAAAAAAGTATCAATGGATACTTTTCAGCACGAGCTGCATTGAAATTAACAGGCCGCATCAAACGGAATGGAATGCCTTTGTAGATGTAAGGCAAAAAGGGCGAGGTATCCCAGTTGGTACCTGTGTTGTTGTAACCCCAAGGACCAATCTGACCCCAGTTAGGTTGTGTGGACGGGAATGGCACTGACTGGGAATAACCAATCATTAAACCACTCACCAAGAACAGGAAGATTAAAGCCAGTCTTTTCATAGTGTTTTTAGAAATTAGCCTATAGACAACAAAGTTTAGGAACGATTAAAATATTACATCCGTAATAAATCTATATTCCCGAACAAAAGTAACCAAAAAACGAAAAATTGGAAGTGTAGCCATTAAAAAAAATAATCAACTGAAAATCAGTTGATTATTTTTAATCTCTTAAAGTTTACGCCTATTCAACCTCTAAAATCCAAGCTTTCCTGAAGTCCAAATCCCTAATTTCCCGGATTTGATCCCTCATTTTCCGGGAGCTTTCCAGATAAATTGAAGAGTAAACATACACATAATACAAGCCTTTTTTACCTAGCCCAATTTTACTTGGATACCCTAGTTTCACAACGTCATTATTATACTTGGAAGCATTCTCATGGCTTTTGAACGCTCCTACTACAACGTAAATACCAGGAGCCATTTGGCCTACCTCCGTTAGTTTTTTAGGGATAGTTTGAACTGGTGCAACCTTTTCAGCATTGGCTGGCTCCTCATCAGGTACAATTTCAACTTTTTGTTCTTCTTCAGATGGACTGGCCACAGCTTCAACCGGTTCTTCTTTGACTGAAGGAATTTCATCCTGAACTGGAGCCAGAGCCTCTTCCTCTTCTTGCTGCTCCTCTCTTACAGGCGTTGATTTTACCTTAGTGGTTGCTTTAGACGGTCTGTGCTTACCAAGCCTTAAACGTAGTTGAACTTCATGCGAGCCATACGAAGAAAGCGCGTCTTGAGATGTTGCAATTTCATAGGAATATCCAATTCGAAGCATGTCCTTTATATGAATACCTCCTGTCATAACAGGACCATAATCAATTCTATAACCACCACCAATCCAAAAAACGTCTTTGTAATGAACCAGAAGCGATGCTTCCTTCTGATCCTGAATGTCCGTTATCCTACGATACAAAACATACGGTTCAATAGAAAATTGAGTTCCTATTGGCGCCTTATAACCAAGGGTATATATTTGATCATCGAGTTGTGAAAACTTTACATCGTTAACTGCAACAGAGTCATTTTCGTTTGAACGAAAGAGATTGGGCAATGAAAATCCAAGTGTAAAATTTTTGAACCTGTAGTGTACACCAAAATTTCCTTTAATTGCATATGTGGTACCTATAGCGTTAGCAAGAGCCGGATCAGTTGAAATATCTGTTCCAGAATTAGCAATCGCATCGAGATCAAGGTTGGAAACACCAAGGCCTCCAGAAATACCAAACTTCAGATAACTTTCCTCTGTAAATCTGACTTTATAGGCAAACGTTAAAAACCCAGCGGATGACCTAAGAACGACTGATTTCTCGGTGTAAAAATTAAAGCCAAGACTGATGTTCTTTTCCGTTGGATGTTGAATTGAAAAAGCATTCAACTCCGGGGCATCTTCCAAGCCCGACCATTGTTTGCGATAGATCAAATTTAATTCAGTGAAATCATTTGAACCTGCAAAAGATGGATTATAGAAGTACGGATTTGAAAAGAACTGATAATAGTTTGGGTAGGTCTGAGCATTCGACCGCACAACGGAGAATGCCGAGACACAAATACACCAGCCTAGTGTTAAGAAGATCTTAGCCAAAATCTATAGAGTTTTATCGAATAATCCTTACTCCCCCAGTTACTACTTTCGAATCGTTACACTTGAAAACATAGTAGTAGGCTCCAGGTTCAAGTTTATGTCCTTTGTACTTACCAGCTTTTCCAATGCCATCCCAATCATTACCATAGCTGTCGGCTTCATACACCATGTTGCCTAACTTATCATAAATAGCAAGTGGGCACCCCTGAACCAAGTCTACATTCTTAATTTGCCAAAAGTCATTTTGTCCATCGCCATTTGGCGTGAACACCTTCGGTGCAAACAAATCCTCCGTAACCTTCAAGATGACATCATCAGTATCTGAAACTCCCTGATCATCTGTAACCGTGAAGGCAAACAGGTACTCACCCGAATGAATACTTGTTAAATCCAGTACGGATGTTTCAAAATTTGCAAGAACAACATCTGGTCCTGACTTTTTTTCCCATAAGTATTCGGTAATAGAGCCTTCAACCACGGTACCGAGTCCCACTAATTGAATTTCATCTACTGGCATATTAACCACTGTATCTACACCAGCATAAGCTTCTGGCCCTGCTCGCTCCGCCAAAATAACAATCTCCATCTCATCTGTAGCAACTTCACCCTTATTATCAGTTACCTGGAGTTCAAAGCTGTAGCCTCCAGGTTTCAAGCTAGAAACGGTAAGGGTTGTTGTTGCCGCCCCACTTAAGCTCAACGCATCACCAGATTTCTGCGTCCACGCATAGGTTGTGATTTGACCATCAGGATCTGATCCAGATCCTTGGACAACAACTTCAGTTTGCGGAAGTCTCACACTAACATCAGGTCCAGCATTGGCAATAGGTGCCTGATTTACTGTCTCAGGGAGTACTGTTACATTCACCTCATCGAAACCACTAGCTCCCTGATTGTCTGAAACTGTCAATCTAAATGTGTACGAACCTTCTACTAAATCTTCTAGCGTAACCTCAGCTGTATTCTCATTTACTGTATTTACTGTTGGCCCCGAAAGTTTTGTCCACAAGTACCCTGCTATTGTTCCGTCAGCATCTGTTCCTGCTCCTGTTAACTTGACTGTGTTTGCTGGAAGATAGATTACAATATCAACACCGGCATCGGCTACCGGAGATAAATTGGTTGCAGCCGCCACTACCGTAACAATTGCGTCATTTGATGCTGTTGCTCCTTTATCATCTGTTACTGTGAGTCTGAAACTATAAACACCAATATCAAGATCAGAAATTGTAAGTGATGGTACAGTTAAACTTGAGAGCTGGACTGGTACACCTGTAAGCTGCGACCACGCGTAACTAACGATCGAGCCATCCGCATCACTTCCTGATCCTGTTAAGGTAACACTTGTATCGGGTAACTTGACTGTTTTATTTCCCCCGGCATTGGCAACGGGAATGCTGTTGACATTCTGGGGTAACACAGTTACCGTAACCTCGTCAAAAGCGGAAAGCAAATTATTATCCACTACGGTCAATCGGAAAACATACACGCCTTCAACCAAGCCACTAAGCTGTAAGCTTGCTGTCTTATCGTTTACAAGTGTTGCTACTGGTCCGCTTCGTTTGGTCCATGTATATGTAGTTATCGTTCCATCAGCACTTGCTGATCCATTGATAACCGCTGTATTCGTTGGAAGTGTCACCAAAATATCTGCACCAGCGTTGACTACCGGAGGTTTCGCTGCAGTTGCAGGAAGTACAGTTATTGTGGCATCTGAAAATGCAGTTGCACCACTATT
>Ga0315910_10000330_pt1 | contig 49182 bp, 48 predicted proteins | sample EdamamesoilMG_FD_204470 | JGI IMG/M metagenome (GOLD analysis project Ga0315910, IMG submission 204470) | Garden soil microbial communities collected in Santa Monica, California, United States - Edamame soil | ecosystem: Environmental > Terrestrial > Soil > Garden | place: USA: California... | reverse complement strand
ACTTTCAGTTGACTGCAACAGGGAACGGTCTTCCCAGGTTTTTTCAATGAGTTGTTTCAATTCCATTATCTTAGTTTTAAATCGACATGCAAGAAAGAAAAAAAAGAAGAATAGTCATCGCTTCGGTGCTCAAACCCGTTGATGATACCCGCATGTTGGAAAAATTGGGGCAAAGTCTGGCCGATGTGTATGATGTTCACATCATTGGATTTCCCAGTAGCAACACTTTACACAGCAATAAGATTAAGCTTCACCCATTGCCCCGGTTTAACCGGCTGAGTATTGGTCGCCTTTCTGCCCCGTGGAAGATCTTAAAGAAACTGTTTGGATTGCGCCCTGTCCTGCTGATCATCTCCACACACGAGTTACTGTTCATCGCCTTGTTAACCAAACTGTCTCTTCATACAAAAATAATTTACGATGTACGCGAAAACTATGCGCGTAACATCAAACACACCAATGCCTTTCCAGTTGGGCTCCGTACCCTGCTGGCACTTTATGTACGCTTCAAGGAATGGATTGCTAAACCTTTCATCGATCAATTCTTTCTTGCCGAAAAAGAATACGTTCATGAACTTGCCTTTCCGGTTTCGCGAACTACCATTCTGGAGAACAAATACAAGCGGAGTTTGCCCTTCGAAAAAAAAGAAAAAGCGGGTCACTCCCTTCAACTGCTCTTCAGCGGTACACTGGCTGAATCAACCGGAGTATTCACGGCCATCAACCTGGCTTCGGCCCTTCATGGGGTTGATACATCCATAACGCTTACCATCATTGGATACTGCGCACGCGGAGAAACCCTTAACAAAATCAAACATGCCATACACGATAAATCCTTTATCGTGTTAAAAGGAGGCGATCAGTTGGTTCCTCACACTGAAATTCTTAAGGCGATTCAACAAGCGGATGCCGGAATCATTGCGTACCCTCCCAACCCCTCAACCATAAATTCAATTCCCACCAAACTTTATGAATATCTGGGCAATCAGCTCCCGATCCTGTTGATCCATCACGATACCTGGGTAAGCATCTGCGCTACGTTTCCGGCAGCCATCGTCTTTGATGAAAAACTTGCCGAGCCAGAAACAATCCTTCGCGACCTCCAGAATACCCGATTCTATATCCGTACTTCCCCTTCTATCTTCTGGGAAACCGAAGAAACCAAACTCCTTCTGGCCATTCAAAATCTTCTGAAGTAACTGGCAACCAACTTATTCTCAATCCGTTAGCGGGTAGCGCTCACATCCCAAATTTATTTTTAACTAAATAATTTTTTAGATAAGTCTAAATATTTATTTTTACATGACTGTAAATGATTTTTAGTCATGTTGAGTTATACCGAAGAGAACTACCTGAAAGCGATTTATCACCTGTCAGAGAGTGGCACAAAGGCTGTCTTAACAAATGAGATCGCAGAGACCATGAGTACCAAGGCGGCTTCGGTGACGGATATGGTCAAAAAATTGTCGGCCAAAAACCTGGTTTCGTACGAAAAGTACTATGGTGTAAAAATTACGAAACAAGGAAAGGCAGAAGCGCTGATGATTATTCGGAAACATCGCTTGTGGGAGACTTTCCTGGTGCAAAAACTTCAGTTCAACTGGGATGAAGTACACGATGTTGCCGAACAACTTGAACACATTCAGTCCGGCTTGCTCATTGAGAAGCTTGATGAATTCTTAGGTTTCCCAACGGCCGATCCACACGGCCATCCTATTCCGGATAAAAACGGAAAGATTCATGAAGTACGGCAAGTACCGTTATCGGAATTCAGCGGAAAGAAAAAGTGTACCGTGCTATCAGTAAAACACGGGTCGCCTTCGCTGCTCCAATATCTCAGTAAAATCGGAGTGTACATTGGTGCCACCCTTTCTATCCTCGAAAAAATTGAATTCGATGGCTCGCTCGAAATTCAGATCGATGGAAAAAAGAAAGTATTCATTTCGCGCGAAGCGGCTCAAAATCTTTTAGTCACGGAATGACCTCGAAAACATTATGAAGTACTGGATTTTTATAGCAAGTATTGTATGGATGGGCTGCCAGGAGTTCGAGCCCTCCGCTCCTGCCGACCATGAAATTCTTGACGGTCCGATAGCAGGATTGAACACAGCCGAAAATCAGCAGTTCCTCCGTGGCGACATTGCGTTCAATGATGAAGTCTTTACAACAGCCAAAGGATTAGGACCATTGTTCGTAGCTACTTCATGCGGCAGCTGCCATCCGGGCGATGGTAAAGGGCATGCGTTTACTACGCTTACACGATTTGGGCAAATCAATGAAGACGGAAATAATTTTCTGCACGCAGGCGGGCCGCAACTTCAACATCGCTCCATACCTGGTTTTACTCCTGAAAAAATACCACACGGTGCAACCTTCTCCAGTTTCACACCTCCTGCCAATACTGGTCTTGGATTACTCGATGTCGTTACTGACGCTGAAATACTATCATATGCTGATCCTGACGATTCGGATAATGATGGCATCAGCGGAATACCCAATTGGATCCCAATAAAAGATTATCTCACGGTACGTGCCGATTGTGTAGTACACAATGGAAAATACATTGGTCGATTCGGAAAAAAAGGTGCTACCTACGACTTGCTTCAGCAAACGGCAACCGCTTACAATCAAGACATTGGTATAACCTCTTCGTTTGAGCCCATCGATGTGTATTCAGGTGCCGAGCATGACCCGGAAGTTTCCAACCAAACCATTCAGGATGTTGTTTTCTACCTGAAAACCTTGAAGGCACCTGTGCCAAAAAAAGAAACTAGCGAAATACTACAGGGGAAACAACTCTTTACTACTATCGGCTGTGCCAAATGCCATCGCGAAGAAATGAGTACGCCTGCAACATCAATTGCAGCGCTTTCCAATAAAACATTTTATCCCTACACGGATTTGCTCTTGCATGATATGGGGCCAGAACTTGATGATGGCTACACCGAAGGTTCTGCTAAAACATTCGAATGGCGCACGCCTCCGCTGTGGGGACTCGGCCTTTCCAAAAACTCGCAGGGTGGCGAATACTTTTTAATGCACGATGGTCGGGCTAAGAGTATTGAGTCGGCCATTCTCCTGCACGGAGGTGAAGCATCCGGAGTAAAAAGTAATTATACGGTGCTTTCGGCCGATGAAAGGAAAAAATTAATCCGATTTCTTGAAAGTCTTTAATAATGAACAGACGTGAATTTATAACGCAATCATGCTTAACCTGTCTCAGTGCCGGAATTCTTCCTGCTGTACTTTCGGGCTGTCAGAGCGCTCATTATGCTAGTGGTGTGATCGATGCAACTGGAATTTCCATAGCGCAATCGGAATTTGTATTTGAAAAGAAAGGACAACCAGCCATTCGTCAATTCATCGTCATCCATCACGAAAAACTTGAATTTCCAATCTACCTCTACCGCATTAATGATAGCACGTACAGCGCACTCTGGATGCGATGCACACACCAGGGATCAGAACTGAATGCATCGGGCGATCATTTGTACTGCACCAGCCATGGCAGTGAATTCGATTTCAACGGTAAGGTTAAACAGGGACCTGCTGAAAAAAATCTTCGAACATTCAAGACATCCGTGCAGGATGAAAAAATACTAATTGAACTGACATGAAAGGCCTCTGCATCATTCTGTTACTCTGCGCTATGTTGATCGGCTTCGGTGCCGCTGCACAGATCGACTCCACTTTGTTAAAGCGAACAAGACTGGACACTGCGAAGCTTGCCTTAAACATGGATGCCGTTTATAACAGACCCTTTCTTTCAGTTGGTAAATTTCCTGTTTCGCTGGGCGGATATGTAGAAGCCAACTGGCAGCACATGGGTACCGATGGCGTATCCGAAGGTCATCAGTTTCAAATGAGAAGGCTCACCCTGTTTGTTGCTTCCAGCATTTACAAACGTATCAAGTTTCTATCTGAAATTGAATTTGAAGATGGCACCAAAGAAATCAACATTGAATTTGCATCGGTTGATATCGAATTTCATCCGCTCATTAACCTGCGCGGGGGTATTGTGATGAATCCCATCGGAGCATTCAATCAAAATCACGATGGACCCAAGTGGGAATTTATCGACCGGCCTGTTTCGGCTACGCAACTGCTACCCGCCACGTGGAGTAATGTTGGCTTTGGCATTTTCGGTAAACTGTATAAGCAAGATTGGGTATACGCCTACGAAGCTTATCTCACCAATGGTTTTGATGATACCATCATCAGCAATGAAGAAAACAAAACATTTTTGCCGGCCGCAAAACAAAACCCCGATCGCTTCGAAGAAAGTTTTAACGGTGTGCCGCTGCTAACTGCCAAAGTTGCTGTACGAAAAAAGAAAATAGGTGAATTGGGCCTCTCCTATATGAATGGCGTCTACAACAAGTTTGAAGATGATGGCCTTATGTTCGATAAAAAACGAAGGCTACATGTTGTGGCCCTCGATTTCAATACCGTGCTGCCGGTTTCGAAAGCTTACATCAATACGGAGTGGTGTTTTGTGAACGTTGACGTTCCTGAAACTTACAGTCAACAGTATGGAGGTAAACAATCCGGAGGATTTATCGATATCGTTCAACCCATCGTGCATAGAAACATTTTTGGATTTGAGCAATCCGTCATCCATGCAGCCATGCGCATTGAGTATGTAGACTGGAACAGGGAAACGTTCAACGAAACAGGCGATAAAATTCATGACGACTTCTTCTCCATAGTACCGGGCTTAAGCTGGAGACCCAACGGGCTGACAGTGATCCGTCTTAACTATCGGTATGGCTGGCAGACCGATTTATTTGGGAATCCACCCGCAAAGACTGCAGGATTTCAGTTTGGGTTCTCCACTTACTTTTAAAAATGAAATAATTAAGAATTAGAAATACATGAACATTGAGCATAAAACCGACAGAAGATCTTTAAGTGAAGTTCACGGCTCTGTAAACGTAACAGGAAAAACAGGTATCCGTAAATTTCTGGCTTTTCTCGGGCCAGCATATCTCGTAAGTGTTGGGTACATGGATCCAGGCAACTGGGCCACCGATATAGCAGGCGGAAGCCAATTTGGCTACGCCCTTATTTGGGTATTGCTCATGTCCAACATCATGGCGCTGTTGCTGCAAAGTCTTAGTGCCCGCCTGGGTGTAGTGCGCCAGCTTGACCTGGCGCAGGCTTCGCGCAGATCATACAACCGCGGTGTAAACTTTTGCTTGTGGATACTTGCTGAGATCGCCATCGCTGCATGCGACCTTGCCGAAGTATTGGGTATGGCCATCGGGTTGAATTTACTCTTTGGATTACCGATGATCTGGGGTGTTAGTCTTACCGTTCTCGATACATTACTCCTACTTTTGCTTCAACGATACGGCATCCGGAAAATTGAAGCATTTATCATTGCTTTGGTTGCTACCATTGGCGCTGCCTTTGTTGTTGAAATGATTTTGGCGAAACCACAAATGAGTGAGTTGGTGAAAGGATTTGTTCCCTCACTTCCCAACGATCAGGCGCTGTACATCGCCATTGGTATAATCGGTGCTACAGTGATGCCCCATAATTTATACTTACACTCATCGCTTGTACAAACACGTAGAATCGACACCAGCGAAAAAGGAATCTGGTCGGCCATTAAGTATAACTTTATCGATTCGGCAATCGCACTCAATGCGGCATTCTTTGTGAATGCGGCTATTCTAGTATTGGCCGCATCCACATTCTTCCAGGCCGGCATGCACAACGTGGCTGATATTCAGGATGCCTATAAATTTCTGACACCCTTGCTCGGCACACACTGGGCCTCTATTCTATTTGGTGTGGCCCTGGTTGCTGCGGGGCAAAGCTCTACTATTACCGGAACCCTGGCCGGACAAATTGTTATGGAAGGATATTTGAATTTGCGCATCGCACCCTGGCTACGCAGGCTCATCACACGCCTCATCGCTATCATTCCGGCATACATTGTTATTCTGATCTACGGTGAAAGTGAAACCGGAACGCTGTTGGTGTTCAGTCAGGTAGTATTGAGCTTACAGCTGGGCTTTGCCATCATTCCACTTATCCATTTCAACAGCGACAAAAAAGCCATGGGTATTTTTGTAATCAAGCCCTGGGTTAAGGTTGCTGCGTGGATAATTGCTACTACTATCGTATCGCTCAACGTAAAATTGGTGTACAATGAAGTAACAGGCTGGTTGGAGATGATGGGCGATGACAGTTGGCTATTGTGGATCACTGTAATTCCTCTTTGTATTGCAGCGTTTGGTCTACTCATCTACATTACTATTAAACCTTTGCTTGACAAGCGCCATGCTGAAGAAGCCTCCAGAATTCCACACGGCACAGCTGTGCCACTCACCATCAACGGGGGCCTGAGCTATTCGCGCATTGCGATTTGCATTGACTTTACTGATGTTGACGAACTGACCATACAAAGTGCGTTAACACAGGGAGGTAAGTCGGCCACCTATGCCCTGCTACACGTAGTAGAAACAGCCGGTGCATTTGTCTATGGCAGCCACATTGACGATCACGAATCAAATCGTGATACCGAATCACTGGAAAACTATACACGTCAACTTCGAGAAAAAGGATATAATGTTGAAAGCAAAATTGGATTCGGCAATCCCAAAACCACTATACCTGATATGGTCAAAGAATTTAATGCCGATATGTTGGTAATGGGTTCGCACGGGCACAAGTTCATTAAAGACATGATCTTCGGTACTACACTGGATGTAGTTCGTCACCGTGTAAATATTCCGGTACTCATTGTTCGTGGTAAGTAACAAGCATGTGGAGCACCACTACCATTTGGTTCGACATCAGCCTGATCACGTGCCTGTTTGCATTTGGCCATATCTTCTTTGGCCATTTTGAAGTGCATACCCCGAAGTGGAGGAAAGCACTTAAACTCATAGTATTCATTGGTGTGGCTATCCTCATTACATCTACGGTAGGAAGATCATGGCTATATGGCTTTCTTGGGCTCATGACAGTAGTTGTATTGACTATACATGTTATTGTATTACCAGCCAAAGGAATTAACGGTTGGACCGGAGAGCCTAAAGAAAAATACTATAAAATGCGAGGTTGGGAAAGGCATCTCAAGAAAGATTGACCTAATGATTGTACCTTAGCGATTTCAAATCTACATCATGACCGAAACCATTGTTGCGTTGGCCACAGCGCAGGGAATATCTGCCATTGCCGTTATCCGTCTTTCGGGCAAAGATTGTATTCAACTGGTACAGAAAATATTCAAAGGCAAAAATCTTACGGAGCAACCATCGCACACGGTACACTTCGGAACGTTGATGGATGGAAACAAAAACATCGATGAAGTACTGGTCTCTATTTTTAAAGAACCCAATTCGTTCACAAAAGAAAACAGTGTCGAAATTTCCTGCCATGGGTCACCATTCATTGTAAAAGAAATTATTAAAGTACTGCTGAAACAAGGTGCCCGACTGGCCGAACCCGGAGAATTTACGAAACGGGCCTTTCTTCATGGTCGGTTTGATCTGGCACAAGCCGAAGCTGTTGCTGATCTGATCCATGCAGAAACCGACAACGCCAGACAAGCCGCCTTAAACCAGATGCGCGGTGGGTTCTCAAAAGAGATCAATCACCTGCGCGAAGAACTTATTCACTTTGCATCGCTGATCGAACTTGAACTTGACTTTGGTGAAGAAGACGTAGAGTTTGCCGGTCGTGATGATTTAAAAAAATTGATTCTGAAAATTCAAGCGTACCTCAGCTCCCTCATTCAATCTTTCGATCAGGGTAATGTAATCAAGAATGGCGTACCTACCGTAATTGCAGGTAAACCCAATGCGGGCAAATCAACCTTACTGAATACATTACTTAATGAAGAGAAAGCCATCGTTTCCGAGATTGCCGGAACCACCCGCGATGTAATTGAAGACGAGATGATCGTAGGCGGAATCAATTTCCGATTTATTGACACGGCAGGGCTGCGCGAAACACAAGATGTCATCGAAGCAATTGGCGTTGAACGTACGCGCGACCGGATGAAGAAAGCCTCCCTGATCATCTACTTGTTTGATCTTACCAATACTTCCCTTGCGGAAATCCAGAAAGAGGAAGAGACACTAACTTCGCTGGGTATTCCTTATATTAAAGTCGGCAACAAAATTGATAAAGCCGATACAACGTTGCTCGAACAACTAAAAGCCCTGGACTTTATTTTCATTTCCGCCTCGCAGAAAACACATATTCAGGAATTAAAAGACAAGATACTCTCCTACTTTCAAGTGCAGACTGTAAAAGTGGGCGATGTAATGGTGACGAATCTGCGCCACTATCAGAACCTGCTTCAAACACACGAAGCCCTTGACCGGGTACTTGAAGGCATGGGTACCGGAGTTACCGGAGATTTTCTGGCGATGGACATCCGGCAGTCGTTACATTTTCTGGGCGAAATCACAGGAGCTATATCTACTGATGATCTATTAGAGAACATCTTTTCGAAGTTCTGTATCGGTAAGTAGTTGACAATCAAGTAGTTGCATGAATTTCACCGCATAACTTCTACTTGAACAATCAATTCATCGAACTCCGATATTCCTGTGGAGTAATCCCAGTATGCTGTTTAAAAACACGTGTAAAGTGCTGAGGATACTTAAACCCTAACTCATATGCGATCTCACTGACTGACTTGTTCGCATCAACGATTTTATTCTTAGCAACGTCAATTAGTTTCAAGTGAATGTACTCGTTGGCTGTTTTGCCAGTCTCCTTCTTAATTAAATCACCGAAGTAATTTGCAGATAGATTAAGTTCATTCGCGCAATACGCTACCGATGGTAACCCAACTTCTTGAGGTTTATCAGAAGCAAAGAAGTTATTCAGCAACGTTTCAAAGCGTTCAAGAATACCTTTGTTGGCGTTGTCACGAGTAATAAACTGACGATCATAGAAACGAACGCAATAGTTCAATAGCAATTCTATGTTCGCAGCGATTAGTGTCTTGCTATGCTTATCGACTGCATGTTCCAATTCAAATCTGATCTTTGAGAAACAATCCATGATGATTTGTCTCTCGCGTTCAGACAAGTGCAATGCTTCATTCGTGGTGTAAGAAAAGAAAGTGTAGTCGTCATTCATGTGGCGGCCCAGCGAAGTTCCATGAATAAAGTCTGCATGAAAGACAAGGGCGAGACCCTGTGGCTGATAAAACTCCTCTCCTTGCGACCCAATCACCTGACCGGGTGCAAGAAATACCAGAGTTCCTTCTTCATAGTCATAATTACTGATGCCGTATTTCAAATCCCCACATTTGATCTCCTTGAGAAACACGACATAGAAACCGTAGCTCATTTTCCTGAGCTGTCTTGGCGCTGCTTTCGAAAGGTCAACTACACTTACAAGCGGGTGTAGCGTTTCGTTCCTGTTAAAGGCATTGTACTGGCCGACCGTATCAAATTTCAAAATCTCTTCCATTGCTGTCTTGCATTTCTCCTCAAAATTAGGCGTTCCGGGGCTGATTTCGACACCGGCAGGCCCTAATCAGTGAAATTGGTAGGTAATCCAGTAATCTGTATAACTCCCCTGGCCTTCATTTATAACACCTTTGTAGTGTAAAAGATCGCAAAAGGAACATGACGGCATTGAAATCTAGAAAATTAGGAAAAAGCGGCTTGGAGGTCTCGGCCCTAGGACTCGGGTGTATGGGTTTAAGTTTTGGTTATGGCCCAGCTACGGACAAGCAAGAAGGAATTAAACTCATCAGAAGAGCATATGAACTTGGAGTAAATTTCTTCGACTCAGCAGAAGCATATGGACCATTCATAAATGAAGAACTCCTTGGCGAAGCGGTGGCACCGTTTCGTGATAAGGTAGTACTAGCTACCAAGTTTGGATTTAAAGGCGGTAACTCAACTGCTGGACTTGATAGCAGACCTGAAAATATCAGAGCAGTTGCAGATGCTTCATTGAAGCGCTTAAGGACGGACAGAATTGATTTATTCTATCAACATCGCGTTGATCCAAATGTACCAATGGAAGATGTTGCAGGTACAGTAGCAGAGCTTATAAAAGAAGGAAAAGTAAAACACTTCGGATTGTCTGAAGCTGGAGCACAAAATATTCGAAAAGCTCATGCTGTTCTTCCTGTGACCGCTCTTCAAAGTGAGTACTCGTTATGGTGGAGAGAGCCTGAAAAAGAAATACTTCCGACACTTGAAGAGTTAGGGATCAGTTTTGTTCCCTTCAGTCCTCTTGGCAAAGGTTTTCTTACAGGTGCAATCAATGCCAATACTCAGTTTGATAAAACGGACTTTCGTAATGTAGTTCCGCGCTTCGATGAAGAAAATCGAAGAGCAAATCAAATTGTTGTAGACAAGATTAGTGAGTTTGCTAAAGTAAAAAATGCGACACCTGCACAAGTCGCTCTTGCATGGGTTCTTGGTCAGAAACCATGGATTGTTCCAATCCCAGGAACGACAAAAATCCATCGACTGGAAGAAAATTTGAAAGCAGAACAAGTCAGCTTAACAAAGGGAGATCTGAAAGAAATTGAAAGTGCTTTCGCAGAGATTCAAATCCAGGGAGCCCGCTATCCACAACACCTTCAAGCAAGAGTTGATCGGTAGTTTAAATTAAAAGATTGATAGAATGAATAAGTTAAAATATTTAATAATGACATCGGTACTTCTCATCTCTGAGATTGATTGGGTGACTGCCCAAACGATTCAGAAAGCAAACAACAAGAACCCGTACACACTCGTGTACGAAGGTGCGATCACTGAAAACGTGAAAGGGAAAGTGAATATTCATCCGGTGACCTATAAGCTGAATGGAATCGACATCGCTGCTAATGTTTACACTCCTGCTGGTTATGATGAATCAAAACAATATCCTGCGATTGTAATTGCGCATCCTAATGGTGGAATAAAAGAACAGACAGCTGGACTTTATGCACAACGTTTAGCGGAGTCTGGTTTCATCACCATTACCGCTGATGCAGCATATCAGGGAGCAAGTGGTGGAGAGCCTCGTCATACTGATAAACCACAATTCCGAATTGAGGACATTCATGGAATGGCGGACTTCATCTCGGGTTATAAAGGTGTTGATGCGAATCGTCTTGGCGCATTGGGTATTTGTGGTGGTGGCGGATATACGATAAAAGCCGCTCAATCAGATAAGAGATTTAAAGCAGTCTCAACATTGAGCATGTTCAACTCTGGACAAGTGAGACGCAATGGATTTCAAAATTCTCAGCTCACTACGATCAATGATCGTTTAAAGAAAGCTTCTGACGCCCGGGCTCAAGAAGCTGCTGGTGGTGAAATAATCTATGCAGGCGTTGCCAGTATCACAGACGAGGAGATCGCAAAGACGAAAACTGATCTATACCGCGAAGGGTATCAGTACTATTACCGCACGCATGCACATCCAAACTCAACATTTCTTTACACGATGAGCAGTCTCCTCGATTTGATGACATGGGACGCAACTACTAACTTGGATTTACTCAATCAACCCGTACTGATGATCGCAGGAAGTAAGGCAGATACTAAGTATATGACAGATGAAGCATTTGGTAAACTAACCAATGCAAAGAGTAAGGAGCTTTTCGTCCTTGATGGTGCGACTCACATACAAACTTATTGGAAGCCAGAGTATGTAAATCAGGCCGTCAACAAGCTGACTGTTTTTTTCAACAAGAATCTTAAATAGAAAAAGCTGAATTGAATAAACCAACACTAAAAAAGTCATGAAGAAACTTTTGATACTTGTATGTTTAACTGCAACAATAGCTTCGACCTTTGCGCAGCAAAAAAGTAGCGGCAAGCAATTCAGCTCGAACCCGGTGTTTCCAACAGGCTCAAAAATTACCAACAACAACTTCAAAGGTAATGCCTACCTAAAAACATTGATGGAAGCGGATAGTATCAATCCAACTTCCGTGGGCAATGTTAGTTTCGAGCCAGGCGCACGAACTAAGTGGCATTTGCATCCTGGGGGACAGATCCTTCTCGTGATTGAAGGGGTTGGATACTATCAGGAAAAAGGAAAAGGAAAACAAATCCTTCGTAAAGGAGATGTTATTAAATGCCCTCCTAACCTACCGCATTGGCATGGTGCAAGCGCAGATACTGCTTTCGTACAGGTTGCTATAACGAATCGCCATTTAGGTGAAACAGTCTGGTTGCACGAAGTATCGGATGACGAATACAATAAATAAACTAAACTTCTCTAATGATGAAACATCGAAAAAATCTTATTGTCATTGCTCTTTTATTAACCTCGTTTCTTGGCTACGCACAAAAGAAACCAATTGTCATTCAAGATCAGGGAAGTTTTGCGGTTGGCGGATCGGTGAAAACAAATCCGGGAACATTTGATCCTATTAAACGCACTCCTGAAGGGCAGACTTTTCATGGAGATCATGCTTATGTTTTTTATCAAATACCTGTGAATGCGAAGAAACTTCCACTGGTATTCTGGCATGGTATCGGTCAATTCTCCAAGACATGGGAAACAACTCCAGATGGACGCGAGGGTTATCAAAATATTTTCCTAAGACGTGGCTTCGGGGTTTACATTCTTGATCAGCCCCGCAGAGGCAGGGCAAGTCGTAGTCTTGATTCAGCACGCATTGTTCCCACACCAGATGAACAAATGTGGTTTGGAACATTTCGCATTGGCATTTGGCCGGACTATTTCCCTGGCGTTCAATTTTCAAAAGATCCAGAGGCACTCAACCAGTATTTCAGGCAGATGGCCCCGAACCTTGGTGGGTTTGATTATGATGTAAACTCAGACGCTGTTTCAAAGTTGTTTGACAAAATTGGCGAAGGCATACTTGTCACCCATTCACATGCTGGAGGGTTCGGTTGGCTCACGGCTGTTAAGAACAGTAAAATAAAAGCGATTGTATGCTACGAGCCCGGAAGTGCATTCATTTTTCCGGAAGGCGAAGTCCCATCTCCGATTGAAAGTTCTTCCGGTCCAGTTACAGCAGTGGGAAGACCACTGTCGGATTTTATGAAGCTCACCAAAATTCCAATAATCATTTACTATGGGGATAACATTCCGTCAAAGCCTGATCCAAATCCTGGTACTGATGGATGGCGTGCGCGTATGGAGATGGCAAGAAAGTGGCGAGATGTTGTCAACAGTCATGGTGGGGATGTTACAGTTGTACACTTACCAGAAGTTGGATTAAAGGGAAATACCCATTTTCCCTTCTCTGATTTAAACAACATTGCCGTTGCTGATTTGATGTCGAAGTGGCTAAAGGAAAAGAAATTAGACAAGTAAAATCCAAACGTTAAATACAGATTATGAAAACAATAGTAGCGCTCTTCTTATACACAGTAACGTTGTCAGCCAGAGCTCAAACAGCTAACACAGTTACGTTAACCAAAGCCGAACAAGAAGTTGTCAATCTTTCAAAAGAGAAATGGCAATGGATGGCCGATAAGAATATCGAGAAACTCACTCCCCTCTTCCATGACGAATCAAAATTTGTTCACATGAGTGGAACCTGGAAAAAAGACGAAGAACTTGAAATCATCAAGTCAGGAAGTATCTGGTATAAGAAAGCAGATGTCAAAGATGTAGCCGTTGAATTGATTGACGACACGGCCATTGTCTGGAGCCGGATCACGCTAACCGCGTTTGTTCGCGGCAGCGATGTTGTGACAGAGTTTACGGTAACGGAAGTTTTCAAAAAAGAAAAGAAAGACTGGAAGTTACTGGCGTTGACGTTTAGCAGTGTTCGCGACACGCATGTGATTAAACAGTAAACTAAATCAATTCTATTTTGACGATGGAATTCCTTTCGATACAGCCTGGTTGCACAAAGTCAAAATACCGAAAAAGAACAATCTAATGATGAAATCGATACAGTTCAATCTCAGTACGAAGTACCAGCTAAAAACGGACCTTGCATTCGGGCTTCTTGTTTTCCTTTCAATAGGGCTTGGAGGCTGTAAATCGGATAACAATGCTGCAAACCGCCCGATTGATTTAGATCGCACCTGGTCTTCTTACAAGGGAGATGAGGCCAGCACAAGTTATTCGCCATTGGATGAAATCAATGCTTCAAATGTAAGTCAATTAAAGAATGCATGGACTTTCCAGATAAATGATTTGCCCCAAGGCGAAGAGCCAGTGTCAAGTCAAAGTAATCCGATAATTGTCGATGGCGTTATGTACACCAATTCGGGTAAGCAAACTATCTATGCTATAGACGCGGCCACTGGAAAACAAATCTGGTCATGCAAGACATTGGACGAGGGAGTTCCAAGCGCAGCTAGTCGTGGCGTTACGTACTGGGAAAAAGGCGATGACAAAAGAATACTTTATTCGTCAGGTAATAACTTACTGGCAATTGATTCAAAGAGTGGCGAGATCATCCGTTCATTCGGCAACAACGGAAAAGTGAATCTCAATGAAGGGATGAGAGATGACTCAACAAAGATTTCAATCACCCTCTCCTCACCTGGGCGGATATTCAAAGACCTAATTATCATTGGAGCCAGAACTCCGGACTTATATGGAGCACCTCCGGGATACATTCGTGCGTATAATTGCAAGACTGGAAAATTAGAATGGACCTTTCATACAATCCCTCACCCAGGTGAACCCGGTTATGAAACATGGCCACCTGATGCTTACAAATATGCTGGGGGTGTTAATTGTTGGGCAGGGCTAAGTGTTGACAGCAAAAGAGGAATGGTTTTCCTCGCGCTTGGATCACCTTCATACGATTACTATGGCGCTGATCGTAAAGGTGAAAACCTTTATGGCAACTGTGTGCTGGCTTTAGATGCCGCAACTGGAAATTATAAATGGCACTTTCAAACCGTGCATCACGATCTTTGGGATTATGATTTGCCTGCTCCGCCAAACTTGGTAACAATCAATAAAGACGGAAAGCAAATTGATGCCGTGGCGCAAGTTACTAAGCACGGCTTTGTCTTTGTTCTTGATCGCGAATCAGGAAAACCAATTTATCCAATTGAAGAAAGAAAAGTGCCAGCTTCAAATATGCCGGGTGAAGAAGCATGGCCAACACAACCTTTCCCATTAAAACCGAGCGCCTTTGTAAAACAATCTATGACGGAGGATGATCTCAATCATTACTCCGATGCAGATCATAAAGCAATTCTGGAAAAATTCAGATCAGTACGATATGAAGGTTTGTTTACTCCACCAGATCTTAAGGGAACGCTTTCACTACCTGCAACGAGAGGTGGAGCTAATTGGGGTGGCGCAGCTTTTGACCCAAACACTACCTTCCTCTACATCCGCGGAAACAACTTACCAGAGGTAATAACTATCGTTGACCTCGACAAACACTTTGCTGCACGTGATAATTCAATCTTTGAGGCTGGACGCGCAGTATACATGAAAACATGTTCATCGTGTCATGGCCCGGAAAAAAAAGGCGTCCCTCCTACTTATCCATCACTTGTCAACTTCAAAGATAAAATGGGTGAAAGAGAAACGCTTGAGAAAATTCGAATGGGCGGTGGTCAGATGCCTGGCTATAAAGGAGTGCTAACCGCTGAAGAGGAACAAGCAATAGTTGCTTTCCTCCATGACAAAAAAGGTGGCGAAGTAAGTCAAGATGCAAAAGAAAAAGTTACTCGGACAACTGCTATACGATACGGTAACATAACCGGCTACCGAACATGGTCCGATCCAAGTGGAAATCCTGCAATGAAAGGTCCGTGGAATACTTTGAGTGCTTTGAATCTTTCAACAGGAGAATACGAATGGCAGATCCCCGTGGGCAATGACGAGAAGCTACAAGAGAAAGGCGGCCCAATCACAGGACTGTTAGCACGATCGGGTCCGATGGTGACTGCCGGAGGATTAGTTTTCATCAGTGGTGCAGGAGATAAAAAACTTTGGGCGTTTGACAAGAGTACTGGCAAACAAGTTTGGCAGACCGAGTTACCTGCTGCAAATAACGCTAATGTTTGTTCCTATCAACTAGACGGTAAGCAATACATCGCATTGTCTGTCGGTGGTACAAAAGAAAACCCATCAGGATCAATTATGGCATTCCAACTTCCTTGATACATTAAAAATATTATTAATGATAAAGAACAAAAAATATCTCTCAGTCCTCTTTGCATTACTGCTGTCATTGACTATTCAACATGCATTTGCACAAAGTGCGACTGACACAAAGATACTTTCGCCAAAACAGAAAGGTATCGTGCTGATGGCAGCGTTAACAGCAAAGGGAGATTTGACAAAGCTGAAACCTGGGATCGGAAGCGCACTTGATGCCGGGCTTACAATCAATGAATGCAAAGAGGTATTTCTTCATGCCTACGCATATTGCGGATTTCCAAGAAGTATTCAAGGTCTTAACACATTGATGGCAACGCTTGATGAACGAAAAGCAAAAGGCATCAAGGATCAACAAGGTAAAGAGGCAACTCCGATTCTCAACGACACAAACAAATATGAAACCGGCTGGATGAATCTCGCAAAGCTGGGAGGACGTCCCACTGATGGCCCTATTGAGAAACCAACAAGCGGATATGGAGCTTTCAGTCCAGAGATTGATACATTTTTGAAAGAGCATTTGTTTGCTGATCTCTTTTCCAGAGATGTATTAACATTTGCGGAGCGTGAGCTTACAACCATTTCCGTACTGATCGCTCTAGGCAAGGGTGTTGAACCTATGCTTGGCTCTCACCTAGGTTTAACGTTGAAGCAAGGAGTAACGAAAGCGCAAATTGAAGAAGTATTTTCCTTGATAGAAAAATCAATAAGCAAGTCAGACGCAGAGGCAGCCAGAAAAGTATTTGCAGAATCTCTGTCTCGAAACTAACAAATAGAATCAGCACACAAACAAAACCATAAATAGTAAATGAAAAAGTTATTTATCGGAGTCACAGCTTTGTTATTCATAAGTACAACTAATGCACAGCAAAGCACAGCGCCCGAAGTCCACACAAAATCAGGAGTTGTGCGAGGTGCCACTGAAGAAGACGTCACATACTTCAAAGGAATTCCATATGCTGCACCACCAGTAGGTGCAAATCGTTGGCGACCACCACAGCCAGTTACGCCATGGAAAGATGTTCGTGATGCAACCAAAGACTGCGCTGATTGCCCGCAACGTGCGTGGCCGGGTTCTACTTCTGTCCAATCTGAGGATTGTCTTTTTCTCAACGTATGGAAACCAACTTCCTTAGAGAAGAACGCCAAGTTACCGGTGATGTTCTGGATTCATGGCGGTGGCTTTACTGGTGGTAGCGGCTCTGGTCCTGGCGCATCCGGAAAAGCATTTGCAAAGCAGGGTGTTATCCTTGTAACCATCAACTATAGACTTGGACGGCTGGGACATTTTGCGTTTCCAGCTTTGAGCAAAGAAAATCCAGAAGAATACAAAGGTAGCTATGCTTTTATGGATCAAATTGCCGCACTTAAATGGGTTAAGGAAAACGTTGCTGCGTTCGGAGGTGATCCTAACAACGTAACCATTTTTGGTTTTTCAGCTGGCGGAGTGGCAGTTCATTCCCTGTTGACTATTCCCGCAGCGAAAGGACTCTTTCATAAAGCCATTGGTCATTCAAGTGGTGGACGCGATGGCGTTCTAACTGGTCGACCGATCAACAAGGATAAATCTGATCCATTATATGCTATCTCAGCAGAAACCATTGGGGTAAACTTTGCAAAGAGACACAAGATTCAAAATACAGATGCTGGCGCATTAGCCAAACTTCGTTCATTGAGCGTTGATCAAATTGTAGATGGTGGACAGGAGAATGATAGCTCTGGTGTCAGAACTTATTCAGGTCCGATTCTCGATGGGAAATTGGTAGTGGAGACAGCAGAGTCTGCATACAATGCTGGTAGGTTTCCAAACATTCCACTCATGATAGGAAATTCCAGTGCGGAAATAGGTGGACCGTTTGTCAGCAGCGCAACAACAAAAGAAGCGTTGTTTGCTCTCTTCGGTGCGAATGAAGCTGAAGCAAAAGCAGCATTCGATCCAAATAGCAACAAAGAGTTCGCAGAAGTGCAGACGATGTTCAATACAGATTGGGTGTGGGCAGAACCTGCACGCATGACCGCACGGGCATTCACTAAGAAACGCGCAGCCGCTTACATGTTTCAATTCGGATACGTGCCTGTCGCAGCCAGAGAAAGATCGCGTTACGGTGCAGGCCACGGATCAGATATAGCATTTGCTTTCAATACACTCAATGCAAGATGGGGAGCTCCTCCAGAATCAACTGCCGAAGAAAAGGAGTTAACAAGAATCATGAATAAATATTGGGTAAACTTCGCGAAGACTGGAAATCCAAATGGCTCTGGTTTACCTACATGGCCAGTGTACGATACTGGCAAGGAAGAAATACTCGATATCGACCTCGATGGCAAAGTTGTAGCGAAACCCGATCCAAGGAAAGCAAGACTGAACGTTATTGAAAAGGCATTTAAGAACCGGGAAAAAATCCAGGCACGCGGCATTTGATTTTTGTAACTTATAAACATTAAACCTGTACAGTCATGGCGACAATTAACCTAAACATTAACGGGAAACCGCAGGTAGTAGACATTGATCCGAAAACGCCTCTCCTATGGGTACTTCGTGAGCACCTTAATCTAGTAGGTACTAAGTACGGATGTGGTATTGCGCAATGCGGAGCATGTACAGTTCACCTGGAGGGAAATGCCGTGCGTTCATGTTCAGTACCTGTATCAGCGGTGTCGAATAAAAAAATTACGACTATCGAAGGCCTTTCTGAGAGTGGTGATCACCCTGTGCAAAAAGCATGGTTAGAGCACGATGTAGCGCAATGCGGGTATTGTCAAACCGGACAGATCATGTCCGCTGCTGCGCTGTTAAAATCAAATCCAACTCCTACTGATGCGCAAATCGAGTCTGCCATGTCAGGCAATATTTGTCGATGTGGCACCTACCTACGCATAAAGGATGCTATCAAATCAGTGAATGCACAAAAGTAAAATTCATCGACTCACTATAATCTAACAAAGTGAAAATGGAAAAGATTAAAACATCACAAAGCAGGCGATCATTTTTAAAATCATCAATGCTTGCGGGCGGTGGCCTCATGATTAGTTTTAGCGGGTTGGGCAAATTGGTTTCACCCGAAAACATCGATCTGAAAAATGTAGCAGATGAATGGAATGAGTTAACGGGATATATTAAAATAACTCCAGACAACATCATCAAGATACTGAATCCTAATCCTGAGTTTGGGCAGAATGTTATGACATCTCTCCCAATGATTGTCGCTGAAGAGTTGGATGTGGATTGGAAAAAAGTTGTCGTAGAAATGGGGCCTCATGACAATGTTAAGCTCGGGCCTCAATTCACCGGAGGAAGCAATTCCGTCCGGATGTATTGGAAACCTTTGCGTGAGGCCGGTGCTGCGGCACGTCAAATGTTGAGAGATGCGGCTGCACAAACATGGAGCGTCCCCGTTGACGAAGTGACAACGAAGGCCGGAACATTACATCATGAAAAAAGTGGCAAGTCGGGAACATATGGAGAGTTTGCATCTAAGGCTGCGACTAATCCGATACCGAAAGGAATAAAACTGAAAGATGTAAAGAGTTTCAACGTTGTAGGTAGCTCAAGCCGAAATGTCGAAGGATCAAAAATTGTAACTGGCAAACCGCTCTTTGGAATAGATACCAAGGTTGACGGAATGCTCATTGCAATGATCGAACATCCACCTGCGTTCGGTAAGAAACTAAAATCCTTCGATGCATCAGAGACGTTGAAGATGCCAGGTATCAAAGATGTATTTACGATAAAATTGTACGAAGATGGTTACGAGCAGGCCGGGTTTGATACCCGGACATTTAACGACTCACTGGTGGTTGTAGGAAACACCACATGGGAGGTAATGAATGCTCGCAAAAAATTGAAAGTGACTTGGGAACAGATCACCGAATCGAAGGAAACTGTTGCCGGTTTCAGAGGTAAAAGTGAAGTCGTTATTCCCGCTGAGCTTGAAACCACCAGTGCGCAGTTGTCAAAGATGATTGAATTCGCCAAGAAGCCAGCTCAACAACTACGCAGAGACGGAGATCCCGAAACTGCATTCGCCAATGCCGCACAAGTTTTAGAACGTACATACACCGCACCGTTCTTAGCGCACAATTGCATGGAGCCAATGAACTTCTTCGCTCACGTTACGGAGGAGAAAGCGTTGTTCATTGGCCCGCACCAGGCACCAGGTTGGATAGAACCTACTCTATCAAAGGTGTTAAATATGCCAGCCGATAAAATCGAAATTCAAATGACACGTATGGGTGGAGGTTTTGGTCTTCGGGCATATGGACATTACATGACAGAGGCTGGGCTTATTTCAAAAAAGGTAAAAGCTCCAGTTAAACTGATCTACAGTCGCGAAGACGACATGACCTATGGCATCTACCGCCCAATGTATACAGCTACTTATCGCGCTGCATTGGATGCTAACAATAACCTCATTGCATTCCATGTAAAAGGTGGCGGAATACCCGAACATCCAATTCATGCAAATCGCTTTCCTGCTGGTGCTGTTGATAATTATCTAGCTGAGGGTTGGGCAATACCATCAAACATAACAATCGGAGCATTCCGAGCACCTCGATCAAATTTCAATGCAGCGGCAGAGCAATCATTCCTGGATGAGTTGGCCGAGACAATGGGAAAGGATCCAATAGATTTTCGTCTTGAACTTTTAAAACGTGCCAAGGAAAACCCTGTTGGTAAAAACAATGAATACGATGCCGACCGATATGCTGGCGTTCTGAAACTTGTCAAAGAAAAATCAGGTTGGAATAATTCCGAAAGTAAAAAATACAGTCGGGGAGTCGCTGCTTACTTCTGTCACAATTCCTATGCGGCTCATGTTGTAGATGTCGTGAGGAAGGACGGCCAACCATATGTTGAACAAGTCTTCAGTGCGATTGATTGTGGAGTCGTAATTAATCCAGACGCAGCTGTAAACATGGTTCAAGGTGCTGTTGTAGATGGCATCGGAAATGCTTTCTATGGAGGACTAACTCATAAGGATGGTGTTCCTGAACAAAACAATTTCAATCGCTACAGAATGATCCGACACAAAGAAGCCCCCAAAAAGATTGATGTGAGTTTTGTGAAAAGTGAAATTGATCCAACTGGATTAGGTGAACCTCCGTTTCCGCCAGTGTTTGCTGCTGTTGCAAATGCATTGTATAAGGCAACAGGAAAGCGTTATTATGATCAGCCTTTTGGAAAACAGATTGAGCTGAATCCAGCTCGCATGTGATCAATATCAATAAGCGAAGAACGGCTAACATCATTGAGCGCGTTCTTCGCTTTACACTTCACTAAATCTTGTGGGGTTTCGACTCCCTCCTTACCTTCGTAAGAGTAAAAGACGTTCAAAAATTCTTTTAGGGATCTTTTAGAGTTGTTCAGGTGTTTTTAGGCAATTCTCGATATCATTTTGTTACTCACAGTACACAAAGAATTGATAATCAGGAGCGGTCACATTTTGTATCGGGAAGTGACCCAGGATCGACAAAGCAGTAAGTCTTTGCTCAATTTTGTATTGCCTTCCCATTGATTAGCAAGTAGTTGACATCTCCCTCCGTAGGCGAAAGCAGAAGCATCTTCAATTTTGAATTAAGTTTATAAAAAACGTGTTCTCCAATCTGAATTAGTAACCTATGACGACTGATCTTAAATCACCTCACTTTTCAATCAATAGTTCGCTACTCGAAAAACTTAAAAAAGAAGGTACAATCAAAACGTTTTCACCCGATACCACAATCATCGATGAAAATGATTACATCAAGTTTGTGCCCATCGTTCTCAATGGGTCTATCAAAGTCATTAAGCTGGATGAGGACGGCCGTGAGATGTTACTCTATTATATCAAGCCGGGTGAAAGCTGTGTCATGTCATTCCTGGGGGCTACATGCAACGGAACGAGCAAGATAAAAGCGGTCGTTGAAGAAGAAGCCGAAGTATTGATATTACCGGTACATAAGGCTACCGAGCTGATTCGTGAAAACCCACAATGGATTCAATTCATCTTTGATCTGTACAATAGACGTTTTGAAGAGCTCTTGTCTGTGGTTAACGCTATCGCCTTTCAAAAGGTAGACGTGAGGCTCTACGATTTATTGAAGACCAAAGTAAAAATGCTCAAGACCGAAGAACTCAATATGACACACCAGCAGATTGCTGATGAACTCGGCACGGCCCGCGAAGTGGTCTCCCGCCTGCTCAAGCAACTGGAACGTGATAAAAAAATTTCCCTCGGACGAAATAAAATCAAGATTCTGGCGGCTATGTGACAATAGTTACTGATCGCCCCTGACAGCATTTCTAATTTTGTACCATTAATTAGAAATGCTGTTTATGGAAATCGCTGGTTTTATTGCTTCTGTCCTGATGGGACTTTCACTAGGGTTGATTGGTGGTGGTGGATCGATACTGACCGTTCCAATTCTCGTCTATCTTTTCGGGGTAAACCCCGTGCTTTCAACTTCTTACTCTTTATTCGTGGTAGGCCTCACAAGCCTGATCGGATCATACTCGCACTTCAAGAAAGGCAATCTTGATCTGAAGACTGCTTTGATCTTTGGAATTCCATCGATAGTATCGGTGTATGCTGTACGCAAGTTTGTGGTGCCGATCATTCCAGACCCTGTTTTCTCAATCGGAGATCTACTCATCACGAAAAGCATTTTCGTACTCATACTATTCTCCGTGCTCATGGTGCTGGCGGCACTGTCAATGATCAGAAAAAGTAAGCGCGAAGTGGTGGATTGTCAACAGAAAATCAGTTACAATTTTCCACTCATTCTGGGTGAAGGTATTCTTGTCGGAGCGATCACCGGGCTTGTTGGTGCCGGTGGCGGATTCCTGATCATACCGGCCCTCGTACTTTTCGGGGGACTCTGCATGAAGAAAGCGGTAGGCACTTCCTTACTCATCATTGCATTAAAGTCATTGATTGGTTTTACGGGTGACCTCGGGGCAGGTCTTCAACTCGACATTTCGTTCATGTTAATGTTTGCTGGTTTTGCCACGGTTGGAATTATCGTAGGCACGCTGATTTCAAAGCATATTTCCAATGAAAAACTGAAGCCCGCCTTTGGATGGTTTGTACTCGCCATGGGGCTTTACATCATCAGTAAGGAACTACTTTTTACTCTCTGATTTATTCATCACATACGATCATGAAATTTTTAAAATGGATAATAGGAATTATCGCAGGTGCTACCATTGGATATAGTTACTGGTATTTCATCGGTTGCAATAGCGGTAGTTGTGCCATAACCGCTTCGCCCATCAATAGCACGTTATACGGAGCTCTTATGGGCATTCTCCTGGTCAACTCCTTCTCGCGTAACAAAAAGGATAAAACAGAAAACAAATCTTCATGGTGACTTGCGTTGCAGAAGACATCTTATCAAAACACTAATCATTTATTAAAACTGTATGGTAGAATTTATTCAAAAACCCTGGCCGTGGTATGTAGCGGGAACACTGATAGGGCTTACGGTCCCAGCATTATTATTAATTGGGAACAAACACTTTGGTATATCCTCGTCACTCCGGCACATTTGCGCTGCCTGTGTTCCGGGAAACATTTCCTTTTTCAAATACGACTGGCGGAAGGAAGCCTGGAATCTGTTTTTCGTTGCCGGGATATTGCTGGGCGGAGTGGTAGCGACTCAACTGCTGAGCAATCCTGACCCCATTGTGATTGCACCAGAAACGGTGAAAGCTCTGGAGGCACTCAATATTCAGGTTGATCATAACCTGATGCCTTCCTCCATCTTCAATGTTGAAAATCTTCTGAGCCTTAAAGGACTGGTCTTCTTTGTAGTGGGTGGATTTCTTGTCGGCTTTGGAACACGCTATGCCGGAGGTTGTACTTCAGGGCACGCCATCATGGGATTGTCAACACTGCAATGGCCATCATTGATTGCAACATGCTGCTTCATGGCTGGCGGTTTCGCGATGGTACACTTCGTATTTCCGTGGATCATGTCAATCATTGCTTAAAAAAATTAAAGATGAAAAATATAGAAATCAATACATCCGTTCAGCCATCACATCCAATTGAATGCGAGGCTCCCAACGACCAGATCAAAAAGGAAAGCCTGGTTACCTCTAACCTAAAGTACCTGGTTCTTGGAATCCTTTTCGGAATTGTATTTGTCAAAGCAGAGATCATCTCCTGGTACCGCATTCAGGAAATGTTCAGGCTACACTCCTTCCATATGTATGGCGTGATTGGTACCGCAGTAGTTGTTGGAATGATTTCCGTATGGCTGATTAAGAAATTTAAAATTAAGACGGTTCAAAACGAGACCGTGGTATTCCATGAAAAGAAATTTCATTGGGGAAATATTATCGGTGCGCTGATCTTCGGTTTGGGATGGGCACTCACAGGTGCATGTCCCGGTCCACTATTCGCACAGATTGGAAGTGGTTTCATTGTGGTTGTTGTTACACTCTTGAGTGCTATCGGAGGAACATGGGTATACGGGTTGCTGCGGGATAAATTGCCACACTAAATTCTGCGTACTGTCAACCCAGCTCTTGCACTGTTGGTAAATCAATTCTAATCAAGTAATCAATATGTACTCCAAAGGAACTACAATGGCGTTGCTATTGCTCATATCCACGATTGGTTTTGCGCAGCATCCACAGGCCAATGCCGATTCTCCGGGTAAGCACGATAGCCTCGCGGTCATCATGCATAAGTATGGTGCATTCGAAGGGCATTTCAGGAGCTACACCATGTTTACAATAAATCACAACCACTATCCTGACTACTTTGCGCAAGGAGTGGGTGGCGGTTTAGCCTACCACTCCCCGGTCATTAGACGGTTTCAGATCGGAGTCTCGGGTTTTATTATATACAATGTACACGCCTCGCCCCTGGCTGAAAATAAATATGCGAGCCGATATGAAATGGGATTGTTTGATTTAACAGACCCCGATAACCACGAAGACCTTGACCGGTTAGAGAATTTATACTTACGCTATTACCTGACCAGCAGAAGGCAAACTTCATTCATTCAACTGGGGAAATTTCAACTTAACACTCCCTTGATGAACATGCAAGACAGCCGCATGCGCCCGAATTTGCTCGAAGGGATCTGGAGCGAAGTAACCATTGGTAAATCGTTGACGCTAAAGGGCGGATGGGTCTGGGATACTTCGCCCCGAAGTACAATACGTTGGTATGGCATCGGTGAGTCCGTTGGCATCTATGGGAATGGCAGAGCTGTTGATGGCTCTCCTGCAAAATACTATAGTCACGTACACAGCAACGGAGTGGGCATTGCCAACATTACCTGGGCCCCTGCCAATGATTTTAGCTACCACGTTTGGGATTACTATGCCGATAATCTTTTCAACCTTGTCTTACACAAGGCCGAATTCAAAAAAAAGTTGAACAGCGCCACTACCCTATTTGCTGGCGGACAACACCTTTGGCAACACTCGGTTTCTCCCGATGGTATCGAAGTCGCTTCACAATACATCGGACCGAAAGAAAAATCTCATGTTGTCAGTTTACGCCTGGGTGTGTCCCTTTCATCCAAAACTACGTGGTCAGTCAATTACACTCGCATCACTGCTCATGGACGATTTCTGTTTCCCAGAGAATGGGGCACCGAGACACTTTATACCTACATTAGCCGGGAACGCAACGAAGGCAGCGGGGATGTACACGCGTGGATGACGGAGCACACCCGGTTATTCGGCAAGACTAATAATCTTTCACTTCAAACCTTGGCAGGTATCTACAAAATGCCTGCGGTGGATAATTACAAACTGAACAAATACGCTATTCCATCCTATTACCATCTGGCAATTAAAACCCGGTATACGTTTCATGGATTTCTACAGGGACTGGAAGCACAAGCCTTGTATGTGTACAAAGGAATGCTCGAAAGAGATCAACTTAGCGAAATCCATGCTCACAATAAGGTGATGATGCACCATGGTGCACTGGTTTTCGACTACTTTTTCTAATAGCAATTCAGAACCTGATCAATCGCGCATTGTGACTTTTATCACAGAATTATCGCCTGTACTTTCTTGTTGTATGGATGGTTCGTCAAAAAAAATGGTGATATGTGATGAATATCACGGAACGCCATGACTTCATTACCGAACTTTGAAACATCAAAAGCAATAGTAACAACTTAAAAATACAAGTATATGTTTAACATTTTCTCATCCGAAACAAAGGCTTACAAATCATTAGCTGGCCGGGAATTTAAAGAAGAGTATACCAAGGCCAGGCAGCCCGTACTGATTGATGTACGAATGCCCGCAGAGTTTTCATCCGGCTCAATCCCGGGGGCAAAGAACATCGATATCATGGCATCCAATTTCCAGAAACAAATAGCATCACTGGATAAGACAAGAGATTATTTCCTGTTCTGCAGAAGCGGAAACCGGAGTGCCCAGGCTTGCCGTATTATGGCCGACCTGGGATTTAAAGTTTACAATCTAAAGGGAGGCATTGGCGCATGGCCACGCTAAAAATTTGATGCTGTGTAACAATCGTCACTGAACAACTTTATACTACTACCGAACTTTGTTAAAATCAAAAAATCAACATTATGTTCTTCCAACATGTATACGACAAAAGCCTGGCACAAGCCAGCTACTTTATAGGATGTCAGAAATATGGCATTGCCATGGTGATCGATCCGAAACGGGATGTAGACACCTACCTGGAAATTGCCAAACAAAACAACATGCAAATAACGCACGTTGCCGAAACTCATATTCACGCTGACTTTCTTTCCGGATCCAGAGAAATCGCTGCCCTCACAGGCGCAAAACTTTATCTCTCGGATGAAGGTGGACCGGATTGGCAATACCAGTTCGACCATGTTGGGTTAAAGGATGGCGATAAATTTAACGTGGGAAACCTTAAGATTGAAGTGATTCATACACCAGGCCACACGCCCGAAAGTATAAGTTTTCTTTTGACGGATGTACCCGCTTCCGATAAGCCCGTCATGTTGTTCACCGGAGATTTTGTTTTCGTGGGTGACATTGGACGACCTGACCTGCTTGAAAAAGCTGCGGGTATGATTGGCACACAGGACGTAGGTGCAAAACAAATGTTCAAATCCTTGAAGCGCTTCTCCGAATTGCCCGATTACATACAGGTATGGCCAGGGCATGGAGCCGGATCTGCCTGTGGAAAAGCATTGGGTGCCGTACCCAGTTCAACAGTCGGATATGAAAAAATTCGTAATTGGGCATTTCAGTACGACCATGATGAGAAGGGTTTTGCGAAGTACTTGCTCGAAGATCAACCCGAGCCACCCAAATATTTCGCCATGATGAAGAAGCTGAACAAAATCGATAGACCCTTATTAATGGAAGTTCCAAAGCTGAATAAGCTATCGACCAAAGACCTGAATGATGCTTTGAAGAAAGGCGTGAAGGTAATTGACACGAGATTGAAGGCGGACTTCGCAAAAGGATTTATTCCGGGTACTCTAAACATTCAAGGCAACAATGCATTCGCTACCTGGATGGGCTGGTTTATCTCGTACGAAGAACCGCTCATTCTTATTGCTGAGGAGTCAAAGCTTGACGACCTCACACGAAAGCTCATGCGAATTGGAATGGACAACATTATTGGATATGTTGACAATGTGAAGGATTGGGCTAACGATGGCGGCACACTTTCAAAAAGCGAAATAATCTCAATGGCCGATTTGCAGCAAATCCTCAAGACAAATCATACGCAGATTGTCGACCTTAGGGGAGCATCCGAATATAAATCAGGTCATATTAAGGGCACAGAAAATCTGTTTGTGGGCACTTTGGAAAAAAATCTTGATAAGGTCAAAAAAGATCAGCAGGTAGTTATTCACTGTCAGTCAGGTGATCGCGCAACCATCGGATACTCGATTCTGGCAAAACATGGATTTAAGAATATCAAGAACTTCTCCGGAGGTATGAACGAGTGGAACAACGCGGAGAATGAAGTTATTAAGGAGAACTAATTAACGGCCCACAAAAAAGTTTACAGAATAGGATCATGTAACGCTAGGAGCGCCATCTATACTCAAAGATATGCCAGCAACATCCATATTCTAACGGATTCAACACTCCCAAGACTGGTCTCTTCATCGGCATCGGTGATGGAGCGAGTAAATTGGTACACTATCTTTTTCAAGAAGGATGTAATGATAGTATCTGATTGTCCGTAACAGGTGGATAACCCTTGAGACTAGCGAACAAATCATGCACATTATCTAAAGATAAGTCTTCAATGATTTTGTAACCGAACCATGACGCATTCTTCGCGTTGCCTTTTCTTTGATTTGCCTAACACGCTCCCGTGTAAGTCCAAGCCTTTCACCAAGTTCTTCCAGCGTCAACGAACCTTCTCCATTCAACCCAAAGTAAAGGGTTATGATCTCTGCTTCACGCGAGGTTAACTTCGATAAGGCTCGTTTTATTTCAGTCTTCAACGAATCAGATAGCATCTCCGAATCAGGTGTTTCTGAAGCTGTGTTAACCAGCACATCAAGCAATGAATTTTCTTCACCATCGTGAAAAGGTGCATTTACAGATACATGCCTTCCATGGTATTGTTGATTTTGCTCAATTTCTGTAGTTGAAGTACCAATAGAATCAGCAAGCTCTTCAGTGGTGGGCTCGCGTTGAAACTTTTGCTCCAGTTCTGAAAATGTTTTGAGTAACTTGTTGAGTCCACTTACACGATTCAGCGGCAACCGTACAATACGCGATTGTTCGGCAAGCCCTTGCATTATCGATTGGCGAATCCACCAGACAGCATACGAAATAAACTTAAAACCACGGGTCTCATCAAATCGTTTGGCTGCCTTAATCAATCCCAGGTTTCCTTCGTTGATAAGATCGCCCAGGCTTAAGCCGTAATTTTGATACTGCTTTGCCACCGACACAACAAATCTCAAGTTTGCCTTGACGAGTTTTTCAAGCGCTACCGGATCGTTCAGACGGATACGTTGCGCAAGATTCACCTCTTCACTAGACGAAATCAAATCAACTCTACCAATTTCCTGTAGATACTTGTCCAGTGACTGTGTTTCACGATTGGTTATTTGCTTTGAAATTTTAAGTTGTCGCATACTCGTTTTTTAACAAATTGACTAGTGATTTCTATTGTTCTCTGTTCTCAAGAAAATTATTATCCCACCAACTGGCAAATGTTGAAGCGGGAAATTTCAGACTCAGGCGTGATGCAAGATGCGTAACAGCCTCTTCAACCGTGGTGCCGTGCAGGGGTGTCCTTGATCCCTCAGATTCCATATAGAAATAGCCACCGGTAAAAATCAGTGAGATATTTACATTGAAATCGCTGTTGTAGATACGCTGAAGAACTTCTCCGACATAACTACGGTCAATAATTCGCTGTGACATAAACCATCTTGTTAATCATTTAAAGTCTTCTGTCATCCGTATCGTCAAGCTGATCACCACCACATAAATACACAGTGCGCTTTAGGCGGGTTACCTCCAAAAAAACACACAAGAAAGTAAAAACCCCAAAGCCATCTTTGGGGTCGCCTAACTACAAACCGCTCGAGTTAATATGTTGTTGTTTTGGGTCTGGCTTTTGAAATTACCAGTCTTCTTCCGAAAAAGTCTGCATTTGTTAGTTTTTTAATAGCGACAAGCGCCTGGCTATCATCAAGCATTTCTACAAATCCAAATCCCTTCGATTCACCGGTGTATTTGTCTCCAATGATCTTAACCGAAGAAACTTGTCCGAACTCTGAGAATAACGCCCTCAGCGCTTCCTCCTTAACGGTGTGGCTGATGTTGGCTACGAATAAATTCATAAGCAGTATTGTTTAAGATTTTGAAAAAAAGCACGAACAATCACCAACGCTTGTTATAACCGCCACGGCTTCCGCCATAACTGCTGGGGGAATCAACTCGCGGCCGAGCTTCGTTAACAACAAGAGTTTTGCCTTCAAAATCAGATCCATTGAGGTTGTTGATGGCTTCGTTGGCAGAAGCACTATCGGCCATCTGTACGAAACCAAATCCACGGCTACGGTTGGTAATCTTATCGATGACAATTCTTGCTGATTCAACTTCACCGTGTTGTTCAAATAATTCTTTCAGATCAGTGTCTGATGACTTAAAGGGAATGTTTGCTACGTAAATGTTCATTTTGCTATTGTTATTAATTTAAAGCCAATTTGTTTCTATCTAATTTAATTCGAATGAGGTGTTCAAGCCAAAATTGTAAATGCCGTTCTTCGCTATTATCTTCTCAGCGAATATCACAAGATGCTTCACGCTCCAATACTTTTGACGGAACGATCAGACTTTCTCCGGAATACTGTAATGCGAAGCATACCGTTTCGCGCGATGAGAAATTGAGGTTAGGTGCGCGAATAATTGCACCGCTAAGATTTCATTCTTTAACCGTCATTTTACATTATTAATAAATAGCTTGAGGGTGCGATGTTCGCAGCCTTACTACGGCAACAGATCTAATTCTAAAGTTGAGACTAAACGAGATTTCCTGCCTGTAACTGGGGAGATTTAAGAGACCACAAATGGATTAACCAGGCAGTGAATTAACTATTTCCACAATTGATAAATCAAAGGTATGATAAATAGACAAGAATTCCTATTTCGTTTAATAGCTTAGTTTTTCCCATCGTCTTTAAATACTAGAATTTCGTATCGATCTCGGCTTTTGATGTATCTTTGTGCACTTTATTAATCTTTATTCACCACCATTAAATTTCTCTTATTTGTTGCTTGCCAAGGTCGTTGACGACCTTAGTAAAACAACACAACTAAACTGCGGCACACGCAAAGTGCCCGCGAAAATTCACGATAATTAAGATCCATTAAATTAGAGACTAACCGAAAATATTCATGGCCGATACATTCAACAAGAAAGAAAAAGAGAAAAAGAAACAACAGAAGAAGAAAGAAAAAGAACAGCGTAAAGCAGAGCGACAGGCGAATGCTAAAACCGGTTCGCTTGAAGATATGATAGCTTACGTTGATGAGAATGGAAATATTTCATCAACTCCTCCCGATCCGATCAGGAAGCGGGTTGTGAACGAAGATGATATCGTGATTGGATCGAGAAACATAGGAGGAATTCAGAGCGAGCCCCTTAGAAAAGGACGCGTAACCTTCTTTAATGACTCAAAAGGGTATGGTTTCATCAAGGATTTGCAAAACCAGGAAAGTATTTTCGTGCACATCAATGCTATTACCACGCCCATTAAAGAAAACGACCATGTAACTTTTGAGGTGGAGTATGGCCCAAAAGGTGCTTTGGCCGTCTCGGTAAAAAAGGTTTAACTGTCCGCGATAACCACTAAGCCTATTTGATGGTGATCGTTGAGTGAACCATCCAATCTAAATATTAGTTTGAATAAAATTTTAATGAAAGAGCCTATCTCCACTCTATTAAAAAGAATAAAAGAAGAGTCACTTCTATTCAAGGAAGTTATCGCGTTTATTGAAACATACTACGAACATAAACCAACAGCGTTTACCAATGGCACCATCCACAATGAGGCTACTCAAAATCAGGGAAGTGCTAAGGTACTTGCCTTCGCAAGGCTAAATCAGTTAAGCAAAGAAGACACGCTCTGCCTGTTTGCAGAACACTTTCAATCCGTACTCGCCAATGCTGATGGGGCCGACCACCAGAATATCCGGCAATTTATGATCCACGGTTGGCCTGGGATAACGTTTGAAGGACAGGCTCTGCTTCCCAAAAGCAAGTGATCGTAAAAAATTGCATCGAAAAAAAATACCAATGAAATTCAGCATCGTACTATCGCTTATGCTACTTACGGTAAGTTTAAGTTCCGTCTGTCAGGAGAAACCATCGGCTGATAAAGGATTGATCAAAATTTCAATTATGTATCCCTTTGCAGAGGGCAAAACATTCAATATGGAGTACTATGAAACCAAACACATGCCTATGGTGGCGGTTTTCTTAGGCTCAAATCTCGTAAAGTATACTATTGAAAAGGGGCTTATCAGTGGCATTCCCAGCCAGCCCTTACCGTTTATGGCTATCGGAACGTTTTATGTAAAAAGTCTTGAGGAATATCAGGCTGCTATTGCCCCTCATCGTGACGCTATAAGGGCCGACTTTGCAAGGTACACAAATGCCGTTCCCGTGATTTTAATAAGTGAAGTAGTACGGTAAATTCTTTGTAGTTTTTTTAGATCATGAAAACACTTCTGATCACGCCTGAAGGGTTAGAGAAATTAAAAGCTGAACTGGACTACCTGTGGCGGGTAGAACGGCCGGAGACCACACAAAAAGTATCGTGGGCGGCTAGTCTTGGCGATCGTTCTGAAAATGCCGACTACCACTATAACAAAAAGCGTCTTCGTGAAATCGACAAGCGTCTGCTCTACTTACGCAAGTGCATAGACGATTTAAAAGTTGTCGCTTACTCCCCCTTTCAGGAGGGCAAGGTAATGTTTGGCGCCTGGGTGGAAATTGAAAATGATAAAGGCAAGAAAATACGATTTCGAATTGTAGGACCCGAAGAAATTATCAACACCAAAGATTATATCTCGATGGACTCCCCCATGGCTCAGGCCCTGCTTACTAAAGAAGTAGGAGCCGAAGTAACGGTAAAAACCAGTGCCGGCAATTTTGTGTGGCGTGTAATCAATATCGAATACCAGAAATAGCACGATACCAACACTCCACACCCCTACTACTCTAACGTAACATCCAGGTAAACTGAATGATGATCGTAGGTGTTATAAAAAGGTTTGAATACTACACCATCAATGGTGAATTGCAATTGTTGGCGATCACCTTTAATTGACTTGCTGATATCCTTCGCATCCAGGATTACTTTGCGCCATTCGTTTCGGGCTTCGAGCTCCTGTGCGGCCAGCAATATCGGTCCGTAAAAAAGACTGGCGATATTCTGCTGATCCATAATCGGGTCAAGATGAAATTGAAAAGGCATCTTCAATTCAATAATGTCGCCATCTTTCCAACTGCGGCTTAGTTTAAGGTAACTGCCTGGTGTTGCTTTCACCTTTTGAACTTTGCCGTTAATCTTCACGTTGAACCCGTTAGTCGCCCAACCGGGTACGCGCACGTGCAGATCAAATTTTCCGCTTCCTTTTATTGTCAACCGTGTTTGATCTTCCTTCGGAAAATTTGTTTTCTGTTCCAGTACCACATTGCGCTCAGTCCAGTTTAACGTTGAAGGAATATACAAATTCACATACAAAGACTGATCATCACTACTCCTGAAGTAGATGGTATTTTGCAACTTGGTACTACTTTCGATGGCTGTACCATTGCAGCACGTAAAACCTTTCATGTCCGGATTACCAAATTGCTTTGTTGAGCCCGGTCTGAGCGGAACATGATAGGTGTTTGCAGGACTCTTTTCATCCACCGAAGCCAGGATGTGATTGTACAGTGCCCGCTCGTAATAGTCCATCAACTCGCCACGTTGATCAAAGAGAAACAAATCGCTGGTAAGCTTCAGCATGTTGTACGTAGCACATGTTTCGTTTTGCCCTCCGGAAGAAAATCCGTTTTCATATAACGTTGCCGGCTGCCCCACAAAACATTCTGCATTGGCAGGATGTCGCGCCCCGGCTACACCCCCGATGCTGTACATATAATCATTCACTACGTTGTACCAGAAGTTGTCTGCTATTTTATAGTATTCTGGATTATGAGAAACCCGATACATTTCAATACTTCCTACAATCTGTGGAATGTGTTGGTTAGCGTGCAATCCGCGGAAAATGTCAACATTTTTTGCCAGCCCATGCGAGTGGTTTTGATCGCCATAGAATACACGAATGTTATCAAACAACTGTGCAGTCTTAAGGTAATTTTCATTTCCCGTAATCCGGTATAAACGGGCCATCACTTCGTTCATACCCCCAAACTCTCCTGCAATGTAGGTATTCCACATTTTTATCAACGTTTCTGTTGGTACGTTACTCAACCGCGCGTAGACCCAATCGCTCATACCCGTTACCACCATCAATGCTTTTTTATTGCCACTCACCTCATATACATCCAGCAAGCCAGCCAGAATTTTATGCAACGTATAATAAGGTGCCCATATCGCATTATTTTTTCCGCCATAGCGCGCTCCTTGCTCCAGCATAATAAACTGATCGGGTGGATACGCGCTGATAAATCCTTTTCCCCAGTTCCAGTAATCTGTGCGAATACCTTCATCACTGAGATCAGAATCATAACTTGATTTTCCCGGACCATACGGTACAGCCGTAGGATCAGACACATAAGGGCTACCGGGTTCATTTGCATTTCCCGATAATTGAGACAACGCGTAGAGTTCGTTAACCATGTACTCCATCTTTTGCGCGAACCTTGCCTGAAGTGCCTTGTCATAACCGGTACCGGCATAGGCCTGTGCGATCGCAGTAAGGTAATGACCGGTGGCATGCCCGCGTAATTTCGTATCCTGACTATCCCATACACCCAGTGGCTCCGCTTCTTCCGGCTGCTTCTGGCCAAACGCATGACGGAACATGTAGAGAAACGAGTTGGGTTCTGTTGTTACCAGGGTATCGATAAACTTCGTGCGATTTTCCGTAAACTTTGTTTGGTGGCCCCGTGCATCGGTGTTGAGTGAAACCTGTTTCAATTCAAACGGCTTCAGTTTGATATCGGGCTGCTTTGTTGACGTTACGGCCTTCACGACAACGGTAGCCTTAGGTTGAAATGTAGTTCCGGGGATGTGGCCTACAATCGTATAGCTTCCGGGCTTACGTGCTTCCGAATTATCAACAGGCGATGGCCACAATACCCGTACCTGAGGACCTTTTATACCATCTTTATACTTTCCACTAACGTAACGCGGCAAGCGTGGCAAACTACCCGCTTCGGTTTCTACTTCCACATCCGATACTGCGATCAAGTATGGATTGTAAAGCCGTGCTTTTGTTCCATCGAATTGCGGAAGATCATCTTCATCTTCTTTTCGTGTATTGACTGATCCTTCATTAATGCCGCGTTTGGCATTATTAAAAATTCCCGCTACTTGTGTTTTACTTAACGGCACCCGGTACATTCGAAAATCGTGAACCAATGCATTCAGATTAGGGTCTGCTGCCGAAAGTGACTTGCCTATGTAAAGCAATCGTTCATTGGCTTGCTGGCCAAATACGGCTGCTAATTTGGAAGGCAGATTTTTCGACTCGGCAACGGAAACACCATTAACATAGGTGATCATTGCTTTGGCGGGAACATCAATTACAACAACAAGATGAACCCACGTATTCAGTTCGATAGCCGGAGAAACAGCGCCACCTTTATCGGCATTTTCAGTCGTTATCAATGCCTGATAGCCTTGTTGTGCCTGGGTGCCTGCAGGAGCAGCAAAAAAGTGACTGGTTGCATTTTTTCCGAAATCAAAGAATCGCTGACCAGGCTGTGCCGAGCGAAGGTTAATCCACGCAGAAATACTGAGCGACTCAAAATCCATTAGTGCCTCACCTGGAATGGTGACAAACGAATTTTTATCTCCCGAAAGCGACAACACTTTTCCAAACCGGTTATCGCTTACAAATTCGATAGCTTCTTCGTGTGACCTGGCGTGTAAATTATTGCGTGACCAATCGCGGATATCTCCATTAAATTCATAACGGGCCATCATTCCCGTTTCACCGATACCATCCAATATCTGATCACCACTTTGGGCCTGGGCAGGTATAACACCCAAAATCAAAACAACGCACCAGATAATTCTTAGTCTATTATTCATTTTCAGTTCGTTTAAGTCAGGCAGGAGGATTACAAAATAAACCTCTGGCGATCAACCTACTTGGACGTTTTACCAAGCTCTCAATCGCGGCTAAAGCTAGAAATAATCAATAGACTTCGGTAGATAGATTTTACCTTCTAGTTATGTGATTTTAACCAATTGAATGCTTACACAGCACACAGCTCTTAAACCATCAAAAGATCACATCGAACACCACCTTCATGCGCTCAGGAATATTCTGATCGCTCATCATTTCCTTCAAGTCGATTTCAATGTTCCGGATAATGCTATAGATGGGCACATCGTTTATCAGCCCTTCAAACGGATTTTCACTATAGTCACCGGTGTACTCCATCAACGAAAACACCCATGATACGACAAGGTTAAAGGGCAACATCAACCAGAGAAAATTGCCACCGTCAAGTTTCTCAAACTCGGTGAGCATAGCAAACGGAAGCAGGTAGGTGAAAATTAAAATAAACAGGTGACTGGATGTTGAGTATTGACGGGGCAACGGTGTGTTCTTTATGCGCTCCGATGCACCTTGTTCAGCATACAGATCAGTAATCAGCTTTTGCAACTCAAGCTGCTGAAATTGATCAATAAATCCCCGGTTTCTTAAGTCAGCGATGTGTTGTGATTGTTTATCGAGCAAGTGCGTGGCCGCATTTTTCTTTTTGCGTATCCATTCCATTTCTTCAAGGGAAAGACATTCGCTGGCATCCTGATCGAAACTTGAAAAATCAATTCGTTTGCTGAAATATTTCCGCTGCCGATTGCTCGAAGGTAAGTTGTGTTCCCACGTAGTACGTTGTCGCATGGCGTGTTTCACTGCATGAAGCCACGATAGATGACGCAGTATAAGGATGCTCACCTCCCGATCAATTTCTTCTTTTGGTATTCCATTCACTTTTCCATACATCATAAACGAGCGGCAAGACGCACCAAACGCGCGACTCAGATTTACAATGCTCCCCCATACTTTGCGAGCTTCCCACAGACGGTCGTACGACTGATTGTTCTTAAAACCAACATAAAAAGCAACGGCCGTACCAATCAGCGAAACCGGCAACCAGGGAACAGCCACCCATTTCCAGCCGAGGTAACTGTAGGTAAACATGGCCAACAATCCGGTAAAGACCGACCACAACACCATTCGCCAGGAAATGAAATAGAGAATGCGAAAACCAAAATACCTTCTGATGTACATACACGTAGATTATGAACTTTAATATCCACAGAAATCGGCACAGCCACAATTATTTTAATATGGATCAATTTTGTTTTTGTCTTTTGAACTTAGTGCGGGGAGCTGCTGTTTATGCCGCAGACCCTCTTTGAATTTTACAACCTATGACCGTCACTGCAGTCAGAGATTTCTATCAGGATATTTTCGGCACCGTTTGCTCCGAACTCAATTACTTTCTGGATGACCAGAGTACGCACGAAATCGGTCATTTCAATGTATTCAGCATTGCCGATGTCTACTGCAAAAAGAACGCGACCATGCCCTACAACCGAAGAACCTATTACAAGATCAGTCTCATTAACGGTCGTAATCGTGTGGACTATGCTGACAAGGTATTGGAGATTGAAGACTATGGTGTATTGTTTGCCACACCAAAAATTCCATACCGGTATACGCCTGCCGATAAAAATCAATCCGGGCACTTCTGTGTATTTACGGCTGACTTCATGCCCAAATCCAAAACCGGTTTTGAAATAGAAAAGCTACCCATATTCTCGCCACAAAGCGATTTTGTGTTTCAACTATCAGAGCAACAGTATCACGAAATCAATTCGGTTTTTCAGAAAATGCATAAGGAAATTCAGTCGGATTATACTTACAAGTACGACTTGCTTCGCAATTATGTATTGGAATTAATTCACTACGGTCAGAAGCTGCAACCGGTCAAGCCCAGCTTGCAACACATCAATGCTTCTACGCGCATTTTTAGTCTATTCATTGAGTTATTGGAGCGCCAGTTCCCTATTGAGAACACCAAGCAGGTGTTGCAGTTGAAAACCGCTAAAGACTTTGCCGATACCCTTCGTGTGCATGTTAACCACCTTAACAAGGTATTGAAAGAAACTACAGGTAAAACCACTACCGAGATCATTGCAAGCCGTGTAAGTCAGGAAGCCAAGATTCTATTAAAGCAAACCACCTGGAATATTTCCGAGATAGCTTTCTCTCTTGGTTTTGAAGAAGTGGCGCACTTTTCTAATTTCTTTAAAAAACAGAATCAAGTATCACCCGCTGCCTTCCGTGCTTGACGTATCCTGCTTGTTGTTTGAATTTTGCAAATACCCGATTGATCCGCGCAACGGGATTCATTGATGCGCAATCAACCTTTGTGTCATTAAATCAATCAAAAAAATGACAAGCGCAAAGAACAAAATCGCCCTGGTAACGGGTGGCAGCCGTGGCTTGGGTAAAGACATGGCAATGCAATTAACAGCCAAAGGATTTGATGTGGTGATCACCTACCACAGCAAGAAAGATGAAGCCGATCGTGTAGTAAACGAAATAAAAGCGCTAGGCAGAAAGGCACATGCGCTTCAACTGGATGTTGCGTTGACCCATACATTCGATTCATTTGTGGCAACCCTAACATCAGCGTTGAAAACAACATTTGCTGTAGAAAAATTGGATGCGTTGGTAAACAATGCCGGTGTAGGAACACACGCCTCGTTTACCGATACTACACCTGAACAATTCGATAACATGGTGAATGTACATTTAAAGGCGCCCTTCTTTCTCACACAGAAACTTCTCCCCCTGCTGAATGACGAAGGGAGCATTGTGAATATCTCTTCGGGCCTTGCGCGCTTCTCATTCCCGGGTTACGCAGCCTACGGCACCATGAAGGGCGCAGTAGAAACCCTTACGAAGTATCAGGCTAAAGAATTAGGGGAAAGAAAAATTCGGGTAAATGTAGTTGCACCTGGCGCTATTGAAACAGACTTTGGAGGAGGTGCCGTACGCGACAACAAAGAACTGAACACGATGATTTCGGGTCTCACCGCATTAGGTCGTGTGGGTGTGGCTGACGACATTGGTGGCGTAGTAGCATTTCTCTGTGGCGAAGAATCAAAATGGGTTAATGCGCAACGCATCGAAGTAGCGGGCGGAATATTTATTTAACTTCTATCCAGCACGTGACTTATCACGTGCTGGATTTTAACCTTCACGTTTCCTTAAACTCCGCACCTCTCGATACCTTCATGAAGTATTTTCAAAGCAGCGTCATCCGTTACCTGGAGGTGCCACTTATTTTCAGGCATCACAGCAATGACGGGCCCCCACTTGCAACGATCCGTGCAACCGGTTTTTATTACCTGCACTTTCCTGCGAAGGTGACGGTGCTTTACCTCACCTTTCAATCTTTTGTACAGTTGCTTTCCGCCCGCCTTCTTACACTTGCTTCCACAGCAAACGTAGAATACACATTCAGGCGCGTGAGAGAACTTCATAATGCCTCGTTCAAATTTCATCGGCAAGGTAGTACTTTGAAGGCAGAATGTACCTCCGTCTAAAAAGAGAAAGGCTGCCCATTTTTTGAGCAGCCTTTTTAAATTAAAGCTAAGTAAGACCTACGGTTACTCTCCTTTCTTCAGATCGTGAATCTCGCGATCAATATCGTACAGCGCATCTTTGGGGTTCATCTGATCGAATATTTCGATGCAGCGCCTTGCCTGCTGTTCTTCTTCAAACTGTTCATCGAGGTACCACTGCAGGAATTTTGCCGTTTGGTAATCACGTGCCTTCTGGCAGTGCTCCGTCATCTTATTAAAATTCTCGGTGATCATGATTTCCTGATCAAGCGCCATCACCAATACCGAGCGAAGATCTGTAAAGTTCCGTTCTACATTGGTCACTTCGGGTGATGCTGCCAAGGCACCCGCATGGGTGATGTAATGAAATATCTTCATCATGTGCTCGCGTTCTTCATCCGCTTGTTTTCTGAAAAACTCACCCGTACCACGCAATCCCTGTGCGTAACACCACGCAGAGATACTCAGGTAGAGTGCAGATGAATGGGCCTCAACAGCCATTTGTTTGTTCAGCATATCCACCACACTTTCCTGAAGGGATGTTTTCTGACGCAGTATAGAAGTAGTCGTACTCATTTTCGATATTGTTTAAATCAAAGAATAGATTGTATACAAAAGTATTTTGCAGGAACACTATGTTCCAAGAATGAAAGCCACAAGATTTGTAATTTGGAAAGAGTCTAGTTCAACTCAGCCAGCACCAGAGTCGTCTGCGGGAAGATGGAACTTCGCAGAAGAAGATCCTGAAGCTTCAATTCGAACATCATTTGTCCGTAGATGGTTCGGAGTCTGGCAAAATCGTGAAGCGACAGCACAACCGCATTACCCCTTCCCGAAAGCGGAACGCGCACCTCATCGCATTCATTCGAAAGATCGGTAACGTACGCCTCGATATCGGTTCCCACCATAGATGAAAAGGTGAGCATAAACTCGCAGGTAGATTGTTCAATGGTTTGATCGCCCACTACCAAGGTGAAGGAATTACCCGAATGAGTAAGGGTAAGAGGAAGAACTTGTGTGAGCAGATTTTCCAATCGATCGAGTTTGATACTGCAAAAATAAGTGCGCGGAACGGGTGTTACAACCTTTCGGTAGAAATATTCTAAATAAGTTATAAGTAATTGATTATTAGTACAATAATTAAAGATAACCCTGCTCGTATCAAGAAAATAAGCCAACCTGCACCAGAAAGATGCATACCTTTATGGTAAACGGTCAGAATATGAAAACAATGACATGCAAACAACTGGGCGGTGCCTGCGAGCAAACGTTTAGTGCCGACACCTTCGACCAGATCGCAATGCTGGTAAGTAAACATGCGCGCGAAATGGTGGGCCAGGGTGATGCCGCGCACATCGAGGCCATGAACGACATGCGTAGCAAGATGACTTCTCCGGAGGCAGCACAAGCGTGGATGGATGAAAAGCGAAACGCATTCAACAGCTTACCGGATAACAACCCGCTATGAAGTGGCTACTGGTATTGATGGTCACCATCGTAAGTACAAACCACGTTATGGCGCAAAACCAAAAAGTCAGGCTAGCCAAGTTGGTGATCGACTCTACCCAGTTGGAAGCCTACCATAAACTTTTAAAAGAAGAGGTTGAGGCATCAATAGAAAAAGAGCCGGGCGTACTAACTTTATATGCCGTTTCTGAAAAGGAGAAACCAACACACATTACCATTCTGGAAATTTACGCCAACGAAGAAGCTTATAAAATACATATTCAAACGCCACATTTTCTGAAGTATAAGAACGGAACAAAAGCTATGGTGAAGGAACTCGAGTTAATTGAAGCCACTCCACTTATACCAACAATGAAAATTAAGTGAACCGTTAACAAGCTTTGTTCTCCTTCGTAGCTTCTTTGCTGTTAAAATCACATCATGGCCGGATCGCTAATACTTTCATTTCCGGTTTCAACACGGCCTGCAAATCGATGTTCAAAGATTGTATTACCGTTAATCGTAACCGATGAATCATACCATCCTGAAGATTTAGCTGATGTTACTTTAATTGTAGTATTGTTGCCCGCACCAATTGTTTTGGTCACGGATTTTTGCTTGTAGGATTTATCCGCTACAGTAACCTCAACCGGCTTGGTACCCCGATTCACAATCAACAACGTTACATTCCCAGTAAGCCTCTTGCTGGAATCTTTTTCATAGCTGCACAGTACTTCCAATCCTCCATCATTCACACTTCCTTTGAACTCGCGCAAAAATCCATTGGGGCCGTGTACCTTAAAATGATATCGATCACCGTCAAAATCTTTTGATGTCCATTCATCGGTCAGCGTATCACCGGCAGTAACGGCATACGAACGGTTACTGAATGTTGTGCCATAGCAGTAAACATGAAACGGAGATCCGGCCGCATTAACACCAAAGGCATCGTTTCGTGCTTCAAACTTGATCTCAAACTTTTTATCGGGTGTAACTTTTCCGTCAGCATACAACTCATACGGAAGGGCTCGCGAAACACGAGTGCCCTGTTCCTGGCGTGGAAGCACAGACGAAGCCGGTGTGCTATTTGCCTGAAGAATTTCAGTAGTGGTTAACGCGTGATAGCCCTCCGGAAGTTTTTTGAACTGCGCCTTATGAATACTTTCAACAAATGCGTTATGGTCTACAAATTTATTGGTATCAAATTTCTCTCCGTTGAATGGCGCAAAGGTAGAAGTAAGGTCTCCACATACCGTTCGTCTCCAGGCACTGATGTTGGTTTCCTTTATTTCCTTTCCGGTTTTGTGGCTGAGGAATTTCTCCAGGAACATGATAATGGAAGTATGATCAAATACCTGCGAACACACAGCCCCACCGCGGCTCCACGGTGAAGCGATTACCAAGGGCACACGATAACCCAACCCGATGGTACCGGCACGCGCATGTGAAGCTGGTTTACGTTTTAAATCGTCTTCGAGTGAAACATACTCGGTATTTAAATCAATTCCCTTTGATGCTTTTCCGGTAGACAAATCGTTTGGCACCGGTGGAACGAACGGAGGTACGTGGTCAAAATACCCATCATTCTCATCGTAGCACAGAATGAAAATGGTCTTCTTCCACACTTCCGGATTCTGGGTGAGAATTTCAATCGACTCTGATAAATACCAGGCACCATACCAGGGTGCGCCCGGATGATCTGAAAAGTTCTCAGGTGCCACGAGCCACGAAACCGTGGGAAGCTTTCCTTGCTTGACATCTTCTCTGAACTGATGGAAGACATCGCCTTTCGGAATTTTCATTTCCCGTTCGGTTCCATTATCCGAATACTTCAATGTTGTAAGTAAATGATAGTCGGGATCGTTGATATTATTGACAAATGCTTTTTCGTGAATGCTCTTTTCCTGTGGCGACAACTTGGCATAGTTCTCCGGGGTAAATTGCTTGATATGAACCAGCGAAGCTTCAAGCTCTTTCTTACCATAGGCGATCCTTCGTTGCAACCGCATAAGCTCCTCCCCTTCGGTCAACGACTTTGCCTTCTCCTCTCCTTTTGCAATCTCACTTTGCAGCCACTCGATTTTCTTCGGCAGATACTTCATGTGTGCGGGTAAGAAGCGCACATTGAACTGCGTAAAGTACTCAATCGGGTTGTCACCAAAATTAGAGAGCCAGGCATCTTCTTCGCCTTCATACCCTACCCCAATGCTTACTTCATTCTGATAAATTTTCCACGAGATATTATTTTCCTCTAAACGCTCCGGAAAAGTTTTCCAGTTCACTTCTGTATTGTAATCGGCTTCCTCATTACGTACAACCGCCACGGTTTTATCATCGTGGCGTGTCTTTCCTGTCCAGAGATAAAGGCGGTTAGGTGTAGTGCCGGTTAAGCTCGAACAGAAATTCTGATCGCAAACTGTAAAAGCATCTGCCAGTGCGTAGTAAAACGGAACATCCTCGCGGTTGTAGTAGCCCATGGTGAGTGGCATGTCTTTATACTCCTTGTGCCCCGACTTCTTTGCTTCCAACCACTTGTCGTATGCACCGCCATTGCGCGCATCGGTTTGATCGGTCCAACCATGCGGCAACGAACCCATCCACGTAGCATTCGTATCCTTGATGTTCAACCGAAATGGAGCAAAAGTTTCTCCTTTCGAATTCTGCTGCAGCCATACTGAATTTTTATTGGGGAGCGTAATCGCCTTCGGATCATTGAACCCACGCACACCTCGTAGTGATCCATAGCAATGATCGAACGACCTGTTTTCCTGCATTAGAATAACAATATGTTCGGCATCTTTCCACGTTGTACCCGGAGCAGGATCAATGGCAAATGCTTCTTCTATGGAGGGTGGCAGCATACTGCTTATACCGGCTGTGCCCGAAAGCACGGCTACTTTTTTCAGAAATTCTCTACGTGAATCCATGAACTGTATTTAGTTATAAGTAAATGTAGAAATCTGAATCTATTCACAATACCGCATTTCACGGATTTAAGAATAACGTAACAATCAGATAAAATAGGATACCATCCGTTCAAAGAAAACTGCCATCAGTAATTGATTAAACAATATTAAAAACTCATCTTAACCGGTTGAAACAAACCAAAAAACCATATAGTAACCCGCCATGAAGAAGTTTTTTATACTCAGCTTTCTTGTACTCCTTTCAGTAGCTTCTGTGGCACAAGCACCAGATGAAGATCAACTGGGTGCCTGGTATATGTATTTTTTCAATAAGCGGTTTTCTGAAAGCAGCTTCGGTATACAAGGCGACTTTCAATATCGTGCATGGAATGCCGGTTCGGATATGGAGCAATTGCTATTACGAAGTGGCGCCACTTACCGACCCAAGAACACTGATGTGCTTTTCACCTTGGGCTATGCCTATGTTTCTACCGGGGCCTTTGGCGAAAATGATGCAACCACAACCGAAAGTCGTATTTATCAGGAAATGTTGCTTCCGCAGAAAGTAGGAAACCGATTTTTCTTTACACACCGTTTTCGGTACGAACAGCGATGGATGGAAGACCTGGATTTTCGAACACGCTTTCGGTATAATCTTTTTCTGAATGTAGCGCTGAATAACACGCAACTCACTGCCAAAACGATTTACCTCGCGCTTTACAACGAGATCTTCATTAACGGCCAACGCTCTATCGGCAACGGACTTACCGTAGATTACTTTGACAGAAACCGAACATACCTTGGTGTTGGCTACGGACTTACTACCAAGTTGCGCGTTCAGGCCGGATGGATGAAGCAGACAACGGCAAGTTGGGGCAAAGGCCAGATGCAAGTAAGCTTGCATCATAATTTCTAATTCCGAATGCTCCGTACTCCTTCGTGTGCTTCGGGTCTTTGTGGTTCAAACGAATTTCAGTTAACTTTTTAACCTACTATTGGCAAAAGTTCGCGTAGTTTTCGATTTCGTAACCAAAGTCCGCCCCACAGTAGAATGCTGAGGTAAACCGTGAAGAGAATGTGCGTGAACAACGGATTATTCAGCCGCACATGGGTAGCCATGGCGCCACCAAAGTAAGCCGTTAACAACAGTGCACCCAAAATAGAGGTACGCGGAATACTGTAAAGCAATGTTGAAATCAACGCTAGCGATCCTAATACCGGCAAATGTTCCTCCGCAAATCCCAGGGCCAGCGTACCTTCAATTACTTCGGGTGGCTTTACAAATTTCATAATGCCATCCATCACCATAAAAAGAATAACCACTCCGCTCATACTGTATGAAATCCAGCGACTAGTTTTTGATATTGAATTTTCCATTGTCGTTTTGATTATGTGTTTGTATTGATTTAACCATACAAACATACAGCACGAGCCCTCATCAACATGCTGTACAATTGCGTCAATCTGGGGTGTCGAATACGACAAAATTCTTCCCTTTAACCATTCAAGGATTTTAACAATTCATTAAGAACAATTTCACAATATTTCATGGATTCATAGTCGTATAAACCAAACGGAAATCTATGTCCACGCAGAAATATTTGATTTTTGTAATGCAATACGCTTCTAATCTTCTTACCTTTTACATAGTAAACCATTTTACCTCATGGCAACCATCAAACTAACAATTAACGGTGCAGAACAAACCGTAGATGTTGACCCGAATACACCCGTGTTGTGGGTATTGCGCGATCACCTCAACCTGGTTGGAACGAAGTACGGCTGTGGCATGGCACAATGCGGTGCGTGTACCATCCACCTGGATGGCAATGCAGTGCGCTCCTGTACACTGCCGGTCTCAACGGTAGCAAACAAAAAGATTGTAACCATTGAAGGGCTTTCTGAAAATGGCGACCATCCGGTGCAGCAAGCATGGATCGAACATGATGTAGCCCAGTGTGGCTACTGCCAGGCTGGCCAGATTATGTCGGCTGCCGCGTTGCTGAAGAAAAAACCAAAACCAACAGATGAAGAAATCCTGAGCGCCATGAACGGCAACATCTGCCGGTGTGCAACGTACTTACGAATTCGTCAGGCTGTGAAGACTGCAGCCAATTCTTGATTCAAAACCCGAACCTATGACAGCCTCGAAAGCCACAATCAATAGAAGAGCGTTCCTGAAAGTATCGGCATTAGCCGGTGGTGGAATGATGCTAAGTTTCAACTGGGTTGCCGGAGCAACACCTTCCGTTAACACCGAAACAACTTCCATTCCAGAAGAATGGTCAGCACTGAATAATTATATCAAGATCCATACAAACGGCTCCATTATATTGATGTCGTCTAACCCGGAGTTTGGATCGAATGTAAAAACATCCATGCCGATGATCCTGGCGGAAGAACTCGATGCCGATTGGAAAACTATTATCGTAGAACAAGCCGATTTTTTTCCTGCACGGTATGATCGACAGTTTACCGGAGGAAGCATGGGCATCCGTCTCGCGTGGAAACCACTTCGAAAAGCGGGGGCCACGGCAAGACAACTTTTGAAAGATGCAGCCGCCAAAACCTGGAATGTACCCGCATCAGAAATTACCACCGAAGCGGGTGTACTTCATCACCAAGCATCGGGTAAAAAAGCTGGCTATGGTGAAATGGCTACCCTCGCAGCAACGTTACCGGTGCCGAAGGACGCTCCGCTAAAAGACATAAAGGATTTCAAAATCATCAGGCATTCACAAAAGAATGTAGACGGAAAAAGTATTGTAACAGGCAAGCCATTGTTCGCGATGGACCACAAAGCAGAAGGTATGCTCGTTGCTGCCGTTACTCATCCACCGTTTGGCATGAAAGTAAAATCCATCGATGACACGGCTGCGCGTGCAATGCCCGGCATCACCGATGTGATCACCATTACTACCCTTACCGACAACTACGAACGAAATTTCTTCGACACCAACTCCTTCAATGAATTGGTAGTGGTGGTTGGTAATACTACATGGGAAGTATTGAATGCCAAGAAGGCGCTGAAAATAGAATGGGAACCGACACCCGATACCTCCTTTATGATGACCGGCTGGCGCGGACCGGCAACCAAAGTAACAGTACCCGGTGGACTGGAAAGTACACAAGGACACCGCGCACGCATGGAGGAGATGTCAAAAAAGAGTGGCGAAATCCTGCGTAAGGATGGCGACCCCGAAGGAGCTTTTAAAAGAGCGAAGAAAATTCTTGAGCGTACCTATACAGCACCATACCTCGCTCACAATTGTATGGAACCTGTTAATTGTTTTGCGCACGTCACCGCTGATAAGGCCGAACTCTATGGCCCCATCCAGGCACCGGAATTTATCATGCGTACCCTCGTGGCGCGTTTGGGGCTACCTGCGGAAAAGATCAACATCCGGCTGGCGCGTATGGGTGGTGGTTTTGGTCAGCGTGCTTATGGTCATCACATGGTGGAGGCCGCAGTGATCTCGCAGAAATTAAACGCACCGGTAAAAATGATCTACTCGCGCGAGGAAGATATGACCAACGGCATCTACCGGCCTACCTACACGGCAACGTATCGTGCCGGATTGGATGAAAACAACAATGTGATTGCATTCCATGTAAAAGGTGGTGGTATTCCTGAACACGCGGTGCATGCGCATCGCTTTCCAGCCGGTGCAGTGGACAACTATCTGGCAGAAGGCTGGGCGCTGAAATCAAACATTAGTATTGGCGCGTTTCGTGCGCCCGGATCAAACTTCATTGCCGGTGCCGAACAATCCTTTCTGGATGAACTCGCTGAACTCGCGGGCAAAGATCCGATCGAGTTTCGTCTCGAATTGCTAGAGCGTGCCAAGAACAAACCTGTCGGTCAGAACAACGACTATGATGCTGATCGCTATGCCGGTGTGCTGAAACTAGTACGCGAAAAATCAAACTGGAATAAATCCGCGCCCAACAAAGGCCGTGGTGTAGCCGCCTATTTTTGTCACAATACCTATGTGGCGGAAGTGCTCGACCTGGAGATGAAGAACAATAAGCCTGTGGTGAACAACGTAGTAGCCGCAGTAGACTGTGGTATCGTAGTTAACCCCGATGCCGCGGCCAACATGGGCGAAGGCGGTATTGTTGATGGAATCGGAAATGCTTTCTTTGGAGAAATCAGTTTCAAAGATGGTGTGCCCGACAAAAATAATTTCCACCAATACAAGATGATTCGTCAGCAGGAATCACCGAAAGCCATTGAAGTTCACTTTGTACAGAACGATCACGAACCAACGGGCCTGGGCGAACCACTCTTCCCTCCTGTTTTTGCTGCTGTCGCCAATGCATTATACAGAGCAACAGGAAAACGATTTTACAACCAACCCTTTGCCAAAGATATTGAGGTAGTGCGGTCGAGGATGTAAGTAGCCATAACGGGTTAAGCGGAATTCCTACCTGAGTTTTGTCTTCCGGGAAGAATCCACGGAGTGGTTAGTTGCAAACCTCTTTGTGTATTGATTAATTCCGAACGCCACAATAGTCTTGGATGGCTTTCGCCAACACTTCGTTCAGAAAAGTTAGCTGATTGCCAGCCGAAGTGTCGCGCCAATATTGATTTGGATTATTCGATAAAGCATTGGTCCAGCGAGCACACTCGACATCATTCTTTTCAAGATGACCTCCCAGTTTATACTCACGAACCAGAAAGGCCTGGGCTTCTGCTATGCCTTTGCCTGCGGCAAGTTTAAGGTACTTCTCTCCTAACGCTTTATCAGCCGATGCACCAACACCTAACAAATAAAACACCCCGGTCATATAAGCAGCCTGAGGATTTCCATGATCTGCAGAAGCGCGAACTAATTCAGCTACATCGCTCCCTACTGCTGTAAAGCCGATGTCCTTTGTCATGCCATTGGCAACTTGCATGTATTCCGATGCTACGGTTGCTTCCTCAGTTTGCGCCATAGCCGAGAGACCGGTCATGCAGATTAGTACAACTGCCGCTATACTAGAATTGGTGTGTTTCATCGTAGTTATTAATTATACCCTGTGAAGATAGAACTTCATGATGGAAATTCAAATTCATAAAAAAGCCTCAGCTTTTCGGCTGAGGGCTTCCTGATTAAACGTTGCATCTACAATCTTAGAGCGGCTTTCCCACCAACGCTACGTTCAATTCGAAATTATCCTCAATGGCTTTGTCGCCAAGGTTCTCAAAGAAATTTCCAGAACGGAATTTGATATCAAATTTAGTCCGATCCACTACAATCTTAGCATTGGCAGTGATCTGATCCTTTGTGGTTTGAATAGTAGCCGGAAACTCAATCGCGTTGGTAATGCCTTTGATCGTCATATTGCCTTTTACCAGGTATTGATCGCCCCCTTTTGATTCGATTGTTGAAATGACAAACGTGGCTTTCGGAAATTTTTCAATAGAAAAGAAATCATCCGATTTTAAATGTCCTTCCAGGCGGGCATTTGCATCCGCATCTTTTATCGAGGTCATATCCATTGTAAAAGAACCTCCTGAAAT
>Ga0315910_10000329_pt1 | contig 49243 bp, 41 predicted proteins | sample EdamamesoilMG_FD_204470 | JGI IMG/M metagenome (GOLD analysis project Ga0315910, IMG submission 204470) | Garden soil microbial communities collected in Santa Monica, California, United States - Edamame soil | ecosystem: Environmental > Terrestrial > Soil > Garden | place: USA: California... | reverse complement strand
GCGTGGGTTGCCGACGGGGCGACGTTTCTCCTCGAATCGAGCGGCGTGCCGGCCGGGATCGCCGTCTGCGCTCGGCACGCGAGCGACGCATCGGCGCGCGTCATGGCTTCCGTCTGGGTCAGCCCGGGGCTCCGCGGCACGAGCGCTGCAAGTCGATTGGCGACGGCTGCGGTCGATTGCGCGAGGAGCGAGGGGGCAGGGCGCGTCGTGCTGCACGTCGCGCGGGAAAACCTGCGCGCGCAGCATTTCTACCTGCGGCAGGGCTTCTGCTTCACGGGCGCCGAGGTGGCTCGCGTGCGCGATGGTCTCGTGGAGCTCGAGATGATGCTGGAGCTCGGGTGAGTCCTCGGTAAGCTCACTTCATGCCGGCGTCCGCGTCACCGCTCGTTCCGACCGAAGCGGCGCTCGTGGGCCTTTCGGCGGCGCTTTCGCGGGGCGAGGAACGGCGCTGGTCGAGCGCGGAGCGGAGGCTCGTCCGGGGCGCATCGCCGGTATCACGCGCTATCGTTCGCGAAACGCGCCGGCTGATCGAGGGCGGCGGTGATCCGCTCGGCGACGCGCTGATCGCGCTCCGCAGCCGTGCAGTTCGTCGTGCGGTCGGCGCCGTCTACACGCCGCCGGAGCTCGTCGAGGCGATGACCGGCTGGACGCGAGGGCGCCCGGCGTCACGGGTGGTCGATCCCGGTGCTGGCTCGGGACGCTTCCTTCGCGCCGCGGGCCGCGAGCACCCGGCGGCGGAGCTCGTGGCCGTCGAGATCGACCCGCTCGCGGCGCTGATCGTCCGCGCCAATCTGACCGCCGTCGGGTTCGGGCCTCGCCTGCGCGTCGTCGTCGGTGACTACCGGACCGCGTCGCTCGGCAGGTCGCGGGGTCCGACGCTGTTCCTCGGCAATCCTCCCTACGTCCGTCATCACGGCATCGATGCCCGCTGGAAGCGCTGGCTCAGCAAGGCGGCCGCCGAGCTCGCGCTCCCGGCCAGTCAGCTTGCCGGCCTCCACGCGCACTTCTTCCTCAAAACGGTGCTCCTCGCGCGACCGAACGACTTCGGCGTCTTCGTGACGTCGGCCGAATGGCTCGACGTGAACTGGGTCCGTTTGATGAGGGCGCTGTTCCTCGGGCCGCTCGGCGGCACCGAGCTCCACTTGCTCGAGCCGAAGCTCAGGCCGTTCGCGGACGCCGACACGACGGCGGCGATCACTTGTTTCGAGGTGGGTTCCGCGCCGTCGAACGTGCGGCTCCGTCGCGTGACGTCGCTCGCCAAGCTCGGGCCGCTCACCGGTGGTCGCACCGTGTCGCGGGAAGAGCTTCGAGCGCCATCGCGCTGGACCCCGCTGTTTCGCGCGACCAAGGCGCGACCGCGGGAGCTCGTCGAGCTCGGGGAGATTTTCGAGGTGCATCGCGGGCAGGTGACGGGGTCGAACCGCGTGTGGATTGCCGGGAACCACAGCGGCGACTTGCCGGGATCGGTGCTTTTCCCGGCGGTGACGCGGGCGCGCGAGCTGTTCGAGAGTGGCACCGTGCTTTCGGATATCTCCGCCTTGCGCTCGGTGATCGACCTGCCGGTCGAGCTCGACGAGCTCTCGGCTCCCGAGCGGCGCGCGGTCGAGCGGTTCTTGCGCAAGGCGCGAACGCTCGGTGCGCATCGGGGCTTCATCGCCGAGCATCGGCGCGCGTGGTGGTCGGTCGGGCTGCGGGCACCGGCGCCGATCCTGGCGACCTACATGGCACGCCGGCCGCCCGCCTTCGTTCGCAACGGCGCAGCGGCTCGCCACATCAACATCGCTCACGGTCTCTACCCGCGTGGTCCGCTGTCGCTGAAGGCGCTGGACGCATTCGCACGCTATCTCTCGCGGACGACGTCGCTCGCTGACGGGCGCACGTACGCGGGTGGCCTGACGAAGTTCGAGCCGAAGGAGATGGAGCGGCTGCTGGTTCCGCGAGTCGAAGCGCTCTTGCCCTGAACCGTCAGGCGATGCGCGTCGCCTTCACCACGTCGTCGCGGATCTTGAGACCGACACCGGGCTGCTCCGGCAGCTCGTAATAGCCGGCTTTCACGCCGATCGGCTCCTCCCAGATGTCCGCGATCGATTCGTAGCAGTTCTCGACCATCAGCACCGACGGCGTCGCCGCAGCGAGCTGCACGTGGAGCTTCTGCTGCACGTTCGTGTGCGGGATCACGGGCAGCGACGCCGTCCCGGCGAGCGCCGCCACGTCCAGCCACTCGTCGAGGCCGGTGAGCTTCGTCGCGTCGGCCTGCACCACGTGCACGGCGCCTTGCTCGATGAAGTCCCGGAAAGCGTAGCGGGTGTAGATCGTCTCTCCGACCGCGATCGGTACCGGAATGGCGCGCGCCAGCTCGGCGTGGCCCCGAACGTCGAACGGGTGGAGCGGCTCCTCGAGCCAGCGCACGTCGAGCTCGGCCAGGCGATTGCCCCAGAACTTCGCCGTGCCGAGCGACCACGCGCAGTTGGCGTCGGTCATGATCCCGATCGAAGGCCCGAGCGCCTGGCGCACCGCCTTCACGCGTTCGAAGTCCTCGCGCGGATCCGGCCGCCCGAGCTTGATCTTGACCGCATCGAACCCGCGCTCGATGAGGGCGGTGGCGTCGCGGATCAAATCCTCGACCGACCAGGTGAGCCACCCCCCGTCGGTGCTGTACGCCTTCACGCGCTCGCGGCACGGGCCGAGGTAACGCCAGAGCGGCAGGCCCGCGCGCTTGCACGCTAGATCCCACAGCGCGAAATCCACGGCAGCGAGCCCCACCGCCGCCGCGCCCACCCGTCCGACGAAGTGGTTCGAGTAGTAGCAAGCCCGGTGCGTCTCCTTGCGACGCTCCGGATCGCTGCCGATCAAAATCGGCGCGTAACAATCGTCGACGCTCACCTTCGCCGCACGGAGCCCCGGCGTGTAGCTCCAGTTCATGCCGTAGCCGGTGATGCCGTCGTCGGTTTCGAGCTTCACCTGTAAGAACTCGACGTTCTCGACCTTGGTCTGCGAATCGGTGATCGCCCGCTGCTTGAGCGGGACGCGGAGGAGCTCGGTGTGGACCTTGGTGATGCGCATGGTTTTCTGGCTGCCTTTGGCGACCCGTCGCGTCAGTGGACGAGGACGCCGCCGTCGAGCGGGATTGCCTGCCCGGTGATCATGCTCGCCGCGTCCGAGCACAGGTAGAGTGCGAGCTCAGCGACTTCCTCCGGACGCACCATGCGCCCGAGCGGCTGGTAGGCGGAGAGCTCAGCGAACATCTCGGCCTCGCGCCCCGGGTAGTTCTTCTTCAGGAAGCCGTCCACGAAGGGCGTGTGGACGCGCGTCGGACAGATGCAATTGCAGCGGATGCCTTGCTTCATGTAATCGACGGCGATCGAGCGCGTCATCGTCAAGACCGCGCCCTTGGTCATCGTGTAGGCGAAGCGTTCGGCAAGCCCAATCAGCGACACGATCGACCCGAGGTTCACGATCGATCCGCCCCCGCGCTCGAGCATTGCTGTCACGACGGCCTTCGAGGTGAGGAACGTCCCCTTCACGTTCACGCGGTAGAGCCGATCGAGATCCGCCTCGTCGGTAGAAAGGAGCGTTCCGATGTGCGCCACGCCGGCGCAGTTGACGAGCGCATCCACGCGCCCGGATCGTTCGACGACCCGCTCGACCGCCCGAGCGACGACCTGGCCGTCGCTCACGTCGACGCCGTCGTCGAACGCCGTACCTCCCGCGTCCCGGATGCTCGCCACCACCCGGGCAGCCGCATCCGCGGCGATGTCGAGCACGTGCACCACCGCGCCTTCCGCTGCGAAGAGCCGCGCCGTGGCCTCACCGATGCCGGAGCCGCCGCCGGTGACGATCGCGACCTTCCCCGCGACGCGGATGCTGGTAGCCATGGCCCGGCGAAGCTAGCATTTCTGCTTCCTCCCGATGCTCTCATTCGAATCGCTCCCGCAGTCCTGGCCGCGCGCTACCGAGCCGCGTCCGATCGCTTGTATCGGTGCGGGCGGGATCGTGGAGAGCGCGCACCTGCCGGCGTACGCGCGGCTCGAGCTACCGGTCGCCGCGCTCTACGACATCGACCACGAGCGGGCGGAGCGAGTCGCGAAAACGTTCGGCGTCGCGCGCGTGAGTCGGTCACTCGCCGAGCTCGCCGCGGAGCCCGGCGTGGTGTTCGACGTCGCCGTCCCGGCACGCGCCGTTCCCGAGGTGCTCCGGGCCCTCCCCGACGGCGCCTCCGTGCTGATCCAGAAACCGCTCGGCGAAACGCTCGAGCAGGCGCGCCACATCGTCGACCTGTGCGGCGAGAAGCGCCTGGTCGCGGCCGTGAATTTCCAGCTCCGCTTCGCACCGAACATGCTCGCCCTCGCCGCGCTCGCGAATGGCGGGACGCTCGGCGACATCGTCGACTTCGAGGTGCGCGTGAACGTGCACACGCCATGGGCGGATTGGCCCTTTCTGGCCGGTATTCCCCGACACGAGATCCTCTATCACTCGGTCCACTATCTCGATCTCGCGCGCTCCCTGCTCGGCGAGCCGTCGGGCGTGCTTTCGAAAGCCGTTCGGCACCCGTCACTCGGCGCCTACGCCGACACGCGGAGCGCCACCATCCTCGACTACGGCGACCGCTGCCGCGCGCTCGTCGCCGCCTACCACGGCCACGCGTGGGGTCGCCGCCATCAAGCCTCCGAGCTCAAGCTCGAGGGCACGCGCGGCGCCGCCGTCGCACGCATGGGCGTGAATGTCGACTACCCGAAGGGCGAGCCCGACACGCTCGAGGTCGCCGTCGAAGGCAGTGACTGGCAGAGCGTGCCGCTCCGCGGCTCGTGGTTCGGCGAAGCCTTCGAGGGGCCGATTTCGAATCTACTTCGCTTCACCGCGGGCGAGGACGAGACGCTCGTCACGCGCGTGGAGGATGCACTGAAGACAATGGAGCTCGTGGAAGCGTGTTATGTTGCGAGTGCGCGCGGCGGCGTAGCGCCGCGTTAGCATTGGACGCGACGTGGCAGGCCGATGGAGCACTCTGCGGCGAGCGCTCGCCTGGGCGCTTCTCGGGAGCGCGCTCGTGCTTTTGTTGCTCCTGAGCGATTTTTGCTACGCACACGCCGTCGGGCCGCGCGGACCGCTGCAGTGCTACAAGCTCACCGAAATGCGCATGGCCGGCGCGCTCGCGTTGCTGAGCATTGCTTCCGGCGCATTCGCCGTGGCCCGCGGCGAGTGGTTCCGTCGGATGGCGTGGTGCCAAGTTGGGTTCGCCATCGCAGCGTTTCTCGAGGCGGTGGGGCCGATCTGGTCTTCGGCGGTCAAGTACGGTGAGTACAACCGCGTTCCCCTGGTCGAGACCTTCTTCACCCTCGCGGGTGTTCTTTCGGGACTCGGCACCTGGCTCGGCCGCCCGCCGCGACGGGCCGTCGGTCACGAGAGCGCCTGAAGAAAACGTTTCAGGTTGAAGTCGGCGTATTCGAGTCGCGGCACTCTCAATTTGGAGCACTCGCTGCGCTCGCGTCCGCTCGGCTGGCTGCTACGCTGGACGCCCGATGGACCGAATACCCGAGGGTTATCAAAAGCCGCGCTCGGCGGATCCGTGGAAGCTCAGCGTCACGTACGCGCGCAAGGGCCTGCTCGTGGGCATGATCGGACCGGTTTCACTGGCGATCTGGCGCAGCAAGCCGACTGCGGACCTGTTCGAGATGCAGCGGATAGAGCTCACCTCGGCGGTCCGGAACGATCCGGGGAACGTCGCGTTCCTCTGCGTCGTCGAGTCATCGGCCGACCCGCCCGAGCAGGCGATCCGCGACGCGTCGGCGGCGATGATCTCCTCGCTCGGCACGGGGCTCGTGGCCTGCGCTTGCGTGATCGAGGGTGGGGGATTTCGGGCGGCGATCACGCGCACGGTGCTGGCGGGCATGGCGCTCGTCGCGCGCCACGCGGCGCCCAACCGTTTCTTCGAGAGCGTGCCGGTCGCGTCCGCCTGGGTGACCGAGCGTCTCGGGCGGGGCGGCGTGCTGGGCCTGGCCGAGCAGGTGGAGCTCGCCCGCGAGAGCCTCGGCGCTCGCTAGAGCGCGTCTAGCCGAGCTCTAGATGCCGTGAATGTCCGACGCCTCGTAGAGGCAGTGCGCGGAGTCCGGGCCGTCGCCGGTCGACTCGGGCTCGGCGCCGGTGTCGTTGCCGATGTAGCGCTCGCAGATCGCGTCGACGTTGCTCGTGCCGATGTCGGTGAAGGTCGCGGTGTCGCCGTAGTTCTCGTTCACGCCGACGAGCGGGCCGCTGTTCGTCACGTCCACGTTGATGAGCTCGACGTGCCGCGCGTATTGCGGATCGCAGTTGCCGCAGGAGCGGTAGAGCTTGCCGATGTCCTGGGCCACGAAATCCTGGATGATCATCGTGCCGTTGCCGTTGTGCTGAAACACCTTGTCGGCGGCGTTACGCGCACCGCCACAGCGGATCGTCATCGTCAGCGAAGGCGCCGTGCCACGAAACGTCGCTGCGTCTTCGCCCACGTCTTCCCACCAGACGTTCTCGAGCGTGCAGATGCCGTTGCAGTGGATGCCGTCCGCCGCCGGGCTCCCGATGATGACGTTCCTGAGCGTCGAGTTGTTCGAGAGGTCAAAGAGCGGATCCTGATCTTCACCCTGCGTCGCCGTGCCGAGCTCGCCCGTCCCACTGAAGCGCTTGAGTCCGCCGTCGTACACGCCGCTCACCTCGATCGTGGACGAGACGCTCTGCGAACCCTGCGCCGTCGGCCATCGCGCGCACGTCGTCGCCGAACCGGCGCTGCCGCCGGCTCCGGCCTTCCCTGCCGCACCACCCGTTCCCGCACCGCCGCTACCGCCCTTGCCTGCCGTCGCCATGCCCGCGGTGCCACCCGTCGTCATCCCGCCCTTGCCACCGTTCGCGCCACCGGTGCCGGCGGTGCTCCCTGTCCCACCTTTCGGCATAGCGGCGCCTGCCGCACCCGCGTTGCCGCCAGAGCCGCGTGCTGCGCTTCCGGCGTCGTCATTTGCCGTGTCTCCGTCTGAACAGGCTGCGACGGACGTTCCGAGTACGATCGAAAGGCCGAAGAGAAGTCGGGGCGTCATGGCGGTAGTGGCAATGCCGGCGGGTGGGCTTTCGATCACGGACCGGATTCGCACGATTCCAAGTTGGGCAGACTTCGTCTGATAGCCTCAAGGAGCCATGTTGAGGCGCCGGGGCTCCTGGCTACTGACCCTTTGCGTCTGCACCGCATGCGCGACTGAGGTAGCTCGACCGCCACAAGTCTCCTCGTCTGAGAGCTACTTGAACCTGGTCCACAGCCGCATCCACCCGATCTTTGCCGACACGTTCCTCGCCAACCTCGCCAATCTTCCCGCAACCAGCCCCCTCAACACTCCAAACATCTACGCAGTTCTGGAGATCGTCCTCGACCCCGACGCTGGTAGCGTTCGGCGCATGGGCATCACGTGGGCAAGTGGCGTCGCCGCCTTCGATGTGGCCGCGCTCGAAACAGTTCATCGCGCCCAACCCTTCGGTCAGCCACCGAAGACCATCGTATCACCCGACGGCAACGTCTACTTGCGTTGGGAATTTCACCGCGGCGTGAAGGCTTGCGAACCTGCCAACGCGCGGGTCAGAGTCCGCGGTAGTCCGCGTTGACGTTGAGAGCGTCAGCTTCTAGGTGTCGGGAACGAAAACCGCGCCCTGCGGGAGGCATCTTCGCTTGCATTGCGGTCCGTGACGCGCATTCAACTGCCTCGCGGTCCAGGTCGACCGCGGCGCCTTCTACCGCGAGGACACGGCCTTCCGGTGAGAACAAGAGGCTGAGCAAGACTCTCGCTTTTTTGGATGCTGCTTTGACGAAGCAATTGCGGATCTGACCCGTGAGTTCCGGCGTATCGTCCAGCGCAGCATAAGGTGAGTCGCCCCGCGCGAGCCCCCCGCATGCGCCGGCAGGAATCACCCACTCCGGTGCCGTCGGCCATGACACTCCAGCACGGGCTGTCGTGATTCCGTACCGGGTCGCGAGTGAGCGCGCTTGGGTGGTCGCACCCGCAATGCGGTACGCATGATGGAGGCGCAGCGCGACTCCTTCAGCGTAAAAGAAGGGCAACGGCAGGTCTGGTCGTGTGTAGTCCTTCGACATGTACGTCAAGATCCGTTCCAACCACTTGACTGCTTCCTGGAAGTTGCCTCGCTCTTCCTCTACGTCTGCCATGAAAGCCCCCAGTTCTGGCAGCGCAGCGCGTTGCATCTCGCCCGGAAGAGACCCGGATATGCCCCAGGCGCGTTCGGTCTCCGTGCGGGCCATGGCGAAGTCGCCGCTGAACGCGCCGATCCACCCACGAGCGTAGGCAAATTTTGCGACCAAAAACGGCGACTGACGTCCGGTCGTTTCGAGAATGTGTTGACCACGCGAGAGCACTTCGAGCGCTTCATCGGTGCCGCAGCGCAGGTTGAGTGTTCTTGCTAGCTCGAACAGGGCGGTGGCGTGTTCCTCGGGATCGCTATTGGGATCCTTGTCGTACAGTTCCGCCGCATAGCGGTACCGACTCTCAGCCTTCGCGAGCTGTCCCGCCGGCCCGGCCTCGTTGCCGTCGGCCATTGCGTGGCGTGCCTCCTCTACTCGGGTGGGCTTCACGCAGGCGGACATTCCAAGTGCGAAAGCAACGCAAAGGAACACAGGCGTGCTCATCCAAGGACCATCGATCGCCGCTCTTGACGCCAATCGTGGGCAGTCTCGCAGCCCCCGCACGAGGCGCCAAGCCACGCTGCCCAATGCCAGTTTGCAGCGGCAGCCGCGTTCCCGAAAGCCGAAGCCGTAAACAATGCGCTCCGCGAGCGACTTGGCGAGCAACGGGCAAAAAGCGGCAGATAGCTCCGGCTTGTCCGCTCGGCTGAGCAATGCAACGACCTAGCCTGAGTCACCGATCGCGAGAGCGTCCGTACCCGGACATTCGTTCCCGGCTGCTCGAAAGGTCGCTCGGGCCACTTCCGATGCCGACGCCCGGCCTAACCCCGGACTCCATGTTGAGCCCGTCGCTCTCATCCACGATCAGCGCGACCTGCTCGCCTGGCCCATGCACCCCTTCGATCAGAATGCCTTCGACATCCGCCGTTTTCGAAGGGCCAGTCACCCAGATCACATTGGGATCCTCGCCGAGGTGACCAATAGCGTCAATCAGCGTCGCGTGAATGCGCCTGCGTTCGAGCACGGCGACGTGGATCCACGGCGTGAGCGCGGCGAGGCGACGCGATGTGCCGTTGTCCGTGAGGATCAGCGTTCCGGTTTCGGCGATCGCGCCCGAGGCGCGCGTGATGCCGAACGCGTAGTCGTCGACTTGCGTTCGATCGAACGTTTCATCGAGCGTGAGCCCGGCGAGTGATCGACGAAGGAGCGGCGCGAGCGCCGGATCGACGTAGCCACGTCGTGCTCCCCGCTCGATGAGAAAGGCCCGAAGCGCGCTTGGCTCTTCGAACACGCGGCCGTTCACGCGCTCGAGTCGGGCCTTGAAATGCGCGAGCAGATCGGGGCCCACGCGCGTCGCGCTCGCGGCGTCGTCGTACTCGGGGCGCGGCGATTTCGCGCGGCCGGCGAGCGCCGAGCGGATGCGCGTGTACATGTCTTCGCGGTCACTCACGGCTTTCGGCGCTCCGAGAACCAGCGCCGGAACTCGCCGCCGCGGTAGGGGGGTAGCTCGTGGTTCGCGAGGAATGCGCGCGCGGGGGCGGGAGAAAAACTCGCCGGCAGGTGCTCGACGAGCTTTCCGGCGACGAGCGCCGCCCGCCACGCCGTCTCGTCGGACGCAACGACCGCCCACGCGCCCATCGGCGGTGTGGGCGCCGGCAAGCCCTCCGTGCGATGGCCGCGGTCGCGCAGGCGCAGGAGCAATTCCTCGATCGGAATGTCGACGGGGCAGACTTCGTGACAGGCGCCACACAGGCTCGACGCCCGCGGCAGATCGCGAAGCGTGCCGAATCGTTCGCCCGCGAGCAGCGGCGACAGCACGGCGCCGACGGGGCCCGGGTAGACGCTTCGGTACGCGTGGCCGCTCGCCTGTCGATACACCGGGCACACGTTGAGGCAGGCGCCACAGCGGATGCAGCGGAGGATCGCGTTTTCTTCGCTCGCGAGCACGGCGCTGCGGCCGTTGTCGATGAACACGACGTGGACCTCGTCCGGTCCGTCCGGCTGCTCGGGGGAGCGCGGGCCGCCGATGAACTCGGTGTAGACGGTGAGCTCTTGCCCGGTGCCGGAGCGCGCGAGCAGGTTGAGCAGCACCGCGAGGTCGCGATCGGTCGGCACGAGCTTCTCGATCCCGACGAGCGCGATGTGGCAGCGGGTGGCCGCCAGGCAAAAGCGAGAGTTGCCCTCGTTCGTGACCAGCACCAGGCGGCCGCTTTCCGCGGAGACGAAGTTCGCGCCCGTGATCGCGGCGTCCGCTTCCAGGTATTTCTTGCGCAGGAACGCGCGGGCGCGCCGCGTGATGACCTCGGGCGTGTCGTCGTAATCGCCGAGTCCGTGGGCTTCGAACAGCTCGGCGACTTCGCGCCGGTTTCGATGGATGATCGGCTTGACGATGTGGCTCGGCGTTTCCTCGCCGAGCTGGATCACGAACTCGCCGAGGTCCGTCTCCAGGCTTTCGATGCCGTGCTCGGCGAGATACGACGAAAGCTCGATCTCCTCGCTCACCATCGTCTTCGTCTTGACGACGCGGGTAGCGGCGCGATGCTCGAGAATTTCGCGGGTGATGGCGCGGGCGCGGGCGGCGTCGGCGGCGAAGTGAACGACGACGCCGCGCTCCTCGAGGCGCGCGCACGCCAGAGCGAGGTACTCGTCGAGATGGTCGAGCGTGTGTTGCTTGATGCGCCCGGCGAGTCGCCGGAGCGCATTCGGGTCGGCGTAGTCGGAAAAGAGCGTGAGCGTGCGCTTCTCGTGCCCGGCCTTGCTGCCGAGACGGACGGAGCTGCGGCGCTCGTTCGACTGACTCGCCGCGAAGCGATCGATCGGCTCGCTCATGCGAGGGCGTCCCTCAGCACCTGGGCGACGTGGCGGGCCTCGAACGGGCGGCCTTGTCGTTGCGCGAGGCCGGAAAGGTGGAGCAAGCAGCCCATGTCGGCGGAGACGACGATGTCGGGACTCGAGGCGAGCAGGTGGTCGAGCTTGAGGTCCCCGATGCTGCGCGAGAGATGGGGGAACGAAGCCGAAAACGTGCCGCCGAAGCCGCAGCACTGCTCGCCCTCGCCGACCTCGACGAGCTCGATGCCCTCGATCGAGCGGAGCAAGGTGAGGGCTGACTCGGCGTAGCGTGTGCCGCGCGAGTGGCAGGAGCGATGAAACGCGACACGGCGCGCGAGCCGGCCGTCCCAGCGCGTGACGTGAAGCCTCTCGACGATCCATTCGGCGAGCTCGAAGGTCCGCGCGCCGAGCCCCGCGGCGTCGTCGCGGTCCGGCTCGTGTTCGAAGAGGAGTGTCGAACCGTGCGACAGCATCCGCGCGCAGGAGCCGGACGGTGTGACGATGGCGCCGTCGCCCGCGAACACGGTGAGCGTGTGTCGCGCGACCTTTCGTGCCGCGCTCCAGTCACCGGCGTTGAAGGCGGGCTGGGCGCAGCACGTCTGCGCGCTCGGCACCTCGACCTCGCAGCCGAGGTGCTCGAGTACCTCGACGGTGGCGCGCGCGACGTCGTCGTAGAAGAGGTCACAGAGGCAAGTCGTCATCAGCCGCACGGTGCCCGCGCCGCTCGGCATCGAACCGACTCTCATTCCTGCTTCGGCCGAGCCTAGCCGGGTAGGACAGCTCCGTCACCCGGGCCCGGCCGCCCGCCCGTCAAGGGTGTCACGGTGCCGTGGCGCGTCTCGGGCGTGCACTCAGCCCGAAGACTTCTTTCACCAGCCGATCTCCGCGCGCAACACCAGCCCATTGCCTATTGTTTCGGTGCAATGCGTCAGTTCCGTCGCTCGACACCGCTCGGCGCGAGTGGTTAGTCTTCTCGACCCCACCATGCTGAGTGTTCCCGAACCGCAACCCAACGATCCCGAAGACCTGACGACCGCGCTCGAGACCGCTGCCATCTTCAGCGCTCAGGGCGACGTTCGCGAGGCCGTGCGCTGGGTGCGCCGCGCCGCCGAGCTCGCTGGCGACTCTGGGGACGACATGCGCGCCCTCACCCTCGCGCGTGCCGTTGCGGATCTCGGCGAGAGCATGGCGCCCAAGCCTCCGGCTGCAGCGGCCGAGCCCGCGCCTGCACCCGCGCCCGCCAGCGCGGAAGCGGAGCTCCCGCCGCCGCCACCACTGCCTGGTCGCAGCGTGACGACCTCCGGCGATCGCATCACGAATCCCGGTCCGGGTCCGGAGCTCGTGTCGCAGCCGCCGCCACTGCCCGAGGAGGCCCAGGCCGCGGTGCCCTCCGGTCCCCGATCCAACCCCCCGCCTGCCACCCATGACGAGGGTTGGAGCACGTCGGACAGTGAGCCTGAAACTCCGAGGCCCACGAATGGCGCCGCTCACGAGGCGGCTCCGGCGGCCCCCGCTCTGCCGGTCCAGCCCGCCGCCGAGGCGCCCGCCGCCCCCGTTTTGCCGGCAGCTCCCGCGGAGCCAGCCGTCGTGGCTGCAGCCCCGGCCGTCGCGGCGCCCGCGCCCGCCACCCCCAGCACGTTGTCGGCGGTGCGGGCGCGCATCGAGGCGACCACCGAGGCGGGAGTGTTTCGAGTGACGCTGCTCGGCGCGGGCGAGAGCGTGGGACCGTACGGGCACGAGGCCGTCATCGTTCTCACCGATCCGACCGCGAAGCTCGGCTAGAGCACATCTCGCAACCGGCTTAGAGGCCCGCTCGGGGCGGCGGCCGTCGCGTGCGTGCCGAGTCCATGGTATCGGGCCGGCATGCCCGAGATCCTCCAAGTCAGTGCGCGTGAAATTCTCGATTCGCGGGGGAACCCGACGGTCGAGGCGGAAGTCCAGACCTCCACCGGCTTCGGTCGTGGGGCGGTGCCGAGCGGCGCCTCCACCGGCGAGCACGAAGCCTGCGAGCTCCGCGACGGCGACAAGAAGCGGTACCTCGGCAAAGGGGTGCAGAAGGCCGTCGAGAACGTGAACGACAAGCTCGGGCCGGCGATCGTCGGCATGAGCGCCCTCGACCAGGCCGCCATCGATCAGCGCCTGATCGAGCTCGACGGCTCGCCCAACAAGGGAAAACTCGGCGCGAACGCCATCCTCGCCATCTCGATGGCGACGGCTCGCGCGGCGGCGGACGTGGTGGGGCTGCCGCTCTGGCGCTACCTCGGCGGCGCCCAGGCGCGCGTGCTCCCGACGCCGCTGATGAACATCGTGAACGGCGGCGCTCACGCCGACAACGGCCTCGAAGTGCAGGAGTTCATGGTCGTCCCGCACGGCTTTCCGACGTTCGCGGAGGCCCTCCGTGCCGGCACCGAGATCTTTCATTGCCTGAAGGGCCTACTCAAGAAGGACGGGCTCACGACCGCGGTCGGTGACGAGGGTGGCTTCGCGCCGCGTCTTGCCTCGAACGAAGAAGCGATCCAGCGCATCATCAAGGCGATCGGCGATGCCGGCTACGAGCCGAAGAAGCAGGTGTCGGTCGCGCTCGATTGCGCCGCGAGCGAGTTCTACAAGGACGGCAAGTACACCTGGGACAAGAAGCAGGTGACCGCCGCCCAGCTCGCCGACATCTACGCGAGCCTGAGCGAAAAATACCCGATCGTGAGCATCGAAGACGGCTTCGCAGAAGACGACTGGGACGGCTGGAAGCTCCTCACCGACAAGCTCGGGAAGAGCGTGCAGCTCGTCGGCGACGACCTCTTCGTGACCAACAAGGAACGGCTCGCCCGCGGTATCGAGGCGAAGGTCGCGAACAGCATCCTGATCAAGCTGAATCAGATCGGAACGCTCACCGAGACGCTCGACACCATCCGCCTCGGTGCGAGCGCCGGATACTGCTCGATCATTTCGCACCGCTCGGGCGAGACCGAAGACGCGTTCATCGCCGATCTGGCGGTGGCGACCAACGCCGGGCAGATCAAGACCGGCAGTCTCAGCCGCAGCGACCGCATCGCGAAGTACAACCAGCTGCTCCGCATCGCGGAAGAGCTCGACGAGAGCCAGATCTACTCGGGCCGCACGCCGTACTCGCGGCAGGGCTGACGCTCGACGGCGCGGGCGCGGCGTCGAAGGATTATTTCTTCGCCGCCGGCGCCGCCGCTGGTGCCGGGGCGGGCTCGGCTTTCGCCTTCGCTTCGAGCGCGTCCTTCAGCGCTTCGTAGGCCGTTTCGTAGCTTTTCTTGGCGGCTTCGTTGCGCTTCTCGAGCTCGCCCGCCAGCGTCTTCGCGCTCGCGACCTCGGCGTCGAGCTTCGAGAGCGCGCCCGTCGCGGCGGCCTTTCGCTTCTCCGCCGTCTGTTTCGCGTTCTTCGAAGCGCTCGCCGACGCGGCGACCTCGTTCGCCTCCTCGATCTCGCGTTCGAGCGTCGACTTCACGCCCGACGCGTCCGCGAGGGCGGCGTCGAGGCCGGCCTTGTACGCCGGCAGGCGCACGTTCGCGAGGTGGCTCGCGAGCGCGATCTCGTCCGCCTGCTTCTCGAGCGTCTCGAGGTTCGGCTTTCCGAGCGCGTCCTCCTGATCCTCGATCTCGCGGTGCGCGGCGCTGTGCGACCGTAGGCGCTCCTCGAGCTGTTGCTCCATGCCGCGATCGAGCGCGCCGGCCGTGGGCCCGTAAAACTCGACATCACACGACTGCTCCTTGGCCGCGTACTCGGCAGCGCCGCCGACCTTTCGTTTGAGCGCTTGGCCCTCGCCCGCGTAGAAGGCGCTCACCGTCTCCCGCTCGGCCATGCCGGCCGCGAAATCGCCGCTTTTGCCAGCCTTGTCGGCGGCTTCGACCACCGTCGTGACCGCCGGCCAGCTCGGCTTCTTGAGCGCATCGGGGTACTTTCCGAACTCACCGGTGATGCGCCCGAGCGTCTTTTCGTCTTCGGCGTACCGTGCCCTGGTCGCGGCGAGCTCGGTCGGATAGCGCTCCGCGTACGCCGCCTGGTCGGAAGCCGACGCGTAGAGCGCGGGCTGCTGACGCGCGCAGGCGGCAGCGGGGAGGCAGAGCGCGAGTGCGAAGGCGTGGAGCTTCATGGAGAAGACTCTCCCCGGCGAGCGCTCCGGCCGTCAAGCCGCGAGCGTCGGGCGTGGGTTCGCACGCGGATCGCTCCTGAAATCAGCCCGTGATTCGCGCGGGGTCAGAATGCGACGTGGGTATAAGGGCAGCGAGCGAGCTCGTCGGCGGAGCAGCCGGGTCGTGGATCCGGACCCGGCATGCAGTCGACGAACTCGGGGCAATCGGCGCTCTGTTCGCACCCGCACCCGCAGGCGTTGCTGAACCACTCCGCGTTCAACGGGCACGGCCACCGAATCACCATGCACGCTTCGGGACTGTCCCCGGCGTATACCCGATCGTGCTCGCGCTCCGGATCGCAGCTCGCGACCCCACCACTGCCGCCCGTGCCGCCAGAGCCGACGGAGGTCGCGCACCAGATCGTGCTGCAGCAGACCGAGAGCTCCCGGCACGTCGCGCTCGGCGGGCAGGCGTCGGGTCCCGAGATTTCCGTCTCCTCGTCGTTGCAGATGGGGATGGCGAGGCAACAATCCACGCCACCGGTGCCGGCCGTCGAACCGCCGCTACCCGTGTCGCTTCCACCGGTTCCGCCGGTGCCCCTGCCGCCCGTTCCGCTCCCGGCGCCACCGCCTGCTCCGCCGCCCGTGCTCCCACCAGTCCCCGCGGTCGTCCCGCCGGTCCCAGCCTGGTCCGCCGAGCCGTCGTCGGCGTCGGACCGCGCGAGGCACGACACGAGCGCTCCCGCGCTGAGCGCGAGGACGAAGGCGAGCGGCAGTCGGGCCACTATTCCCCTATTCTAGCGCAGGCGGCCGACGTGTCGGGGGGCCCGCCTAAGGCGTGAAATCCGAGGCGAAATGCCGCACACGGCTTGCGCGACCCTTGCTCGATAACTAGGTTCGCGATGCCTATGAAGAAATCGAAAGTCGCGGTTCTCCGCGTCAAGCCCGAAACCATCCTCAGTGACATCGAACGGCTCTGCGAGCTCGCCGGTATCGGCTCCGCGCTCGACAAGGGCGCGACCACGATCCTGAAGGACAACATCTCCTGGCACTACCCGTTCCCCGGCGCGAACTCGACGCCCTGGCAGATCGAGGGAACCATCCAGGCGCTGCGCGCGGCCGGGCTTTCCGACATCTCGTGCGTTCAGAACAAGACGGTGGTGACGAACGCCTTCAAGGGCGAAGACCTGAACCACTACCTGCCGATCTTCAAGCGCTACCAGATCCCCGTCCTCTACAACTTCAAGGACGAAGACATGAAGTGGGTGGAGTACCGGCCGAAGGCGCGCCTGCACGTCCTCCACAAGGTGTTCCCCGAGGGCATCAAGATCCCCGACTACTTCTTCGGCAAGAACATCGTCCACCTGCCGACGGTGAAGTGCCACATCTACACGACGACCACCGGCGCAATGAAGAACGCGTTCGGCGGGCTGCTCAACACCAAGCGCCACTACACGCACTCCTGGATCCATCGGACGCTGGTCGATCTTCTCGCCATTCAGAAGGAGATCCACACCGGGCTCTTCGCGGTGATGGACGGCACCACGGCCGGGAACGGCCCCGGCCCGCGCACGATGTTTCCGGTGATCAAGGACTACATGCTGGCGAGCGAAGACCAGGTCGCGATCGACGCCGTCGCCGCCAAGATGATGGGCTTCGATCCGCTGAGCCTCGAGTACATCAACGTCGCCCACGAGGACGGGCTCGGCGTCGGTGACCCGCGAGACATCGAGATCGTCGGTGCCGACATTTCCGGCGAGAGCTGGGGATTCAGCGTCGGCGACAACGCCGCCAGCATGGTCGGTGACGTGCTGTGGTTCGGGCCGCTGAAGAGCATCCAGAAGCTCTTCTTCCACACCCCGCTCGTGAACATGTTCGTGTTCGGAAGCGAATTTTATCACGACTACTACCGCTGGCCGCGGAAGGACCAGCAGGTCTTCGAGGAGTGGAAGCGGACCACCCATTGGGGAAAGCTCTTCGACGCCTACGGCAGCGGCGACAGTGATCGCATCACGCGCTCCGCGCAGTCGGCGGCGTCGCACCCGCCGCCGGCGCTGTAGCAAACGGCTCGCGAGGCAGCGCTCTTAGCGTCGTCGCTTGGTCAGGCCGAGCACCACGAGCGGCTGGTCCGACGCGCTGAAGGTGACGTGATCGCCGAGCCGCACCGGAACCTGGCGGTACGCGCCGTCGAAGAAGACGGCCGCATCGTCCATCTTGCTCTCCACCTCGACCGTTTCCCCAGGCAAAATCAGGCGTTTCGCGATGGCCGAGCGTCGGCCCGACGGGGCGTACGGCTCGCGCACGACGAGCTGGAGCTTTCGCGAGTCGAGCGGTAGGACGCGGCCTCCGGCCGAACGGATCGCCGCGGTCGAACCCGCGGCGGGCCCGATCAGGATCCCGCTCGAGCGCTGCTCCTCCCGCGTCTTGCCGATCTGCAGGATGTAGCGCGACGTGGCCGCCGGCGAGGCGTGGCAATACAGGGCTTCGTTCAGCACGTGCTTGGTGCGAAGACGACCATTCACCGACACGCGCATGCGCATGAGCTCCACGCTCGCGAGCCGATTGTCGAGGGCACGGGCGAGCATGCTCGCGAACGTCGCCCGGCGCGCGGCGCAGAAGAACCCGACGCTGTGCTTGGGGGCGCTGTTCACGCCGAGGATCGGCGCGCCGACGACGCTGTGCGAGGCGGCGAGCAGCGTGCCGTCGCCGCCGACGGCGACCACGAGATCGGCGTCGGAGGTGTCGAACATCGCCCGCGCGCGCTCGACCAGCATGACCTGCGCTCCGGCGCGGTCGAGCGCGGAGCGCACCGTTTCGAGCGTCCGAACGTGCTCGCGGTGCGCGTCGAGCCAGCTCGCGACGGTCGGGTCGCGGCGGCGAAGCAGCAGCTTGGCGCGGGGATCGCGCTCGTCCTCGATGAAGCGCCGGTAGGCGGTGCGCTTGACGACGACCACGACGCGGGCGGGCGTCACGGGCCGTCACCGGTGCCGTGACGCTCGGCCAGGCGACGGATGCCGATCTCGCTCTTGGCGTCGAGGATCGTGCCGTCGCGGCAGAGCTCGAGCGCGTGACCGAGCGGCAGCGACACGACGACACCATGCTGCTCGAGCGCGGAGCCGTCGAGCCCGGGCTCGCGACGGAGCGACGGATCGACCGACACCTCGAAGAAGTACTGGCGCTCGGCGACGAAGCCGGGGACAGGAAACGTGCCGGGGCCGAGCTCGACGAGCGCTTCGGGCGCGACGTCGAACCCGAGCTCCTCGGCGAGCTCGCGCTGGCCGGCCCGCAGCAAGCCGGCCGCGGACTCCTCGTTCGGCTCGACGAGCCCCGCCGGGAGCTCCCAGAGCGACCCGTGACGCGGATCCTGCGCCGGGGTCGGAGAGCGCGCCGGGTCGCGCGTGGCGACCGGCGGCCGCACCGCGCTGCGCAGAAAAATGCACCGGACGCCGGCCTCGTCGAGGTAGTGCGCCGCGAGCACGACCGCATCGAGGGCGCGCCGGTCGACCATGTCGTAGACGAACGGAGCGCTCGACGTCCCGTCCGGATAGTGCGCGCGGTACCGGCCGCGAACGAGGCGCAAGAAGCCGGGTTCCGCCGGCGGGGTCAGATCTTCGAGGAGCTCGAGGTCGATGGACGGGAGGCGCAACGGGATCCTGAGAGCCACGGCTTGCCGGAAATGCGGGGTGAGGGTACATCGGCTCGGGAATCAGCGCCATGGCACGCCGGAGGGTCATTCTCGCAGTCGTCCTTCTCCTCGGCGTCGCGACGTCGGGTCGCGCCGATGCTCAAGGCGCGCCCCCGGCGGGAGCAGCAAAGGCGGGCGCCAAGGCCGCGGCGCCGAAGCTCGATCTCGTCGCGCTCCGCAAGGTGCTCGAGACGGGTGACGAAGCGAGCGTGCTCGGCGCGTTGTCGACGCTCGGAACGGCGCAGGGGCCAGGCGCCGCTCCGGCGGCCGTTCTCGTGAACGAGCTCCTCGCGCGGGGCGGGCGAACACCGGTGCTCGAGCGAGCGCTCGAGGTCGCCGGTGTGCTCGCGCAGCCGAGCTCGACGCCGGCGGTTCTCGCGTACCTCCGGCACCGGGTGACGGCGCTCCGGCGCGCGGCGGCGGCGGCGCTCCGCCGAACCGGTGGTGCCGAAGCCGTCTCCGGGCTACGGCGCGCGCTCCACGACGGCGACGCGGGTGTGCGGCGCGTGGCGGTGGACAGCCTCTCCGCGCTCGGTGCGCGCGACGCCGTGCCTGACTTGTTCTTGGTGCTGTCGAAGCCCACGGCGCCGTGCGACTGCGCGCAAGGCGACGAGGACTGTCAGGCGCGCTGCGAGAAAACCGGCGCGTCGATGCCGGAAGCGGCGGCGGCAATCGGCACGCTGTGTGCCCCACAGGACTGCCAGAAGCTCGTCGAGCTCCTAGGCAAGCTGCCCTTCGGGCTGATCGAACGCGGGCTCAAGCCCATGCTCCTTCGCCCCGAAAGCGAGGTCAGCGAGGCCTTCAAGCTCGACGTGATCGACCGCATGCGGCGGCTGCAGACCGGTGAGGCGCGGAAGTTTCTCGAAGCGGTGCGCGCGTCGTACCCCGAGAAGGGGAGCATCCACGTGCGCCACGGCCTGGACGCGGCGATCGAAAACAAGCCCGTGCCGAGGCCGAAGCCGTGAGAGCCCTCGCCTGTTTGTCACTCGGACTTCTGGCGTGCTCCGGTAGCACGCAAGGCGGCGATCTCTTCGAGATCGGCGCGCCGCGCGACGCGGGGATCGCCGTCGCCAAGCTCGAGGAGCAGAGCCGGCAAAAGCCGGTACCGGTGAGCGTCGCCGTCGCGGTCGGCGTGACCACGGACGGCCTGGTCGGGGCCAAATTGCCGGGCGGCGCGCCCTGGCACTACCGCGGCAAGGTCGAATCGTTGCCGGACGTGACGGCGACCGGCGTCGTGGTGGCGACGGGCGGCGGGCGCGCCTTCGCGCTCGACGGAACGACGGGCCGCCAGATTTTCTCCGTGCGCTCCGGTTCGTTCATCCTTCGCGGCGCGGCGGACGACGGCAGTGTCACCGTGCTTTCGCTCGGCAGCGCGGGGCGGGAACAGAGCCGTTTGCTCGTCGTCGATCGCCAGGGTGACGTGCTGCTCGATACCGAGGTCGACGCCCCGCTCGGGCGCCCCGCAGCGCGCGCCGGCATCGCGTTCGTGCCTTTCCGCGGACAGTACGTCGCCGCCATCGACGTTTCGACGAAGCAGGAGGTGGCCCGTGCGCTCGTGCGCGATCTGGTGAGCCATTCGCTCGACCGCGACGGAACGCTGTACTTCGGCCAGCAGGCGCTCGTGCGCTTCGACGAGAAGATCCGCTACGCGGAGTCGTTTCAGGCCACGCGCTTCGAATGGAAGCCGCGCGAGCTCCCGGGAAAGCCGGTGTGGCTCGGCGACGGACACGATCTTTCGCTGCTCGATCCGACTGCCCTGCCGAAGATCCGCGTCTATGCCGCGCCGGATCCGAAGCAGGGTGGGAACGCGCTGGCGAGTGACGGCTACGCCGCGACGTACTTTCGCATCGTCTACGGCTTCTCGGCGAAAGACGGGCGCCTCACCTTCACCGATGCGCTTCCCGGCGACGCGCTCGGCGGCGCCGCTGCGAAGTCCGGGTTCGCCTTCTGCGACGCGACGGGCGCCGTGCACCTTTACGACGCGAGCGGCAAGGGCACGGCGCCGACCCCGCTTCGCGCTCGGCTCACGGCGTGCCGGATCAACGCGAGCAGTCTCGTCGTTCAAGGCTCGAAGGAGCGCGGGACCCTCGCCCAGCAGATCGAGAAGACCGTCGTCTCGGTGGAGCCGACGATGGCTGCCGCCGAGGCGCTGCTGATCACCGAGCTCGGCCGGCTCGACGATCCGGCCGTCACGCGCATCTTGATCACCTTCGCGGAAAGCAGCCGCTTGCCGCCCGCCGAGCGCGAGCGGGCTCGAAAGTTACTCGCCGCGCGGCGCTCGGGCGCCGACGACATGCTGGCCGCCCTCGGCCGCCAGTACGACTTCATCTCCGACGAAGAGGCACCGCCGGTCGGTCCGCTCGCGGATGCGCTCGCCGCGATGGGCGAGACGCGCGCGGCACCGCTCCTCGCGCGCCACCTGAACGATCCGGCGACGAGCCTCGACGATCTGGCGCGGACGGCCCGCGCGCTCGAGTCGCTGGCGACGCCGGCCGAGGCCCAAACGCTCACCACGTTCTTCTCGCTCTACCGCGCGACGGCCGACGAACCCGACGTGGTCGGCGCCGTCGTTCACGTCGCCAAGGCCCTGCTCCGCGTCGGTGGCGCGTCGGGCCGCGCCGTCGTCCAGCGCGCGGCGACCGACGCGATGACCGTCCCCGAGGTGGCGCGCGGGCTTCAGCCGTTGCTCACGGCAAAGGGAACCTAGACCTTTTCGGCGCGCTGTCGCCGTGCGACGCCGTCGGGCATGCGCTTTTCCACCAAGCTCGTTCACGCGGGGGAGCCCCGGCCGCGGGTCGGCGGCTCCGTGGTGCTGCCGATTTTCCAGTCGTCGACCTTCGAGTACGGCGGGCAGTCGGACTACCACGACATTCGTTACATTCGGCTGAGCAACACGCCGAACCACGAAGCGGTCGGCGAGAAGATCGCAGCGCTGGAGGAGACCGAAGCAGCGCTCGTGACGGCGAGTGGCATGGCCGCGATCGCGCCCGCCCTGCTCACCCTGCTGCCCCCCGGCTCGCACGCCATCGCCCATCGTTGCCTTTATGGCGGCACGCGCAGTGTGTTCACCGAGGACCTCGCCGAGCTCGGCGTCACGACGACGTTCGTCGACGCGAGCCACCCGGAAACGTTCCGTGCGGCGCTCCGCCCGACGACGCGGCTCATCTACGTCGAAACCATGACGAACCCGCTGCTCGAGGTCGTCGAGCTCGACGTGGTCGTCGCTTTCGCCAAGGAGCACGGCCTGACGAGCGTCATCGATTCGACGTTGGCGTCACCGGCGAACTTCCGCCCGGCGACGCGCGGTTTCGATCTCGTGCTCCACAGCGCCACCAAGTACCTGAACGGCCACTCGGACCTCGCGGCGGGCGTCGTCGCCGGCAAGCGCGACCTCGTCCTGCGCGTGAAGCACAAGCTCGATCACTTGGGCGGTATTCTCGATCCGCACGCCTGTTTTCTCCTCCAGCGCGGACTGAAAACGCTCGACCTTCGCATGGATCGCCACAACCGGACCGCGCTCGCTCTTTCGCGGTTTCTCGTCGCGCATCCGAACGTCGCCGAGGTCCACTATCCGGGGCTCGAGACGCACCCGGGCCACGCGCGAGCGGCGGCGTGGTTTCAGGGCTCGGGTGGACTCTTGAGCTTTCGCCCGCGCGGCGGCGTCGCAGCGGCCGATCGATTCCTCTCTTCGGTGACGCTGGCGGCGAGCGCGCCGAGCCTCGGCGGTCCGGAAACGCTCGTCACGCGGCCGGCGACCACGTCGCACGCCGGGCAAACGGCCGAGGAGCGCGCGGAGCTCGGGATCACGGATGACCTCGTGAGGGTCGCGGTGGGGCTCGAAGCAGAGGAAGATCTGCTTGAAGACTTCGCGCAGGCGCTCGGGCCACGCTGAAGGGGCAGCTACTTCACGACGACCGGCGGCACTGGCGGCTCGTGGTCGGAGATCACGCAGGCCGAGAGATCGAACAGCATGAAAATGAGCACCTTTTCCTGGGGCGTGAGACCGGTCGTGCGGCAGCCGCTCGGGAACGCCAGGGCGACCGACGATTGATCGCCGTTCGGGTCGTCGGTGGCAACGTGGATGTCGCTGTAGACGACGCGACCGCACTCTGCGCCGTCGGCGGCGCCGAGCGGCGTGTTGGCGGTGACGTACTTCACGGACGGGCTCATCGTGGCGCTGTCGAGCGGGTCGTAGACCCAGCGCTGGGCGTAGGCGGGGTTCTCGACGCCGCCGGTGTTTTGGGCGTCCACCAGCTCGACCATGCCGGGGGTCGAGGAACCGCCGACGGCGACGAGCCACTCGGCAAGAGCGGCACCTTTCGGGAATGACGTATCGATGGGCAGCGTGACGTCGAGGTCGTCCTCGACGTCGTTGAACGTCATCAAATCGGGGAACGGCGCCGGACCCTGCTCGAGCCAGAATTTGTGCCAGTGCGAAAAGAAGACGCGGCCGCCGGCGTTCGCGTAGTCGAGCATCGCCTGGCGCGCCTCTTCGGTTTTGGCGAAGCTGTATTCGCCGCCCTCGCACGAGAGCAGCACCACGTCGTAGGCCGCGAGATCGCGCTCCGTGCCCCAAAGCCCGATTTCCGAGAGCGGGAAGAGCGCGCCGTCGTCGAAGGCGGGCATGTACTCGCTCGCGCCACCGCGGCCGGCGAACAGGTTCACGCGGCCGGGGCTGTTCGGATTGGTGAACTCGCTGTCGGCAATGCCGATCTTGCGGAGCAAGCACTCGAGCGCGTCGAGGCCGCCGGTGGAAAGCGCGATCCTCGGCAGGTGCCCTTCGCTCTGGTCGCGAGGCAGGCGGGTGAGCTCCGGGTCGAGCTCGGTTTGGGCGCAGGCGGTCACGGTCGGGATCGTCACTTCACGCCGCCACTTGCCGATCTGGATCACGAGCGGGACGTCGCTTCCGGCGGGGACATCGTCCATGACGAAGCGTCCTGTCTCGTCCGTGAGCGCCGACGCGACGGGCTCGCCCGAGACGATGCCCTCGCAAGTGTCGCAGCTCGCGCCCTCGGGAAGCGGCGAGAGCGGAACGCTCGGGACGTAGACCATGGCGTTGTAGAGCGGCAGCGTGCCTGCCGGCGTCGTGACCACACCCGAGACGACGGTCGGGCAACTCGAGACGTTGCCGGCTCCGGCACCGGGCTCCACCGCGACGGTGCCGGCAGTCCCCCCGCTCGGCCCATTTGCCGCGCCTCCGCTCGCCGAGGCACCTCCGCTGCCCGCGACGGCGATGCCGCCGCCCGAAGCCGCTCGGTCCGGGGCACCGGCCCGCGGGTCTCCGGGGCTGCAGCCGGCCCAGGCGGGCAGGAGCAGCGTGAGTGCCGACGTGAAAGCCGCACTGCGAAGGCCTCGTCGCTGGGCGCGCTCGGGCCGTCGCATCGGATCGAAAGGTACGAGCGGGTGCGCCCTCGGTCAACGCGTCCGGCCCGCGTGCTACGGTTTCAGTCCTTCAGGGAACTTTCGCTCATGCCGGATCGTCGAGCCTCAAAGTGAGGGCACTGATTCCGTGTCGACACCCGAAGCAGTGAACAAAGAGCCGAGCCCGGAAGTGGACAGTGCGGCGCTCGAGCGTGATCTCCGGCGGCTCGCCGCCGCTTCGGGGCGGGCCACCCGGCGGATGCGGGTCGCGCTCGGGCTCGACGTGGGGCTCAAGGTCATGCCCGTGGTGCTGGTCGTCGTCGTGGCGCTCCTGGCCGTCGCAAAAGTCAGGCCGTCCCCGCTGAGCGACCGCGCACTCCTCGCGGCGGGTTTGCTCGGGTGTGTGCTGGTGCTGGGGCTCGCGCTTCGCTCCGCGTTCCGCCGGCTCTCGCCGCTCGCGGGTGCCATCGCGCTCGACCGTCACCACGGTCTCCGTGGCCGGGTGGCGGGTGCGCTGTCGTTCGCCGCGGTCGACGAAAAGGCGCGGACGGCGTTCATGCGCCTCGCGATCGAGGACGGTGCCCAGCACTCCAAAGAGCTCGAGCCACGCCGGGCGGTGCCGATCCCCGTGCCGCGTGAGCTCCTGCTCGTCACGGTGCTCGTGTTCGGTGTCGCCGGGGTCGCGCTCTTGGAGGTACCGGTGGTGCGCCACTTGCCGCCACCGCCGGCGCCCAAACCTCTCCTGATGGGTGCCGACGATCTCGAGCTGTTCCGTGACCTCGGCGCGGATCTCGCCAAGCAGAGCCAGAATCCCGAGCAGCAAGCGGCGATCGGCCGCTACAACCGGCTGGTCGAGGACATCGCCGAGCACCGCGTCGATCGCCACGAGGTGTTTCGCCGGCTGGCCGAGATCGAGCGTGACCTCGCTCACGGGCTCGAAGAGCAGCACGAAGCGCTCGACGAGGGACTCGAGGCGGTGGCGCGCGAGCTCGGTCGGAGCGAGCTCACCCGAAAAGCGTCGGAAGCGATGTCGGAAAAGCGGCTCGACGATGCGGAGAAAGCGCTCCGCGAGCTGGCGGAGAGGCTCAAGAAGAACGGGCCCAAGCCGAGCGCGGGCGAGCTCGACCGGCTGCGCAAGGCACTGTCCCGGGCGTCCGAGCAGAGCAAGGAGCGGGTGCAGGCGATCGAGGCGCGGCGCCGGGAGCTTCAGGCCGAGCGCGAGAGCTTGCTCAAGAAGAAGAAGGAGGCCGGCGACGCGGGCGCGGCCGACACCGACAAGAAGCTCGAAGAGAACCGGCGAAAGCTCGAGCGACTGGACCGCGAGCGAAGCCGCGCGGAGCGGAGCTCGGGGCAGATGTCCGAGCTCGACAAGGAGCTCGCGAAGGCGGCCGAGGATCTACGGAAGGAGCTAGGAGACGCGGCGAAAGACCTCGAGCAGGGCGCCGAGAAGTTGAACCGCATGGCGCGCGAGAAGCTCGACGACGCCCAGAAGCGCGATCTCATCCGCCGTCTTCGCGAGATGCGCGAGGTGCTACGGCAGGAAGGTCAGGGCGGCGAGGGGCGCAAGCAACGGCTCGAGCGCTTCACCCAGCGCGCTCGCGGCAGTAAGCCCGGTGAAGGAGAAGAGGGCGGCGAGCCGGGCAAGCAGCAAGGCAAGCGGGGCCGACCCGAGATCCGGCTCGGCCGCGGTCAGGGTGAAGAGATCCCGGGCATGGAGTCGAGCTCCACCAAGTCCGGCACCGAGGGAGGCAACGACGGCAAGCAGGGCCAGGGCAACGAGAAGGGCCCGGGCCACGGTCACGGCGAAGGCCCGGATCAAGGCGCCGCCTCCAAGATCGCCGGCCAGACCAAGGACGTGAGCGCCGCCGGTATCGACACCGGCGAAGGCGCCGCGAGCGCCGAGGTCATCTACGGCGCTTCCGAGCGTGGCTTCACCAGCAAGGGCTACAAGGACATCTTCACCGACTACGAGACCGTTTCGGAGCGTGTCCTCGAGAAGGACGACATTCCGTCGGGCTATCGTTTTTACGTTCGGCGTTACTTCCAGCTCATTCGCCCCCGCGAGTGAGCGCGTTCTACCCGAGATCCGAGGACTCATTTTCATGACCGACACCGACAAGGCCCGTGACGAGATTGCCGTCTTCACGAAAAAGATCGGAGCCGTGCGCGAGGAGATGGCAAAAGTGATCGTCGGCCAGCGCGCCGTGGTGGACGGTGTGCTCACCTGCCTGCTCGCCGGCTCGCATGCGTTGCTCGAGGGCGTGCCCGGTCTCGGCAAGACGCTGCTCGTCCGCACGCTGGCGCAGACACTCGGGCTCGAGTCGTCGCGGATCCAGTTCACGCCTGATTTGATGCCGGCGGACGTGATCGGCACCGTGGTGCTCGACGAGGGCGCACAGGGCGGAAAAGTGCTGGAATTCCGCAAGGGGCCGATCTTTTCGAACCTCGTTTTGGCCGACGAGATCAACCGCGCGACGCCGAAAACCCAGAGCGCGCTGCTCGAGGCCATGCAGGAGCACCGCGTCACCGTCGGGCGGACCACCTACACCTTGGCCGAGCCGTACTTCGTGCTCGCGACCCAGAACCCGCTCGAGATGGAGGGCACCTACCCGCTGCCCGAAGCCCAGCTCGACCGCTTTTTCTTCAAGCTCGACGTGCCGTTCCCGACGCGCGACGAGCTCCACACCATCGTCGATCGCACCACGACGGATCACCAGGTCGAGGTGCAGGCGGTGGCGACCCAGCGCGACATCATCGACATGCAAGCGCTCGTCCGGCGCGTGCCGGCGCCGCGACACGTGCAGGACTACGCGATCCGCGTGCTGCAGGCGACGCACCCCGACGCCGAGGAAGCGCCACCGCTGGTCAAGCGCTTCGTTCGCACCGGGGCGTCGCCGCGCGGCGTTCAGGCGATGCTGCTCGCCTCGAAGATTGGCGCCCTGTTCGACGGCCGTTTTTCGGCCTCGATCGACGACGTGAAGGCGGTGGCCGCGCCGGCCCTGCGCCACCGCGTGCTCCTGAGCTTCGAGGGTGAGGCGGAGGGCGTGCGCGAGGACGCCATCATCGCCGAGATCGTCGAGCGCCTCACGCCCAGCAAGGCCTAACGTATGGGCTTTCTCGATCGCCTTCAGCGGCGCCCGGCCCCGCCCGTCGAGGAGCGCAATGACGCGCTCTTCGACGACGAGTTCCAGCGCCGGCTCGAAATGCTCGCCCTGGTCAGCCGGCGCGTCTTCGCCGGTCGCCTCAAGGCCGAGCGGCGGACGCGGAAAAAGGGCAGCGGCGTCGAGTTCGCCGACCATCGCGACTACGCGCCGGGCGACGACATCCGCTCCATCGACTGGAACGTCTACCAGCGCTTCGGGCGGCTCCTCGTCCGGCTGTACGAGGAAGAAGAGGATCTTTCGATCTACTTCTTGATCGATTGCTCGGCGTCGATGGGCTTCGGCGGCAAGCAGAAGTTCGATCAGGCGCGGCGCCTGGTGGCGGCGCTCGCCTACGTCGGTCTGGCGAACCTGGATCGCGTGACCCTGGTTGCGGTCACGGACTCGGTGCTCGTGCGCATGCCGGCGACGCGCGGCAAAGGCCGTATTTTCACGGTGTTTCGCTTCCTCCGCGGCCTCGTGCCGCGCGGGCGCACGGATCTTTCCGAAGCCTTGAAGACGTTCGCCGCCGAGCACAAGCGGCGCGGACTCGCCGTGCTGGTGAGCGACCTCTACGATCCGGCCGGGTTCGAGCGCGGCATCAACGTGCTCCGCTTCGAGGGCTTCGAGCCGTACGTCGTGCACCTGACGGACGCTCGTGACGCCACGCCGGAGCTCGCGGGCGACGTCCTCGTGTACGACTGCGAGACGGGGGACGAGCGCGAGGTCACGGTGACTCCCGCCGTGCTGACCAAGCTCTCCGAGGCGTTCCAGGCGTACACGACCGGCATCGAGCGGTTCTGCAAGGAAAAGCACGTCGGGTACCTCACCGCCGACGCCCACGCGCCCTTCGACCAGATCGTGCTCCGTGCCTTTCGGCAGGGGGGATTTCTTCGCTGATGACGTTTGCGGGGCTGCCGCTCGGCACGCTGCTCGCCATCGGAGCCGCGGCACTGTCGCTGACGGTGCTCTTCTACATCTTGAAGCTCCGCCGGCGGCCGATCGCAGTGCCGTTTGCGCCGCTCTGGCACAGCGTGCTCGGCGATCGCAACGCGAGCCGCCTGTTCTCGCAGCTCCGGCGCTGGCTCTCGCTGCTCCTCCAGCTCCTGCTCGTGCTCGCGCTCGTGCTCGCGCTCGGCGATCCACGGCCGACCGCGTCGCTCGGCAAGGGCCGCAACGTCGTCTTGCTGATCGATGCCAGCGCTTCGATGAAGGCCGTGGACGTGAAGCCGACCCGGCTCGACGCGGCCAAGGAGGAGGCGAGGCGCATCGTGCGCGGCCTCGGCGGGAGCGACCGGGCGCTCGTGGTGCAGATGGGCCCCGTGCCGGTGCCGCACTCCACGTTGAGCGGGGATGCCACCGAGCTCGTTCCCGCCGTCGATCGCGTGCAGGCGTCCGACACGCGCGCCGATCTCGTCCGCGGTTTCGAGCTCGCACGCGACGCCCTGCGCGGTCTCGGGCAGGCCGAGATCGTCGTCATCGGTGACGGCGCCGGTGCCGGCGCTCTGCTCGAAGCGGCGCCGGACCTCGGCGGCGCGCTGGTTCGGTTCGTCCCGGTTGGCCGTTCCGGCCGGAACCTGGCGCTCACCGAGTTTTCGGTGCGCCGCTACCCGCTCGATAAAGCCCGCCTCGAAGTGATGGCCGAGGTGTCGAACACCAGCAGCGAGCGCGCGGAGGTGGAGCTCTCGCTTTGGGGTGACGGGGCGATCGTGGATAGCGAGCGACTGAGCGTCGACGCCGGAGCGCGCGTGCTTCGCTTCTTTCCCGACGTCGGCAGCGCACGCCACGCCCTCGAGGCCAAGCTCGGTTACGCCGACGGCCGAACCGACGACCTGCCGGCCGACGATCGCGCCTACGCGCTCGTTCCCGAACGCCGGCGTGCGCGGGTGCTGCTCGTGACCCCGGGCAACACGTACCTCGAGGCGGCGCTCTTGCTCGACGAGTACCTCGACGTGACCGACGTTTCGCCCAAAAACTACCCGCCGCCGGGTCAGTTCGACGTGACGCTCTTCGACGGCGTCGCCCCGCCGCCCGCGGCGGGTGGCGGCGGTCTCGTCTACTTGAACCCGCCCAAGGACGGTAGCCCGCTCGCCATTGGCAAGGAGCTCAAGGACTTCGGCTTCGATGTCTGGGACCGGAAGAGCCCGATCCTGCGCTTTGCGGCGATGGGGGATATTCAGGTCGCGGTCGGCAACGCTTTCGAGCCGGGCCCGGGCGACAAGATCGTCGGCGCCAGCGACGACGGCCCGATCCTCGTCAGTGGCACGCGCTCGGGGCGGTCGTTCGTGGCGCTGTCGTTCGATCCTCGACGAAGCGACTTCGTGCTGCGCCCGGCGTGGCCTCTCTTCGTGCTGAACACGATCGACTCGTTCGGCGAGTCGGACGCGAGCTACCTCTCGTCGTATCGCACCGGCGAGGTATGGCGGGTGCCGGTTCCGGAAGGCGCGGGGGATGCGGAGCTGACCGGACCGGGTGGGCTCAAGCGGCGGGTTCCCGTGCAAGGCGGTCGCGCCGTGACGTTCGGGGACCAGGCCGGCTTCTACAAGCTGACGACCGGTCGCGGCACCGAACGGGTGGTGAGCGAGTTCGCGGCGAACCTCTCGGACCTGACCGAAAGTCGTATTCTACCAGAAAAGACGCTGAAAGTCGCGGGGCGGGCCGCGTCGCCGTCGCCGCCACCGAGCTCCGGCATCCGGCGCGAGATCTGGGTGCTGCTCCTTGCCGCCGTGCTCGCCATCTCGCTGATCGAGTGGGTCACGTACCACCGGAGGATCACGGTGTGACGGACCGCATGCGGCGCGTCGCGTGGGTGCTCGGCACGATCGTGCTCGGGGTAGTGCTCGCGCTCGCGTACCGTTGGCTGCTCGGCGCGGCGGGAGGTGGGTCCCTCTCCTGGGTGCGGGATGGCGTGCGCTACGAGCTCGTGCACCCGTCGGTGCTGGGAGTTCTGCTCGTCGGGCCGCTCCTCGTGCTGGTGCTTGCGCGCTCGCTCGCCGATCTGCCGCTCGTGCAGCGCTTGCTGTCGCTGCTCTTTCGGATCGTGTTCCTCGCCTGCGTGGCGTTCTCGCTCGCTCGGCTGGTCAAGACCGAGGACGCGCGGAAAGTCGCGACCGTGCTCCTGGTCGACGTGAGCGATTCGGTGTCGGACGAGGCGCTGGCCGACGCAAAAAAGAGCGTGGAAGCCCTTCATGCGGCACGCGGCTCGGAGGGCGTGGTCCGGCTCGTCACCTTCGCCGAGCGGCCGCGGCTCGTCGAGCTCGAGGTCGACGGCAAGATCACCTGGCCGGCGACGCTCCGGCACGGGCCGCGTGGCTCCAAACCGAGTGCCGCGACCAACGTGCAGGGCGCGATCGAGCTCGCGTACGGGCTGTTTCCGCCCGGCCGGCTCAAGCGGGCCGTGCTCTTCACTGACGGGGTCGAGACCGAGGGCGATCTCTTGTCCGAAGCGGCGCGCGCGAGAGAGCTTTCGGTGCGCCTCTACACGGTGCCGTACCGGCGGGCGGCGCCGGCGGAGATCGCGGCGGTGGCTCTGCGTCTGCCCGGCAAGGTGGACGTGGGGCAGCCGTTCGAGGTGGCGGCCGACGTCTACGCGAGTCGCGCCGGCAAGGTGCGGGCGCGTCTCTACCAGGGTGAGGCATTGAACGGCCTCGATGGCGTGCGCGACATCGCCCTTCAACCCGGCATGAACGAGCTCCGCTTCAAGTCGGTGGTGCGGGTCGGCGGTGAGCTCACCTACGATCTCAAGCTCGAGCCGCTCGGCCCCGACGAGTTCCCCGCCAATAACCGCTACAGCGCGACGCTCGACGTGCCCGGGCGTCCCACCGTCCTTTACGTCGAGGGCCAACCCGCACGGGCGACGTACCTATCGGGCGCGCTCTCCGCCCAGCAGTACGACGTGGACGTCCGCACCGCCGCCGCCTTTCCGGCGTCGCTCCGCGAGCTCGAGCGCTACGACTTCGTCGTCATCTCCGACGTCCCGAGGGAGGCGCTGAACGTCGCCGCGCAGGAGCTGGTCGAAAAATACGTGCGCGACCTCGGCGGTGGGTTTCTCTTCGCCGGCGGCGAAGCCGGCTACGGTCTCGGCGGTTGGGGCCACACCACGTTCGAGCGGCTGCTGCCGGTGCGGATGGACACCGAGCGACGCAAGGAAATGCCCGACGTGGCGATGGCGCTCGTCATCGACCGCTCCGGCTCGATGACGGGGCTGCCGATGGAAATGGCGAAGGCGGCGTGTGCGGCGACCGTGAGCGCGCTCCGGCCCGACGATCTGCTCGAGGTGATCGCGTTCGATTCGACGCCGGCCCGGGCCGTGAAACTGCAACCGGCGCGCTACCGGAGCCGGATCGAAGGCGACATCGAACGCATCCAGCCCGGCGGCGGCACCGAGATCTTCTCGAGCCTCGACATGGCGTATCAGGACATGTCGGTCGTGCGCGCGCGGCGGAAGCACGTCATCCTGCTGACGGACGGTCAGGCCGCAACGCAGGGCATCCGCGAGCTCGTGCAGGCGATGGTGGCCTCGTCGATCACCGTCACGACCGTGGGCCTAGGCGACGGCGTGAACCAGGAGCTCCTTCGCACCATCGCGGATGCCGGCGGCGGGCGCTTTCACAACGTCCCGGATCCGAACTCCCTTCCGAAGATCTTCACCCGTGAGACCGAGCTCGTCTCCGAACAGGCGAGCGTCGAGGAATGGTTCCCGGTGGCGCAGGTGGGGCCCGCGGATTTCTTGAAGGGCATTTCGATCGGCGCCGCGCCGCTGCTCCACGGCTACGTGGCGACCGATCTCAAGCCGCCGCCGGCGCAGCTCATCCTCGAGAGTGACCGTGGTGACCCGATCCTGGCGCGCTGGCGCGCCGGGCTCGGCTGGGCCATCGCCTGGACGAGCGACGTGAAGAACCACTGGGCGGTGGAGTGGCTCCGCTGGCCGGGTTACTCGCGCTTCTGGGGGCAGCTCGTGCGCGAGCACATGCGGCACAAGCGCCGGCAAGAGCTCGACATGAAGACCGAGGTTCACGGCTCGCGCGTGCGCGCCACGGTCGACGCCTTCACCGCCGACGAGCGCTTCGACGACGGCCTCGAATCGACCTTGACGGTGACGAACCCGCGGAATCCCACCGAGCGCCGGGAAGTAGCGATGCGCCAGGTCGCTCCGGGGCGTTATCAAGCCGATTTCGAGCTCACGAGCTTCGGCTCGTTCCTGCTCCGTGCGCAGCACGCGCGGCGCGACCCGGACGGCACGCGGAAGCCCTTCGCGACGAGCTTTGGACAAATCTCCAATCCGTATCCGCTCGAATACGCGAGCTTCGAGTCCGACGTCGAGAAGCTCCGCCGTGCCGCCGAGGTGGGCGGCGGGAGCCTCGACCCGACGCCGGCAGCACCGTTCGACCCCGGGCGCGAGAAGATCAGCTATCAGCGCGATCTCTGGGATCGGTTCGTGCTTGCCGCGATCGTCGCGTTTCTCCTCGATCTGCTGGTCCGGCGCGTCAGGATCTTCGACCGCAAGTCGGTTGCTGCCGAGCGGCCGTCGCTCCGCCCCGGCGGGCCGCCGCCGAGCACTCCGCCGAGTCTGCGCCCTGGTTCGCTCCGCGCAGTGTCGGTCCGGCCGAGCTCCGTGCGCCCCGGTCGTCGCGGATCCGTTCGGCCCGGCCGGCACTGACCCTAGGTGTGGAGTCCCGAACAGGCGTTGTCCGCTCGGGAGCGATCAAGTAGCCTCCGTCGCAGAGGAAGGAAACGCGCATGGCTCGACGTGTCTCGGCGGTCGCTTGTTTCATCGTGTGCTCGCTCGCGGTCGGCTGCGGCGGCTCGGCGCCCGAGGCCCAGAGCGTCGCCGACGACAACGGGACGAGCGAGCCTTCGGACGACGACCTCGGGCCGAAAGCCGGCGCCGAACCCGAAGACAAGCCCGACGACGAGCTGAAGGAAACGGGCAAGCTCAAGACGACGAGTGGCGGCCCGACGCCGGAAGCGCAGTCGGCGAACGACACGCAGGCCATCCTTCAACTCGTGATCGAAGATCCCGAGCTCGATCCGTATCTGAAGCTCGGTGAGCCGGGTCGTTTTCCGTTGAAGGTTTCGGGAAGCGCGGTGCCGCAGGGCATCGAGCTCGTGAAATCGACAAAGCCGGTCGTGATGTCCCCGGCGCCGAAGGACAAGAAAGATCCGGTCCTCGTCATCACTGGCCTCGAGGTCCAGGGCAAGGACGCGACGGTGAGCTACCGCTACGACATCGAGGGCATCCGCGGCACCGCCTACCTGAAGAAGAGCTCGCACGGCTGGGAGCTCACGCGAAGCCGCGTCGTCGAGCACTGAGGCCCGGGCGCGAAGCGAGCGCCCTGCCCACGTGCTAAGCCTCGAACCATGGTGAGAGGGCTCGCCGTCGTGGGCTTCATGTGCCTGGCGCTGCTCGGCGGGTGCGGGGGAGAGTCGATCGGCGCCGCGGTGGAGGGCGCGCGCGGCGGAGGTGCGGGCGGATCGGCCGGTGCGAGCGGCGGCACGACCCCTACGACGGGCGGGGACGACTGCCGCGTGACCTTCCTCGACGGTGAACAGGGGGAAACCAGCAGCTACGTTTACCGCTTCGATCCGGAGCAGCGAACGCTCGCCACGCGCACCTACTTCTACGAGCTCGATGACGCCGGTCGCACGGTGAAGGTGTACGGCAACCAAGACGAAGCCCCCGTGTGGTACTGGACTGACACCTACGACACCTACGGCAACGTCACCTCGAATGACCACTACTCAGTGGGGATGAGAACGTACGTCAATGTCTACGAGGACGGCGTCATGGGCCCTCGGCTGCAGTTCGTGATCGCCACCGGGCAAGGTTCTCAGCGGCTCTCCACCATGTACGAATACGACGATGCTGCCGCGCCCGACACCTGGACCCGCGCCGAAGAAGACGACGACGACGGCGGCGACAGCGACCTCGACCGTGTCGTGACCCGCGCACTGGTCGACGGCCGACCGGAGTCGATCGTCATCAGGGACGGACTCGGAACCGCTCTGAGCGCTTGGTACCACGAGTACGACGCAGACGGTCGCATCGTCGTGGTCGAGAGGGACGCGGGATATTGGCCCGGAGATGGACCGGATGACATCGCGAACATTCGCTGGCGATGGACGCGCGACGATGCGGGCAACGTGTCGCGGTTCGAGCAGGACGGCACGGATTCGCTCGACGATCCCCACGTCAACGACCTGCCGGACTACGCAGAGGACTACTCGTCCGGCTGCCGGCCGCTGCTCACGATGCTCCCCTGGCTGGCCCACGAACCAGGCCCGTACTCGCTCGGGCCGCTCTTCCGCACGTCGCGGTTCTAGTCACCCGACGTTCGAGCAGGACGATCGACAGCGCTCCGAGCCGCGCGGCCCGTCGTCGCAGATCTCGCCGAACGCGGGATCGACCACGCCGTCGCCGCAATACGGCACCGCCTGGCAGCTCGGTGAGCAGCCGCCCACGACGCCATATGTGTCGACGTTTCCCGCCCCCTTGTCGCACTGCTCGATGGAGCGGCCGGTGCCGGGATCGAAGTCCGTGAACACCACGCCGTCGCCGCAGTACGGACCCAGGTGGCACTGTGTGTCGCAGCCGCCGTAGGCGCCGTCCTCGTTCAGGACCCCGTCGGTATCCGACTCGGCGTCGCCGTTGTCACACTCTTCGGTCACGGTGACGACCTCGTCGCCGCAGCGCGGAAGACACACGCTGACGATGGTCAGATCCGGACGTTCGTCGTTGACGCAGGTGTACCCGGCTTCGATTGCACAGGCGAGCGTGCAGCCGTCACCGGAAAATTGGTTCCCGTCGTCGCACTGCTCGTCGAGATCGACGTTGCCGTCGCCGCAGGCCGTGGTGCACACCTCGTCGACGCACGTCGGCTCGTTGGTGCAGGTGAGCGAGCACCCGCCGCCGCTGCCGTCGTAGACGCCGTTGTCTGCACCAAGATCGCAGGCTTCACCCGGTTCTATCACGCCGTTGCCGCAGGCCGATTGCATGCAGGCACTCGGACCCGCCGTGCATCGCCAACCCGGCTCCACCATGCAGTTGGAGCTGCAGCCGTCGCCACCGATCCGTCCGCCGTCATCGCATCCTTCTCCGCCCAGCACGATGCCGTCCCCGCAAAGCGGCCGGCAGGCCCTACCAGGTGCTGGGCACAACCAGCCCGGCGTCACGTTGTTGCAAGCATAGGAGCAGCCGTCCCCGTCGTAGTTGTTGCCGTCGTCACAAGCCTCATTCGACGTGACGATGCCGTTGCCACAGGCAACGGTGCTCACGCACGGTCCGACCTCGGGAAGCTCCGGGCAGCGGCAGTTGGCCTCGATCTCGCACGTGTCGCTGCAACAGTCGCCGCCGAAGCGATTGCCGTCGTCACACGACTCGTCGTATTCGAACTTGCCGTTCCCACACTTGATCTCGATGGGCGGGATGCCCGTGAGGCCGCCCGATCCGCCCCTACCCCCGGTTCCGCCCGACGAAACGGTGCCGCCCGTTCCACCCGCCGCGCCCGTCCCGCCCACTACACCCGACCCACCCTCGCCTCCGGAAACCGCACCGCCCACGCCGGCCGTCCCACCCGAGTCGTCGCCAGTGGGCGGGCCGACCTCGTGCGATCGACCCCCACAAGCGGCGGCGATCGAGAGCGCGAGTAAGGCGGTCGAAACCGTCGCCGGTCGCACCGCTGCGAAAGCACGGAAAAACGTCGCTCCGCCCGACACCAATCCTATTCAGCGCCCGCCTTGGCGAGCGGTCAAATTGGACCGTGTTTTCTCGGTCCGGTGGATTGCTGTCCTACGGCCCGGCGATGAACCCTCGCGCCTGCGACAGCGACATGCTGCCGCTTTCGCGACGGGGGCCTTCGGGGTACTCGCCCCAGCCGTAGGCGAAGGCGTCGGCGAAGCCGTTTGCGCCGGCGAGCTCGTCCACGTTTTGCGCGGTGCCGTGGGTTTCTAGGCGCCAGCTGATCGCGTCGCCCGGGCGCAGGGCAAACCCGTTCGAGAACGTCGGAATGTTGATCTGCGTGCGGGCGGTGACGACGAACAAGCCCTCGTAATAGTTGTCGCTGATCGCCCGAAAGACGTAGGTGTCGTGCGTGCCGGGGGTCCAGCTGAGCACCGAGCTGGCGCTGAGCGTGGTGCCGTCTGGCGGCGCGGTGATGACCGGCGGGGTCGGGATGTCGAGGGCGATGGCCGTCGCACCCGCGGCGAGGTTGTCGACATGAGCGACGCCGAGCGCGCCCCAACCGCCGGGTCCCTCGGAGGCGGACAGCGTGATCGAGGCGCCGGGGAGCGTCGGCACCGTGTACGTGAAATTCGCCGTCAGGGAGGTTCCGTAGTGGTCGAACAGCTCGATCACCGCACCCGACGTGAACTGGACGAAGGCTCTGTTGTCGCGATAATCCGTGGACGCGCTGGTGACGGTGCCGCCGATGGCGCCGGCGGCGACGCTGTTCGGCGTGAAGTCGAGCGTCCACATGGCCTGCCCACCGGTATCCGAGAGCGCGATCGGAGACGACGTCATCGTGTAAGCGGTGAACGACGTGGGAAGGCCGTTCGTTTCCAGCCACGAGAGGCCGTGGCCCATCATCGTCACCGTGCTCGGACCGTACCAATCCGTCGACGTCTGGACGCCGGTGGCGCTTTCACGCGCCCAGTTGTGGTACTCGCCGCCGAGCGCGCTCACCACGACAGCGTTGGCCTCGCTCGGGGCGTTGGCGATCGTGATCTGGTGGTCGGCGCTGTGGAGCGGCAGGCCCCAGTACACCTGGAGGGTCGGGTCGCGGCGCGTGAGGCCCTCATAGACCCAGCCGTACTGTTCCTGGCCGCTGCCGTAGCGGCTGAAGGTGAGGACGAGCTGCGCGTCGTAGGTCGCCTCGACGTCGGGGATCTCGAACTCGCCGTCGTCGTCCGTCGTCGTCATGGCGTCGCCGATCATCACCGGCACGTTGGGGATCGGATGTAGCCAGTGATTGACGACCTTGCCGCGCACGGTCGGATCGGTGTTCACGGAGCCTGCCGAGCCGCCGCTTCCGGCGTTGCTCCCACCCGAGCCCGCCGTTCCGCCGCTGCCGCCGGCTCCGCCCGTGCTGCCGCCCGTCCCGCTGGTGCCGCCGGTGTCGCTGCCGCCTTCGCCCGAATCGCCGCCGGTGCCGCTGCTTCCACCGGTGGTGCCCCCTTTGCCGCCCGTCCCCGACGAGCCGCCGGTGGTGCCTCCAGCCCCGCCCTTGCCGCCCGAGCCTTTGCCCGCGCTGCCACCGTTGCTGCCGCCGGTGCCGCCGGTGCCGCCCTTGCCGCCCGACGTGCCACCCGCGCCGGCGCCCGGCGGCGGGCCTTGGTGAACATCCTCGACACCGAGCAAGCCCTGGCATGCCATGCCGAAGGCGGCGGTCGACACCAGTGCTCCGTAGCCGAGCCTCTTGTTCGAACCCCCGCGTCGCACCCCTGGAGCCGTCGTGTTGCGCTTGCTCATCAGAACGTTCCCTTGATCGTGACGTTGCCCGGACCCACCCCCAAAGACACCGTTTCCTGCTTGCTCGACCCCGCCGTGAAGTAGAGGACGGCGCCACCCGCGAGCGCGACGCCACCGGCGATGAACGCGATCGTCGAGATCGTCGCCTGGCTCGACGCGTCTTCCTGCAGCGAGTCGCCCTTGGCGGTGCACCCGTACGGGTACGCGGTGCATTCCTTCTTGGCGTCGGACCAGCTCGACGAGGCCTGGATGCCGAAAAACGCGCCGAGGCCAATGCCGACCACGCCGACGCTGCCGACGACGATGCCCGCGATGCGCTGGCCCGAGCCGTCGCTCGATTCGGCGGCGGGTGCTGCGGCGCCACCGCCGGCAGCGGGCTGGCCGGACGATGCGTCCGCGAGGGCGGGGATCTCCACCTGCTTCACCGAGGAGCCCTCGCCGATCTCGATCGTGAGGCTCCAGGGCTCCTTGCCCGGTGCGGTCACCTCGATGATGTGCTTGCCGGGGTCGACCGGGATCGCGACCGCGAGCTCGGCGGCGCTCACCACCACGCCGTCGCGGGTGATCTTCATTCCGGCGGCGTCACCGGTTCCGGGCTTCAGGTTGATGGCAAGCTTCGAGATCCGGGGCTCGAGGGCCTTGGCCTTCTGCTCGGCGAACTCTTCGCGATCCTTCGAGCCGGCCTGGCGCGCGAGCGAGACGATCTCGCGGTACTGGGCCCAGGCGCTGGCCGTGCGACCGAGGCGCTCGTAGCACTCGGCGATGTTGAGCAGCGTTCCGAGCGCCGGATCGAGGTCCTGGCTCGCTTTGAGCTTGGCGACCGCTTCGTCGTAGCGGTCGGCCTGCATCAGTACCCGGCCCTCGTTGAAGAGTGCCTCGGCAGCAGCCTTGTTGGATTCTGACGCCTGGGCGAGAACGGGTGTGCCGAGCACACCGATACCAATCACCAACGCAAGCCACCGCATGACCTATCGACTACCGCGAAGGAAGCCCCCTGACAACCAGCCTTCGCGACACCGCAGATCTGCGAGCACTTCTTTTCCGGGCCCTACTCGTGTAGCGAGGACAGAACGCCCATGAGGAAGAGATTCATCCTTCGGTCGAGCGTGCTCGGGGTCGCGTTGGCAGCCCTCGCTGCGAGCCCGGCGGTGGTAGCCCAAACCGCGCCAGCACCGGCGCCGAAGCCCCCGGCGCCCGCTACGCCACCCGCCGCACCGCCTGCCGCGCCGCCCACCAATCCTCCCGCGACGTCACCCGCCGCGCCGCCACCCGGCACGCCGCCTCCCGCCGGCACGCCTGCGCCCGTCGAGCCGGCGCCTGCAGAAGCCGCTCCGGTCACGCCCGTGCCGGAAACGCCGCCGCCGCCGCGCGATGAGCCGCCCCCGCCGCCGCCCCCCGAGCCCGAGACGTTCCCGCTCGCCGAGCCCGCGCTTCACGGCGTGCCGCCCGAGACCGACTCGCTTCCCTGGTACGACGCGATCGAGTTCGGCGCGTTCGTCGATGCTTACCTGTCGGTGAACTACCTGTTTCCCAAACCGCAGACCGGCGCGAACGGCGTCACGCGCGCCTACGATACGGAGAACGGCTTCGCCCTCGCCTGGGCCGGCTTCGACGCGACCTATCCCGCCGATCCGGTCGGCGGCACCATCTCGCTCCGCTTTGGTCCGAGCGCCCAGCGCATCGGTCGGAGTTGCCTGACCGCGACCGACGATCCGCCGGGCGTCTGCGACGACGAAGTGAACCTCAGCAACGTGAAGCAGGCCTTCGGCTCTTTCCGGCCGGGCGGGACCGGCGGCCCGGTGGAGCTCAGCTTCGGAAAGTTCGACACCATCTACGGCGCCGAGGTCGCGGAAAGTCAGTTGAATCTCAACTACACGCGCGGCGTCGTGTACTGGTTCGCGCAGCCGCTCTTTCACACCGGCTTCCGCATCGACGCCGACCTCACGGACACGCTCAAGCTCCGCGGCCTGCTCGTGAACGGTTACAACAACACGATCGACAACAACCTCGGCAAGAGCGTCGGCTTGCAGCTCGCGCTCGCGCTGCCGCGGGGTGACTACGGGGGCAACCTGCTGTCGCTCTCGCTCGGCTACCTCGGCGGTCCGGAGCGCGCGGACTACAAGATCGTACGCTGCCCGAGCGGACAGCACTTCGATCCCGCTGCCTCGACCGCCTGCGCACCGAACGTCCCCACCACGCCGTCCGACGCGCCCCAGACCGGCCAGGTCGACCGTCCGTCGAACAACCTCCAGGGCCTCCGGCACCTGGTCGATCTCGTCGCCACCCTGACGCCGAACGACGACCTCACGCTCACCGTCAACGGCGACCTCGGAGTGGAGCGCATGCGGAGCACCGAGGACGAGGAGCGCTTCGTGCAGCACATGTGGTGGGGTGGGATGATCGCGGCGCGCTACGCGCTGAGCGACATGTTCGCTCTCGCGCTGCGTGGCGAGTACCTGAGCGATCCGGACGGCGTCGCCACCGGCTTTCCACCGAACGATATCGAGCTCGTCACCGGCACGTTGACCTTCGACGTGCACCCGGCCGATTTTCTGCTCGTGCGCCTGGACAATCGCCTCGACTGGTCGTCCAAACAGATCTTCAAGGAGTCGGTTCGCGACCTGACCGGCCTCATGCCCACGACGACACTCGGTGTGATCGTCTACACCGACTGACGACCGAGCCCTCTGCCGGGCCCGTGCTATACCGAGCGCGTGCCCACAGCGCGCGCTTCGAACCGCATCACGGAGCTCGAACACGCCATCGATCAGGTGGTGACGAGCTACGACGGACCGGGCGAGATCAACAATCTCGAGAGCGCGGCGTTGCCCAACAAGCGCGCCGTCATCCAGGCGATCAACCACCTGAAGCCCGTCATCTACATGGGCTTTTACAGCCAGCGCTCCCTCACGCGGGACAACCTGCGCTACGGCGTGAGCGAGCACCTCTACCCGGCGTACGAGGTGCTCGTCGAGCAGATCGGGCGTGCCACCACCTACGAGGAGCGTGTTCGCGGGCAAGTGCCGCGGAGCGCGGAGTGGCCCGAGGACGTCGTGCTCCGGCTGTTCAACGAGCTCCCCGAGCTCCGCCGCGTGCTCGACGTCGACGTGACGGCCGCCTACGAGGGTGACCCGGCCGCGAGCAGCATCGAGGAGATCGTGTTCAGCTATCCGACGGTGGAGGCGATCACGTCCCATCGGATCGCTCACGCCCTGCACCTCGCCGGGGTGCCGATCATCCCGCGCATCATCGCCTACCATGCGCACGAACGAACCGGCGTCGACATCCACCCGGGCGCCGTGATCGGTGAGGGCTTTTTCATGGACCACGGCACCGGCGTCGTGATCGGCGAAACGGCCGTGATCGGCCGCGGCGTGAAGATCTACCAAGGGGTCACGCTCGGGGCGCTCAGCACGCGCCGCGGAGATCCGAGCTCGCCCGGCGCCACCAAGCGCCACCCGACGATCGAGGACGGCGTGACGATCTACTCCGGCGCCACCATCCTCGGCGGCGAGACGGTGATCGGCAAAGGCTCCGTCATCGGTGGCAACGTCTGGATCACGAAGAGCGTGCCGCCCGGTTCGAAGGTTTTCGGTAAGGCTCGCGAAGGCGAGTGAGCCCGCCGGTGGGGGGCGGTGGGCCTCAGCGCTCGGCGGGGAACGGCAAGCCTTCGGGGAACACGTCGCGTGGCTCCCAGCCGAAGAGGCGTCGTGCCGGCTCGAGGTCCCAGCGATCGGCCCCTTCCGGCCCGACCACGTACATCACGGCAAAGGGCACCGTTTCCTTTTCGACGGCCGCGATGAAGAAGCGCGCCACGTCGCCGCGGCTCAGGTACGCGTGATGCCAGCCGCGCTCGCGCATGTGGGCGGCCTCGCCCTCGTTTCGAACCATCCAGCCGATGCGCGCGGCGACGACGCTCAGGCCGTGGACGCGCGCCGCCATGCCGCCGAGCTCCTCGGCCCATAGCTTGGTGAGCGCGTAGAGGTTGTTCGGCTCGCGATCCTCGGCCGTGAGCCGTCGATCCGGACCTGGCCGCCCGACGACCTGGATCGAGCTCGCGAGGACGACCCGCCGGACACCGTGCTCGCGCGCCGCATCGAGGACGTGCGCCACGCCGAGGATATTGGGCCCGACCAGCGCTTCGAGCGGGGCGTCGTTGGGGACGGCACCGAGGTGGATCACGGTATCCATGCCGCTCATGGCGCGGCGAACGGCGTCGCGATCGCCGAGGTCGCCGACCACCCCGCCTTCCGAGGCCACGAGGTCGAACCCCCGGGTCTCGTGGCCGCGGAGCCTCAGTGCTTCGACGACGGGACGACCGATGGCCCCGGCCGCGCCGGTCACGAGCACACGATGCATGGGATGCGCTACGGTTCGTACCACGCCGTGCCTTTCGACCAAAAAGCCTGGCTCGTCGATCTCGACGGCACGCTCTACGCCGCGTTGCCGGTGAAGCTCGCGATGGCGGCCGAGCTCGCGCTGCTCGGCGCGGGCCGGGCGCGGCTCCTCCGCCGCTTCCGTCACGAGCACGAGGCCATGCGCGGGTTCGAGGGCGACCCCTTTCGCCTCCAGATCGCGCGCACCGCGGAGGCCCTCGGTATGAGCGAGGTGCGCGTCGAAGCCGTGGTGCGGGAGTGGATGCTCGAGCGGCCGGGCAAGTGGCTGCGTGCCTTTCGGCGGCGCGCCATCCTGGCCGAAATAGAAGCGTTTCGCGCCGGAGGCGGTGTCACCGCGCTGGTCAGCGACTACCCCGCGACGCAGAAGCTCGAGGCACTCGGCGCCCGCCAGCTCTTCGACGTGGTGGTGGCGTCCGGCGAGCCCGGTGGCCCCTCGCGTCTCAAACCGCACCCGGGCGGCATGCTGAAGGCGGCGGAGGCACTAGGCGTGGCACCCGGGGATTGTCTGGTGATCGGCGATCGCGCGGACGCCGACGGGGCGGCCGCAGAAGCCGCCGGCATGGCGTTTCGGTTGGTGGGCTGATGCAGGTCAAAGGCGACGTCGAGCGTGTGAGCGGCCTCGAGCCGCGGGACTTCGTCGAGAAGTTCGAGCCGCTCGACCAGCCCGTCGTGATTGCCGACGGGGCGGCCGACTGGCTCGCCGTCGCGCGCTGGAGCCCCGCGTACCTGAAGGAGCGGCTCGGTGGCATCACCGTGCGGCACAAGGTCTCCTCGACCCACCAGCACCCGAACTTCCACGAGCCCACGCTCGCCGGCATGTTCGCGCGCGGGACCTCGACGCTCGCCGAGCTCATCGACGCCGTGACGACAGGCCCGCGCGAGGCGCGCTCGCGGCGGCTTTTCACCGGTGACGAGCAGTGGTTGCTCCGCCGCCGCGACGGCGAGACCCTGCTCGACCCTGAGCTTGGGCCGCTCTATCGCGACGTCGAGCTTCCGAGCTACATCCCGCGCGACCGGCTCTACACCGTGTGGGCTTGGTTCAGCGGGCCGGGCGTCCGCACCTGGCTCCACTACGACAACAACGGGTGCCACAATTTGAACGCGCAGATCACGGGCGCGAAGGAGGCTCTGCTCTTCGCCCCCGACGAGCTCGAGCGCCTCTATCCGTTTTCACCCGACGGCCCGAACCCGGCGCACAACTGCGCGGCCGTCGACGTCGAAGCCCCGGATTTTTCGCGCTATCCCGCCTTTCGCGACGCGACCGCCGTGCGCGCCCGGATCGAGGCGGGTGATCTCCTGTTCATCCCCGCCTGGTGGTCGCACACCTTCCGTCATGAGGGCGACTTCAACTCGAACGTGAATTTCTGGTGGAAGCCCGCGCTCGAGCGCGACAACGCCGTCTCGCGGCGCGAAGCGACGATGGCCGCAGCGAAGAGCCCGAGCGGCTGACCGCTACTTCTTGTGCCACGCCTTCGGCTGGAGGAAGGCGCGGATCCCGTACGTCGAGAGCGTGCTCCCGATACCGGAATGCTTTCGCCCCGTCCACGGCAGGCGCGGGCTCACGCGGTCGCAGGCGTTGATGTACACGCTGCCGGCGGACACTCGCGAGAGGATCGCTTCGGCACGCTTTCGATCGCGCGAGTAAACGCCGGCGGTGAGCCCGTACTCGGTGTCGTTCATGCGGAGAACGGCCTCGTCGTCGTCCGCGACCGCGCTCACGCCGATCACGGGGCCGAAGCTTTCCTCGCGCATCAGCCGCATGGCGTTGGTGGCGCCGGCAATGACGGTCGGCGCGAAGTAAAAACCCGGCCGGTCGAGGCGCTTCCCGCCCGTCAGCACGCGCCCGCCCTTCTCGACCGCGTCGGTCACCTGCGCGTCCAGCACGGCGAGCTGCTCTTCTCGCGCGAGCGGCCCGATGTACGTCGCATCGTCGTTCGGATCCCCGATCGTGAAACCCTCGATCTCCTCGACCAGCGCGTCGAGGAACGGTCCCTCCACGGAGCGCTGGACGTAGAGGCGCTCGACCGCGCAGCAGCTCTGTCCGACGTTGTACATCGCGCCATCGGCCAGGCTCTTCGCCGCGAGCTCGACGTCCACGTCGTCAGTGACGTAGGTCGGGTCCTTGCCGCCGAGCTCGAGCTGAAGGCGGATCATCCGCGGGGCGACGCGCTCGGCGATGCGGCGGCCGGTCGCGTAGCTCCCGGTGAAGAACACGCCGTCGACCGGCTGCTCCACGACCGCCGCCCCGACCGCACCGCCGCCGACGACCGCGATGAACGCGTCCGCCGGCACGCCGGCCTCGTGAAGCAGCGCCTCGATCGCGCGGCCGGTCTCGGTCGCGTGCTCGGACGGCTTGTAGAGCACCGTGTTGCCGGTGAGCAGCGCCGGGACGAACACGTTGGAGCCGACGAACCACGGGTAGTTCCAGGCCGAAATGTTGGCGATCACGCCGAGCGGCTCGTGCGCAATCACCTCCACGAGCTTGCCGTCGTCCTCGACCGTTTCGTCGGCGAGCACCGACGCCGTCTTGGCGAGAAAAAAGTCGATGCGGCCCGGCATCGCGGAAAGCTCGTTCTTCGCCTGCGCGACCGGCTTCCCCGTTTCACCTGTGAGCGTGCGAGCGAGCTCGGTTTTCCGCGCCGTCAGCAAGTCGCGAAAGCCCGTCACGGCGGCGAGCCGGGTGGCGAGCGGGGTCGCCGCCCAGCCCGGCTGCGCAGCGCGCGCTCGCTCGTACGCGCGCCGGACGGACGCCGCGTCGTCCTCCGCGATCTCCGCGCCGAGCACACCGGTTGCGGGATTCTTGAGCTTCATCCGAGTGCCGTGCGGAAGAGCGCCTGAAAATCTGCCTCGGTGACCGGGCAGGGGTTATACGGGTGGCACGCGTCGGTGACGGCAATCGTCACCAGCCTGGGGACGTGCTCCTCGCGCACACCAGCCTCACGGAGCGTGTGCGGGATGCCGATCGCTCGCCGCAACGCGACGAGCCAGGCGATGAAGCCGCGGGCGTCCGCGCGCTCGGCTCCGGCAGCACGAGCGAGATCGGCAAGGCGGTCGGGGACGGCGCGCTCGTTGAATTCCATCGCGTAAGGGATGGCAATCCCGTTCGCGAGGCCGTGATGCAGATCACACACCGTCGACAGCGAGTGGGCGAGCGAATGGGTGACGCCGAGGCCCTTCTGGAATGCCACACCGCCCATCGTCGCCGCATTCAGCATCTGGCCGCGCGCTTCGAGGTGCGCGGGATCGGCCAGAAGGGCACGCTCCCCTGCTTCGATGCGGCGCGCGAAAGCAACGGCGCGTTCGAGCCCGCGCGCGACGAGCCTGACGCCCTCGAGCGCGATCCCGTCACAGAGCGGCTGAAAGCCCTTGGCGAGGTACGACTCCACGAGGTGGGTCAAGGCGTCCATCCCGGTTGCTGCGGTGACGTTCGCTGGAAGACCCAGCGTGAGCTCCGGATCGAGCAGCACGCGCTGAGCGAGCAAGCGCGGCGAGAAGATGATTTTCTTCACGTGGGTCGTATCGTCCGAGACCACCGTGCTCCGCCCGACCTCGCTGCCGGTGCCGGCCGTGGTCGGGACCGAAATGAAGTACGGGATCTCGCGATCGATCGGACGCGCGCCCGGCTTCTCGTCCTCGTAGTCGAAGAGATCGCCCGGGTGATGGATCATCAGCATGATGGCTTTCGCCACGTCGATGGCCGCGCCCCCGCCGAGCCCCACCACCGAATCGGCCTCGTGCTCGCGAAATGCCGATACGCCGGCCGCGACTTGCGAGGCCACGGGATTGCCCCAGATGCCCGAAAACACCCGCGGCGAAAGCCCGTCGGCGCGCAGGAGCTCGTCGGTGCCCGTCACCGGCGCGAGCGGAGCCAGGAGGCGGTCGGTGACGATCAGCGGCCGAGTCTTGCCCGCCTCGCGGAGTGCGCTCGGGAGCAGTCGAATCGCGCCCGCGCCGAACTGGATGCGGGTCGGAAAGTTGTATTGATTGAATGCCATCTTGCGCTCTGTCGGGTGAGGGTCGTCAGATGATCTCGAAGTAGCGGCCGAGCTCCCAGTCCGTGACCGCGCGACCGAACTGGCGCCACTCCCAGTGGCGCGTGCCCGCGAAATGGTCGACGAAGGCGTCGCCGAAGAGCTCGCGGGCGAGCTTGCTCTTCTCGAACCGCACGGTCGCCTCGAACAGGTTCTTGGGCAGGGGTGTGCCCTTCTTGTCGTCGTAGCCGCTGCCGGTCACGGCGTCCGGGAGCTCGAGCTTTCGTTCGATGCCGTGAAGGCCGCTCGCGAGCGCCGCCGCGAGGGCGAGGTACGGGTTCGAATCCGAGCCGTTGACACGGGTTTCGAGCCGCGTGCTCTTCTTCGTGCCCGGGATCGCGCGGAGCGACGTGGTGCGGTTGTCGATGCCCCAGTTCGCCTTGGTCGGCGCCCACGCGCCCTCGACCAGGCGCTTGTAGCTGTTGATCGTCGGTGCGTAGAGCGGAAGGAGCTCGGGCATCGCGTGGAGCTGACCGGCGACGAAGTGCTCGAAGGTCTTGCTGAGCCCGGTCTTCGATTTCTTGTCGAAGAAGACGTTCTGGTCGGCGCGCCACAGGCTCTGATGAACGTGGCCGCTGCAACCGGGCAGATCCGCCCGCCACTTGGCCATGAACGACGGCATGATGCCGAAGCGCTGCGCGATTTCCTTCGCGCCCGACTTGAACAGCACCGCCCGGTCCGCCGCCTCGAGTGCCGCCGAGTACACGATCGCCGCCTCGAGCACGCCCGGTCCGGTTTCGGTGTGGAGCCCCTCGATCGGTACGCCGAACGCACCGAGGTCGCTGATCAGCGCGTTCACGTAGTCCCTGCTCTGATTGAGCCTGAGCAGCGAGTAGCCGAACATACCGGGCGTGATCGGCTGCGGCCTGATGTGGCCGCGCTCGGCGAGCGCCTGCGGCGTTTCCCGAAAGTGGAAAAACTCGTACTCGAAGGCGGCGAGTGCGCGAAAGCCGGCCGCCTCGAGGCGCGCGAGCACCCGCTTCAAGAGCTGCCGCGGGCACACCTCGAGCGGTGCCCCCGCGCGATCGACGAAGTCGCCGAGCAGGAACGGCACGCCGCCGTCCCAGGGCACTTCGCGGTATGTCGTCGGGTCGAGCCGGACGTCGGCGTCCGGGTACCCGGTGTGCCAGCCCGTGTACTTCGCGTTGTCGTAGCAGATATCGCCCGAGTCCCAGCCGAACACCACGTTGCAAAAACCGAAGCCGCCGTCGAGCGCGCCGTCGAACTTGTCGCGGTGCAGGTACTTCCCGCGGAGCACGCCGTCGATATCCGTGACCGCGACCTTCGCCTTGTCGGCTTTGAGCTTGTCGAGTCTCGCGACCACGTCGCGAACCGTGGAGACACCGTGACCCATGAGACGAACCTAGCGTCTCAGGGCGGTACCCGGCAATTCACGGGCCGAAACGCGCGAAAGCCTCGCAGCGCACCTCGCTGAGCTGGCTTCGAGGGAGATTTTTGGTATCGTCAGTGTTCGGTGCGGCGATGGCGATTGAGCGCCTGCCGTCCGGCCTTACCCGTTCAGCGGGAGACTCGAGCGATGCGTCACTTTCCTTGGTTGATGGTGCTGGTCGGAACTCTCGCCGCGGCGGCGTGCTCCTCGGACCCCGAGGTGGCGAGCGACGACGAAGACGACAACGCCGGTAGCGGCGGTACGACCGGCGGCACGGGCGGTAAGGGTGGCGCCACGACAGGCGGAACCAGCGGCAAAGGTGGCACGACCGGCGGATCCAGCGGCAAGGGTGGCACTGGCGGTACGACGGGTGGCACCGGTGGCAAGGGTGGTACCGGCGGCACGGGCGGTGCGACGGGTGGCACGGGCGGCGTGACCGGTGGCACGGGCGGTGTGACCGGTGGCACGGGCGGTGTGACCGGCGGCACGGGCGGTGTGACCGGCGGTACGGGCGGCGCGACCGGCGGCACGGGTGGTACGGGTGGCTCGGGCGGGAGCAGCGGGACATCGCCCACCGCCTGCGACTACGCATCGGAAAACTTCGCGGCCTGCGGCCTCGTCGAAGGCGACTTGATCCAGGGCTGCATGGACGGCGTGCCGCTCTACGAGTGCGAAAATCTGTGCCGAGCCAGCGTGTCGTGCGACGAGCTCAACGCATTTTATTGCACGGGTGATCCGGCGGCCGAGCTCGAAGAATGCTTGGCGGCCTGTGCGGACCTCCCGGAAACCTTCCTCTGTTTTAGCGGCGGAGAGGTCCCTGCCAGCTACCAGTGCGACGGCCTCGGGGACTGCTCGGATTCAAGCGACGAGTCCGGCTGTCCGTTCCTCTGCAGCGACGGCTACACGATCCCGTACTCGTATCTTTGCGACGGCCTCGCGGATTGCACGGCAGGCGAGGACGAGCTCGGCTGCCGGATCATCTGCGCGATCTAGCGCTCGAGTCTGGCCTAGACGAGCAGCTCGTCGAACACGCCGCCCTGCATCGTTTCGCCGCCGCTGCCCTCGGGCGTTCCGAACCAATCCGACTCGATACCCATCGCGTTCACGATGGTGTTGAGGAGCTTGTTGTGCGGAGCGTCCTCGTTATTGTCGTCACCGAGCTCGATGTACTCGCCCTGCTTGAAGTACCCCCCGGCGCTGCCGGCAAGGAGATACGGCAGATCCAGGTACGAGTGCCCCTTGCCGTCGGAAAGCTCGTTCGAATAGAGGATGACGGAGTTGTCGAGCGCCGTCTTGCCGTCGGCCTCCATGTACGAATCGAGCTTGGTGAGGAGCCGCGCGAGCTTCGTCTGGTGCCAAAAATCGATGTCGAACAGCATGTCCTCGTAGCCGGCCACGTCCTCGCAGCCGTCTTCGGTGCTGTCGCCGAAGCAGTCGTCGCGGACCTTGCCGTGCGAGAGCTTGTGATGGTTGAACTCGTGACTCATGCCGTCCCACTGGAAGGTCGGGCCGGCGGCACCGCGGTCGAACTGGAGCGTGGCCACGCGGGTCGCATCGCAGGCGAGCGCGATGGCCATGATGTCGACCTGGAGCTCGGCGACGGTCGGGTAGTTGTCCTCGTTCTCGAGGTCGCGCGCCGGCATGCCGTCGTAGGGCGAAACCAGAGTTTGCAGCGCCGGATCGAGGCAGGTGAGGCCCGTCGAGCC
>Ga0315910_10000328_pt1 | contig 49312 bp, 48 predicted proteins | sample EdamamesoilMG_FD_204470 | JGI IMG/M metagenome (GOLD analysis project Ga0315910, IMG submission 204470) | Garden soil microbial communities collected in Santa Monica, California, United States - Edamame soil | ecosystem: Environmental > Terrestrial > Soil > Garden | place: USA: California... | reverse complement strand
ATCTGAACGGCTTTCTCGCCGGCCTTTTTTCGCGCACCGCCGCTGTGCCAGCGACGGCATCCGTGCCTGCCGCGAAACCGCTTGAACCACTCTCGATACTATTCGGCTCGCAAACCGGCAATTGCGAGAATCTCGCTAAGCGGGTCGCGAAAGAAGCCGGAAAGCGTGGTTTCGCACCGACGATTCACGATCTGGCGAAATATCCGGTCGCGCAACTTGCGTCCGAGAAAGGTCTGCTCATCGTCACCAGCACCTATGGCGACGGCGAGCCACCGGACAACGCCCGTGCGTTCTGGGATTTCTTGAAAAGTGATAGCGCGCCGAAGCTGACGCAGATGAGGTTTTCGCTTTGCGCGCTGGGCGACACGAACTACGCGAAGTTTTGCGGCTTCGGCAAGGAAGCGGACGCGCAATTGGAGAAGCTCGGCGCGACGCGCGCGTACTCGCGCACGGACTGCGACGTCGATTACGAAGAGCCGTTCGCGAAATGGCTCGACGGTGCACTCAGCGCGATCGGAACACAAAGCACCGCCCCAACGCGCGTTGAAATGACTGAAGAGAAGGCAGCGTCAGAGACTGGTGCTCCGGCTTACGGAAAGAAGAATCCCTTTCCCTCGGCGCTGCTGACGAATCTCAAGCTCAACGGTGACGGCTCGGCCAAGGACACGCGGCACTTCGAGTTTTCGCTCAAAGGTTCGGGACTGACTTACGAAGTCGGCGATGCGCTGTGTGTGCGCCCGACGAATTGCGCGGAACTCGCAGAGGAAATGCTCCGCGCGCTCGGCTGCTCAGGCGAGGAAGGCGTGCCGGACCGCGACGGTAATGAAGTATCCCTGCGCGAGGCGTTGCTGCACCACTACGAAATCACACGCATCCCGAATCCGTTTCTGAAGGCCATGGCTGAGCGCACCGGGGATGTGGAGCTTGTAAGAGTTTCTTCGCCGGATGCAAACGGCGAACTGACCAAGTTTCTTTACGGCCGCGAGATCATCGACCTGCTGCACGCGCATCGCTATGTGAAGTTCGCCCCGAGGGAATTCGTGGCGTTGCTCAAGAAACTTCAGCCGCGGCTCTACTCGATTTCCTCGTCGCCCAAAGCGCATCCAGGCCAGGTGCATCTCTGCGTAGGCGTGGTGCGTTACGATTCGCTGGGCCGTCCGCGCAAGGGTGTGTGCTCGACGTTCCTGGCCGAGCGGGTGCCGGCGGGCGGCGTTGTGCCGGTGTTCACGCACAGCAACAAGGCGTTCCGCCCGCCCGCGCCCGATGCGCCGCTAATCATGGTCGGACCGGGCACGGGTATCGCGCCGTTCCGCGGGTTCTTGGAGGAACGGCAAGCAACAGGCGCCAAGGGAAGGAACTGGCTCTTCTTCGGCGATCAAAAATCTTCCTCGGATTTTCTTTATCGAGAGCAGGTCGAGAGGTTTCAGAAAGATGGCATGCTGACAAGACTTGACCTCGCGTGGTCGCGCGATCAATCGGGAAAAATTTACGTCCAGAACCGGATGCTCGAACACGCCAAAGAGGTGTGGAATTGGTTGGAAGAAGGTGCGGCGTTCTGTGTCTGCGGCGACGCCAGCCGCATGGCCAAGGACGTGGACGCGGCGTTGCATCAAGTCGTCGAACGCGCCGGTGGCAGAACCGTGGAGCAAGCCATCGATTATGTGAAGCAGCTCAAGTCTGCAAAGCGCTATATGCGGGACGTCTATTGAAGCGCGCCGGTCTGCTGATAAGTTGTAGCACATGACAAATGGCGGTTCGATTTGCTTTGGCCTGCTGGCCGGTGGCCGCTCGTCGCGCATGGGTGCGGACAAGTCCTCACTCGATTGGCGCGGTCAACCACTCTGGCAGCATCAACTCTGGCTGGCCGGAGAAATCAGCGCGAGTGAAGTCCTCATCTCCGGCCGACCAGATGGGCCATATCGTGAGGCGGCAGCGGTTGTCTCCGATGAGATGTCTGACTGTGGTCCGCTCGCCGGCGTTGCCGCCTTGCTCGGCTCGATGCGATCTGAATGGCTTGTGGTGGTGGCCGTGGACATGCCATTGCTCGATGGTGAGACCCTCCGTAAATTGATTGATGCCCGCCACGATCAAGTTGGAGTTGTGCCGATCATCAATCATCGATCTGAACCGCTGGCCGCCGTTTATCCGCGCGCTGTCCTCCCGTTGGCCAGGGAGCAATTACAGTCAGCCGATCGCTCGCTGCAAAGGTTTGTTCGCACCGCCGTCATGGTGAATCTGGTTCAACTCCTGCCATGGCCGCCTGAGCGCGCAGATTGCTTTCGCAGTGTCAACACGCCGGCTGAATTCGCCGCACTGCAGCCGGACTGACGCCGTCGCAGCTTCTGTTGGCAGATAAGCCGGCACCGCGCTAGGTTGTCCCGGGTGAAAAGAGCTTTGATGATTCTTGTGTTACCAGTGGCGATGTTTATCGGAGGAATGGCGGTCATGTGGTTTGGCACGAATAAGAATCCGCAGCGGTTGCCGGGTGATGCTGACGCATCCGCCACCTGGCGCCAGCGCATGGTGACGGAGCAGCTTGCGGGGTTCGGCCGGGGGATTACTAATTCCCGCGTGCTGGCCGCGATGGAACGCGTGCCCCGGCATGAATTCGTGCCAGCCGCGTTGCGCAAGTCGGCTTATGACGACAGCGCCCTGCTTATCGGGTTTGGTCAGACCATCTCCCAGCCTTATGTTGTGGCCTTCATGACAGAGAAGCTTGAGTTGCAACCTGATGACAAGGTGCTGGAGATTGGTACCGGGTCAGGTTACCAGGCGGCGGTGCTGGCGGAACTCGCAAAGCAGGTTTACACGATCGAGATCGTCGAATCGCTGGCTACCCGCGCCGCAATGGATTTGAAGCGTCTTGCCTACACCAACATTCACGTGCGAGCTGGCGATGGCTACCAAGGCTGGCCCGAGGTGGCGCCATTCGACGCCATCATAGTCACCTGCGCTCCAGACCGGGTGCCGCAACCGTTGGTGGATCAACTCAAGGACGGCGGGCGGATGATCATTCCGGTGGATGAAGGTGACAGCCAGAATCTGGTGTTGCTTCACAAGCGTGCTGGCCAGATGGAACAACACGCGGTGCTGCCAGTGCGTTTTGTGCCGATGACCGGCGAAATCCAACGAAGCAAAATCAACCGCTGACGGCGCGTCAGCTTATTCTTGTGGATAAATCAGCACGCGGTCGTGGACAACGACCCCCAGGTCGTTCTTGCCATCACCGGTGAAGTCTGCGACGACCGCCTCGCGCGGTTCGGGATAACCGCCGGGGGAGGGGCGAAAACTTTTCTGCTCGAACACCTGCCAACGATCTGCGGGAACGAGCTTGTGCGCGGCGCTGAATATCACGAGGTCCAGGTGGTTCTTGCCAGTTTCCATGAACACGAGGTCCTTGCGTCCGTCGCTATCGAGGTCGCCGGAGATGATATCGTTCAGGTAGCCGTTCTTGATCGGCGTTTCGTAGCCATCGAGTTCCACGTATTCCCAGTTGTCGCCGGTGAGCGGCAGCCAGGCGACGGCGTTGCCGCCAACAAAGCCGACGCTGTTGGCCTGGTCACCGCCCAGCGCGATAGATTGCAGACCGGAGAAATCCGAGACCGGCAACTGGATGTTGCGAACCACCTGCCAAACCCCGGCGGCATCACGCTCGCAGAGCGTGAGGGCTTTGCGTTCGGCGTCCAACATGAAGAGCGAGGCGATGCTGTTCGAGCCGCGTGTCACAGCGGTGGCGGCGACGAGCTTGGAATTGCTGGCCGCGCCGTTGATCTGCTCCTTCACCTCGAAAAGATAACCGGGTTTGTTGGTGGCATCTTGCGAGCCGGCCGGCTCCGGCTTCAGTACCACGGCGCGCAGGAAATTTTTCTGCGCCAGCAACACCTCCGGTTTGCCATCACCATCCACATCAGCCGTGGCCAGCCAGGGTTGTTCCATCGCCCCGCCCGGGGGTGCGACGTCGTATTCGCCGAAATTGCCGGACTTATCCTGCACCAGGATCTTTAACTTCTCATACGGGATCATCACGACGATGTCCGCGAGGCCGTCCTGGTTCACGTCCAGGATGGCGATTGAGGATGGGTTGGATTTCAGATTCTCACCCAGCGATTGGGTTTTGGTTGTGCCGTCGGCGGTGCGGGTGACCAGTACGCGCCGGTCGTCCTTTTCCACCACTGCCGCCAGCACCGGTTTGTCGCCGGGTTTCAACACCCCGGCGGCGATGGCGAGCGGCTTACCGGCCAGGGGGATCAAAGTCGGGAACGGCAGCCGGCTTTTGTCGTCGAAGCGCGTCACGCCGATCTGCTGTTCGCCGCCCTGCGACGCCGGCGCGCTGAGCAGGAAGATCTCGGGCTTGCGATCGCCATCCCAATCCGCGACTGCGAAATCACCCACCCCGGCGAGCGAGGAAAACGATTTCGGTGTCGCCATCGTGCCGTCGGCCTTTTGCAGGTATACCGAAACCTTGCCGCTCTCGGGTTCGGCCACCAACAGGTCGGTCTGGCCATCGCCGTTCACGTCGGCCCACAACGTGCCGCGCTTGGTTTTCTCGGACTTGTTCAACGGCAATACCTGCAACTGGCCCTGGAGGAAGCCGTCCCCCAGCGTTTCCGCCGGCTTACGCTCGAAACGACCGATCTGCGCGCGGCCCGACTGTTGCGCGATGGTGATGACAAATGTCTGTTCGTTGGCTTCGAGATTATCAGCCCAATACGAGCGGATCGGCGGCAGGGTGAAATACAGTTCCGGTCCCAGCTGGCCGTCAGCTTGTTGCAAGCGATAGCGCACCGGCGTGGGCATCTCCCAATTGACCAGCATCAGATCCGTGCGATTGTCACCGTCCACATCCAGCAGTTGCACGGCTTTGACGGGGGTGGCGAACGGGATCTTCTCCGGCTCACCAAACGTGCTTTCCGCCGACTGCGGAAAAAAGTAAACGTGATGCTCGGCCAGCAACACCAGATCGGTGCGGCCATCGCCGTTGAGATCGCCGGCGTTCAATCCGTTCTGGGTCAACTGCCCGTCCTCGATCGGCCAGCGTTTGGGCGTGCTCCAGCCGTTGGTACCCTGATTGTAGATCAGCACCAGTTCCTTTGGCTCGCCGTAGTAGCAGATGTCCGGTCGACGATCGCCGTTGAGATCCTTCACCACCATGGCGGCGATGCGCTTTTCCGACGCGATGGAATCGATCCGGAACCGGGCATCCGGCGGCAATTCATTCAACTCGCGTTTGGTCGCGGGTTTGGTGACGGGTGAATTCGTCTTGCCCGTCTGATTGAACAGCAGGTTGATCTTCGAGCGCGCATTGTTCACGACCACGATGTCGGTCAATCCGTCGCCATCGATATCCGCGACGTGCATCAAGCCGATCAGGTTGTCGATGGGGAAAATCTCCGGGCCGGTGAAGCCGAAGCGATTGGTGGTGTCGGCGGCGCTGGCGGCAGCCGGAATCCCCAAGCTGGCCGCGACGGCCAATGCGAAAAGATGCGATCTCATGTTCAAGTCCTGTGCGCGCAAACTGCCAGCCGGCCGTGGGCTTGGCGAGCTTAGAGTGAATCGCTATTCCCCGATGAAATGCAGCGCCACCCGGCGTGAGTGCGGTGTGTGCCGATGTTCCCAGAGATAGATTCCCTGCCAGGTGCCCAGCGCCAGTTCTCCACCGCGCAAGGGTAGGCTCAGATTCACCGCCGTGAGCGCGGTGCGGATGTGGGCCGGCATATCGTCGTCGCCTTCGCAGATGTGGATGAAGTGGCGGTCGCCATCGGGCACCAATCGGGCGAAGAAATTTTCCAGGTCCACCCGCACGTCCGGATCGGCATTCTCCTGGATCAACAACGAAGCGGAAGTGTGCTTGAGGTGCAGTGTCACCAGACCATCGTGGAATTCCTCCCGGGTGATCCAGGACTCAACTTCGCGGGTTAACTCGTACAGTCCGCGCCCCCGCGTCGCGAGCGTCAGTTCGTTGAAGGCTTGGCGCACGGAGTCAGTTCCGCCTCAGGCCTTACTTGGCCTTGCCCTTTTCATCCAGCATCTTTTCCAGATCCGGATTGCGCGGATGCTTGGCCGCAAGCGCCTTCTGGTAATGCCAGCGGGCCAGTTCCACCAACGGCGGGTTTTGCGTCAGATAGATGACGGCGAGATTGTTGTGGGCGGCGCCGTTGCTTGGTTCGAGCTCGATGGCTTTGCGCAACGCGGTCTCCGCCGGGCCACGCAGGCCTTTTTCGCTGAGCGCCATGCCCAGATAGTTCTGCACTTCGGCGTTGTTCGGATCGAGCTTGGCCGCCTTGCTCAAAGCGTCGAGGGCGTCGTCATATTTCTCGCGCCGAAAACTCAGGATGCCGAAGAGCGACTGGCTGTAAGCGTCTGAAGGCGAAGACGCGACGGCCGTGCGCAGATTCTTTTCCGCTTCGTCTAGCTTGCCTTGCTCCATCTGGATGGCCGCGAGGTTTGCCAGCGTGTAAGCGTTCGTGGCGTCCAGCTTGAGGATCTGCTGATAACTTGATTCGGCCTTGGCAAAGTCACGATTGGCAAACTGCCGTTTGGCCTCGGCGGCCAATGCGACGCTGCCCGCCGGGAGTTCACGACTGGAAACCTGTTTTGATGGTGCCGGCTCGCGCGGTGCGGGCGTGGTCGTCGAGGCCTTGAACAGTGCGAGTTCCTCCGCGCTGTAAGGCACAGCACGCGCCTCGAACACCTGGACGCGGGCCTGCAGCTTCTCGATCTCCGTCGTCAGTTGCTCGATCTTGCGGGCCGCCGCCCGGCTCTCCCGGCTGACGAGCTTCTGGTTTGCCACATCCAGATCCTTCCGCAACTGATCGCGCTCCTGTTCCAGCAGCTTGATGCGTTGAACATCTTCGGGCCGTGAGACCGGGGTAGGGACGGGCCGGGCTGCCAGCTGGTTGCGCAGTGTTTCCGCTTCCGCTTCCAACTGCTTGATGCGGGCGGTGTCTTCGGGCCGGTTTGTCGGCACATAGACCGTGGTGGGCGCGGCGGTGACGGTGGGTGTGGCAGTCCGTGTGGCAGCCAGCCGTCGTTCCATCTCGGCGCGGTCGGTTTCAAGCGTCTGGATCTTCTTTTGATCTTCCTGTCGCACCGCGACGGCCCGGGCGATCGTGTTCGTCATCGAGCGCACCTGGATCTGCAACGCCTGTTTTTCCAGCTTGAGGATCTCCGCTTCCGATTGCAGCGCCGCGTAACGGGCTTCAGCCTCGGTCAGCTTTTGTTGCGCGGCTTTCTCGCGGCGGGAAGGTTTGATGGTTTTCGTCTCGGCCAGTTGCTTTTTCAACAGCTCATTTTCTGCCCGCAACGTCTCTGCGGTTTCCGCGGCTTTGGCGCGGTCGGCTTCCAGCTGTTTCTGGCTGACGGCCGCCGGTTTCGATTTTTCATCGGCGAGACTGGCCTTGAGCAACTCATTTTCCTTGCTGAGTGATTGGATGCGATCCTCCGCCTTGGCAAGCTCACGTGGATCGACGGCGGTAGGCTGCGCTCCGAGCGCTTCCTTGAGCTTGGCTTCGAGCAGGATTTTATCCGAGTGAAGCAGCCGGACTTGTTCGCGAAGTTCGGCGACTACCTGATCTGATTGCGTAACGGTGGGTGCCGGAACCGGTGCGACAATCGGTTTGGTCCCGACTGCGTTGGTGGCCCCGGGCCTGGCGGGCGCTGTGGCGGGAGAGGGCGGTTGTGAGGAACGGGAAGTGAGTCCGGAAATCTTGTCGCCGACGTATTCGAGCCGGAAACTGACGAGACGCTGATTCCAATCCGGGTAAGCCTGTTGGATGCGTTTCAGCGCGGCTTGGGCCTCGACGTATTTGGTGAGGGCGTCCGTGAGCTGGCCGGAGGCATTTTGCGAATCCGCCTGCTGGATGAGGTTGTAGATGCGGACATATTGTTCATCCAAGGTTTGCGCCTGCGCGGTGGACGCGGCAAAGCCAAGCAAACTTCCCCAGAACAAGAGGACCCAAAGCCATCGTTTCATGGTGGTATCGTAAGGGGCGACGATTGCTTTTGAGAAGCGCGAAGTGCTCCGATGTCCGTCCGCCAAATCTCCCTCGCCAAACCGGATGCAATTCTCTACACCTGCGGCGTCAGCGATGAAGATCAAATTCCTTACTACCGGCGGGACGATCGACAAGGTGTATTTCGACGCCAAAAGCGAATTTCAGGTCGGCCCGCCACAGGTGACGGAGCTGTTGCGCGACATGAATGTTCAATTCGAACATGAGGTAGAATCCATCCTGCGCAAGGACAGCCTCGACATGACCGATGCCGACCGCGCACTCATCCGCGAACGCGTCGCGGCGGATGCCTGCGAACGTATCGTCATCACCCACGGCACGGACACGATGGTGCAGACCGCGCTGGCGCTGCGCGAGATTCCCGGCAAGACCATCGTGCTCACCGGCTCGATGCAGCCCGCACGCTTCCGGGCGACGGATGCGACGTTCAATCTCGGCACCGCGGTGGCCGCGGCGCAAACCTTGCCGGCGGGGGTTTACATCGCCATGAACGGCCGCATCTTCGACCCGGCGCACTGTCGCAAGAACGTGGCGCATCATTGCTTCGAGGAAATTCCCTGAACCGGACAGCGGACGGTCCCCGTCCGCGCGCCGTTTTGATTGCGACCGCTTCCGCGCTGTGTCATTGTCGCGCCAGTCAACCACATCAATCATCATGGACCCGACATTCGCCGAGTGGCTTAAACTCATCCTCCGGTGGACGCACATCTTCGCCGGCATCCTGTGGGTGGGGACGACCTACTTCTTCACGTGGCTGGACGGACGGTTCAGCGATCTGGAGGAAAAGGCGAAGAAGGAAAAGACTGAGGACGGCGTGTGGATGGTTCACAGCGGCGGCTTTTATCTGATCGAAAAACAGAAACGCCCGCAGCTCATGCCGCAGGTGTTGCACTGGTTCAAATGGGAATCCGCCATCACCTGGTTCACAGGCATTCTGCTGATGGGGCTGGTTTATTATCACGGCGCACTGATGGTGGAACTCGAAGACGCGCGCATCAGTAACGTCACCGCCATGTGGATCAGCTTGGGCCTGATGCTCGTGGGCTGGGTGGTGTATGATTTTCTCTGGCGCTCGCCGCTCTGCAAGAACGAATACGTCGGTATCGCGATTTCCTACGCCATCATCGTCGCGCTGTCGTGGTGGCTCTCGAAATATTTCGCGGGCCGCGCGGCTTACATGCAACTTGGCTTGATGCTCGGCACCATCATGACCGCCAACGTCTGGATGCGCATCCTGCCGCCGCAACGCCGCATGGTCGCGGCGCTCAAAGCTGGCCAGGAACCCGACCTCGCCGAAGGCGCGCGCGCCAAGACGCGTTCGAAGCACAACACGTTCATCGTCCAGCCCGTCGTGTTCCTGATGTTGAGCAATCATTTCCCCACGATCACCTACGGTCACAAATACAACTGGGCCGTGCTCTCGGGAATCGTGCTGGCGGGCTGGTTGGTGGCGAAGTTGTTGAGAAGGGCTTAATACTCCAAGACGGCTCGGTAGTAGCGCGACGGAAGATTTGTAACTGAAGAATCAAGCAAGTGTATGGTGTGTGCAGTATTAGTAATTGCCAAAAAATCTTCCCAATTGGAATCAGGCAGGTTTGGCGAAACTTGAATTCGATAACTGCGCCCGATCTGACCTGTCAAAGTCAACGCGACACCGCCACCAGCACTTTTGTGCGCGGACAAACTCGGGATCGCAACAGAACCAGACTGTATGATTGCCCCATTCGCGCCAGTTGCAACGAAGGTCCCATTTCCAAACGTAACGCCGGACAAGAAGGATGACGTTGGTACGGTTCTCTTTTTCCACGAAATGCCGTTGGTTGAAGTCAGAACGGTTCCGAACCCACCGACCGCAACAAACGTCCCGTTGGCAAAAACAATTCGAGCGAGGAGCTGGCTTGTCGAAAGACTGAACGTCCATGTGACACCATTCACTGATGTCCAAATTCCTCCACTACCAACTGCCACGAATATTCCGTTACCAAAAGCCACATCGTAGAATTGGGCATTTGTCAGTTGATTGGTCCACACAATCCCATTAGTCGAAGTAAGAGAAATGCCTATACCAACTATGACGTAAATTCCGTTGCCGTATGCGGCCCCGCCCAAATCCGAATATGATCCAGCAATTTTGGTTAGACGCCAACCACAGTTGGTCAGGCTGCCCACACAGTCTGGGTCAATGTTTGTCGCGGTTACGATCGTGGATGAACTTCCCACCAAGAAATAGACGCCACCAGAGTAGCTTGCTCCCCAGAAGTTCGCATAGTTGGCGGGGTTTGGTGCCAGCCAGTCTGCCGAATTTGTGGAGAACGCAACGTTCGTAATACTGGAACCGTTAGCCGCCGTGACGAAGACGTCATTCCCAAATGTGGCGCCATACATATTTCCGATTTGACCAGAATTGCGGCTTACCCAATTCAGGCCGTTCGTGGAGGACCGCATGACACCATTGGCACCCACGGCAACAAAATTGCCATTACCATAAGTGACCGCGTAAAGGGATTGCGGAGTCCCGGAAGCGCGAACCAACCAAGTGTCGAGAGCATCCGCTTGCGCGCCGAAGGTGAGTCCAAAGGTGTAAAGAAATGTCGCACACGACTTTGGCCACCTTGCTTTCATTACCAATATCTCTGCCAGAAATCCTCAACAAATGCAACCCAGCCTCTTTGACCCAGCAGCGGGTAGCGTGTTAATCTTAGTTCAGGCCTCATGAAAACCTCCCTCACCATCGGCGAGTATCTCATCCAGCAACTCTACGCCCACGGCGTGCGCCATGTCTTCGGCATCCCGGGTGATTACGTGCTCGGGTTCTACGACCAACTCTTCCGCAGCAAACTCAAAGTCATCAACACCTGCGACGAGCAGGGCGCCGGTTTCGCCGCCGATGCCTACGCGCGGGTGCGCGGGCTGGGCGCGGTGTGCGTGACGTATTGCGTGGGCGGACTCAAGGTGGCCAACACCACCGCCGAGGCGTTCGCCGAGAAATCGCCGGTGGTCGTCATTAGCGGTGCGCCGGGCATGAAGGAGCGCGAGAAGAATCCGTTGCTGCACCACAAGGTCCGCGAGTTCGACACCCAGAAAAAAGTCTTCGAGCAACTCACCGTCGCTTCCACCGTGTTGAGCGATCCACAGACAGCGTTTCAGGAAATTGACCGCGTGCTCCACGCGGCGCTGCGCTACAAGCGCCCTGTTTACATCGAGCTGCCGCGTGACATGGTGAACGCGCACGGAGTCGCCCACTATCGCCCTGTGGTGGCGAAGGAGAAGAGTGATCCGGAAGTCTTGCGCGCCGCGCTGGCCGAGGCGGCGACCATGATCAACGCGGCCAAAAAGCCGGTGATTCTCGCCGACGTGGAGATTCATCGCTTCGGTTTGCAGGCTGAACTCGTGAAGCTCGTGGAGAAGGCGAACATTCCCGTCGCGGCCACGATCCTTGGCAAGACCGTCATGGGCGAGCATCATCGCAATTACATCGGCGTCTATGAGGGCGCGATGTGTCGCGAAGAGGTGCGCCGCTACGTCGAGTCGAGCGATTGCGTCATCATGCTTGGCGCATTCATGACCGACATGAACCTTGGCATCTTCACCGCGCAGCTCGATCCCGCGCGCACCATCTCCGCAACGAGTGAGAAGCTTTCGATCCGTTACCACCAATACGAGGACGTGCAGTTCCAGGACTTTCTCGCGGGACTGTTGCGGGCGAAGTTGCGCCGCCGTTCCACGGCGAAAATACCGCACCCACCACGGGCGGGAAACTTCCGCGCCGTCTCTGGCCGCAAGCTCACCACGTTGCGCTTGTTCGAGCGGCTTAACTGCTTTCTCAACGACAGCACCGGTGTGGTATGCGACGTAGGCGACGTTTTGTTTGGTGCCGCCGATTTGCATCTGAGCGGCCGCACAGGATTTCTTGGGCCGGCTTATTACACGTCCATGGGCTTCGCGGTGCCCGCGAGCATCGGTGCGCAATTCGGCAATCCCAAGCTGCGACCGCTCGTGCTCGTCGGCGACGGCGCGTTTCAGATGACCGGCATGGAACTCGCGACGAGTGTGCGCTACGGATTGAATCCTATCGTCGTCGTGTTCAACAATCGTGGCTACGGCACCGAGCGCCCGATGTCCGATGGCGAGTACAACGACGTGGCGACGTGGCATTTTCATCGTCTGCCGGAAGTGTTCGGCGCGGGCCGCAGTTTCCTGGTGAGTACCGAAGACGAATTGGACAGCGCTTTGGAGAAGGCGGCGGCGCATCCGAAAGAGATGGTGTTGATCGAAGCAATGCTTGATCCGTGGGATCACACGCCAGCCTTGCGGCGGCTGACGAAGCGTTTGCGGGAGAAAATCTGACGTGAACAACCCGCGCTTGACGCCGTCATGCGCTTTGCTAGCTTCGCCGCCGTGAATTGCAACCGCAGCCAAATCAAAGCCAGCCAGCCTTCGGGCAGGGCGTTCGATTTCGGCTTTTACTTTAACTTTAGCTATTGGCCCACCGGGCGACTGCGGCTGCGATAAAGTTTAACCAAACAAAAACGCCGCAGGTAGCCAAGGCCACCTGCGGTTTTTTTGTGGCCACCTGCGCTCAACCCCAGCAACCAAATGATCATTGTTCTCAAACCCAACCTCGCCAAGAAGGATGAGCGTGCTGTCATCGCCGAGATCCGCAAGCGGGGCTACCGCCCGCACATCATGCGCGGCGTGGCCCGCACGGTGATCGGCGCCATCGGCGATGAAATCACCCACGCCAATCTGGATTCGCTCGCGGCGCAATTTCCGAAAGCTATCGAGAGCGTCACACCGATTCAGAAACGTTACCGGCTGGTCGGCCGGGAGGCGCACCCGTCCAATTCATTCGTTCGTGCCGGCAAGCAGGTGATCGGTGGAAAGAAATTCCAGGTCATGGCCGGACCGTGCTCGGTGGAGAGCGAGAAGCAACTCATGACCACGGCGGTCGCCGTCGCGGAGGCGGGTGCGACGATCCTGCGGGGCGGGGCGTTCAAGCCCCGCACGTCGCCGTACGAATTCCAAGGGCTCGGCGAGAAAGGATTGAAACTGCTGGCCAAGGCGCGGCGCGAAACCGGTTTACCAGTCATCACTGAATTACTTTCCGAACAGCAGGCTGAACTGGTGGCCGAGTATGCGGATATTCTCCAGATCGGCACCCGCAACGCGCAGAACTTCCAGTTGCTGATCGCCGCTGCCAAAACCGGCCGGCCGGTGCTGCTCAAACGTGGGCTTTCGATGAAGATCGAGGAATGGTTGCTGGCCGGTGAATACATCCTCGCCAATGAAAATCCGAACCTGCTCTTCTGCGAGCGCGGCATCCGCACGTTCGAGACTTACACCCGAAACACACTCGACCTCTCGACGATCCCGATCATCAAACGTGAGTCGCATTGTCCGATCGTGATTGATCCCAGCCAGGGCGCAGGCCGGGCGGATTTGGTGGCGGCGATGTGCAAGGGTTCAGTCGCGATGGGTGCGGACGCGTTGTTGATCGAGGTGCATCCGAATCCTGCCGAGGCGTGGAGCGACGGGGCGCAGCAGTTGACGCTGGATGGCTTCAAGAAGTTGATGAGCGATCTGAAGCCGTTCATCGCGGCAGCGGGCCGGGAGTGATCCCGTTGCTGAGAACAGAAAGTCCCCCGCGAGAGGCGGCTGCGCGGAAGTGAGTCGCGCGATGCTCCCGGGGGGACTCCATGGTCATGGCGTGCCGACATCTCAACGAGCGGTTGGGATGGCGGGCCACTTTGTTCTCCTGCTAGGGCGAACAAATTCTGAAACTCGATCTCATCAGCTCGGGTTGCCCTTCCAGTCGTCATTCGACTCCGGCTTCGTTCCGAAATGAAAACCGGAATCATCCTGATAGCCGACGGGCGCGGCCATGCTCGCCAGCCATTCGGCAAGCAGGGCGATGGCGCAAACGGCCAAAGTTGTAAGCAAAATCGCCGACATGTGACTGAATTTAGCAGTCGAAGTGCCAGTGACCGGCGAGTTGAAGAATTAGCGTGTTTGTCCCACAAATAACGGGAATTTAGCGCCTGACGCTGTGTCAGCGCAGGACAGGACAGTCACAAAAATGAAAACGCCCGACCAATGGCCGGGCGTTGAAAGAGGATAAACCCTGATCAGGGGATCACTTGCCGAACAAACTATTGATTGCGTTGGTGGTGGCGCTGTTGCTGAGCGCGGCCTGGATCGTCCTCTTCAGATCGTCCACGGCCTTCTGTTGCTCAGGGGTGAGCGACAGATCGCTGAGTTGTTTGAGGGAAGTCAGCGCCTCCTGATATTTCTTTTCGCTCACGAAAGTTTTGGCCTTGTCGATGTATTCCTGCGCCTTCGATGTTGCGGTTGAAGTGAGGCTTTTTACCTCGGCAGTTGCATCAGTGACTGTTTTCTCTGCGGTGGTCTTTACTTCCTCAGCAACTTTCTTCACCTCGGTTGCGGCGGTGTTGGCAGCGTCCTTCAGCGTATTGCCGATCGTATTTGTAGATGTGGTCGATGGCGCGGGTATGCCCGATTCAGACTTCTTTTCGCAGCCGATCAGGCCAACGGTCAAAGCGGCGACGGTCAGCAAGGCCAATAGGTGTTTTGTTTTCATGTAGCTTGGTTTGGTTTGTTCTCAGGCACCGCGCTGGGCAGGCAGGGCCGTTACCGACAGCTTATCGCGAAATCTCCAGCTCGCAACCTTCGGAATCTGCTGCGTGGTCGATTCAATCGAGAAACTGGATCTTCACCCCGCCATCCTTGGGCTTGGAAAAACTGTCGAGCAATGTTAGTGCATTTGCGCTTGGCGCGGTCGCTGATTCAATTGGTTTCGGACAAACTTCCGCCTGTGGACTAAGGGCGGAACGGAGCGCGCCTTCCACGAGTTGCGCGCAATGAATCTTCATCGGTGGCAGGGGGCCAAGTTCGCCGGACAGTTCTTCGGTCTTGAGCGCCAGCGCCTCTTCCGGTGTCTTGCCCCGAATCAGCTCGGTCGCGAGACTCGCCACGGCAATCGCGGTTTCGCAGCCGAATGACTGGAATGTGGCTTGGTCGATGACCTTCTTCCCTTTGTCTTCTTTGAACTTCACCCATAGGCGCAGCATTTCACCGCAATCGGAATTGCCGACCGTACCCACTGCGTCGGCATCGGCCAGTTCGCCCATGTTTTGCGGATTGGCCAGCGCCTGCTGGATGCGTTTCTGAAGATCTTCGTTCATGCTCAGCCTAATTTGTAACGACGCATCGTCGGTTCGACTTCTTGCGCCCAGGCGTCAATCCCGCCGCGCAGGCAGCGAACGTTCTGCAATCCGTGTCCCATGAAATACGCCGCAGCATCAAGGCCGGTCTTGCCCTGGTGATCCACGATCACGAGTGGGCGCGTGTTCGAACCATCGCCCATGATCTGTCGCATCACGTCTTGCGAAAGCAGTTGTGAGCCCGCGACGTTGACGGCCTCGAACTCCTCACGCGAACGGACATCCACCAGTCGCACCGACGAATCCTGCTTCCGCCATTCCGCCAGTTCCTTGGGCGTGATCAAAATCTTCGCATCCTGCTCGTGGCTGGAGCGGATGTGGGCCAGCACTTCGTCCACGTCCAGACTGCCATTTCGTTCGCAGACCTGCGCCAGCGTTTCGGTCGGCTGAAATCCGCATTGGCTGCACCCGCCGATGTGATAACGGCGGAACAACGCCCGTTGCGCGCCGGGAAAAGCTTCCAGCACGGCGCTCATGGGTGACTGTGGTTGGATGGGGTCGGTCGTCACGCTCTTCCAGTTTGCACGCAGTTCCGTTGTCTGTCCATCGCCACTGCAGCTATGCTTGCGCGCGCCGAAAGGGTGATTAAGCTCCGCGCATGGATTCCCCGGATTGGAGCAGTCTGAGCGACGACGAGTTGCTGGAGCGAAAGATCTCCCAGCTCGGCCTCAAGCTCGACGGCACGAAACTCCAACCGCTCATCCAGCAGCTTTATGACGAACTGTCGCAGAAGGGCCTGACGTTTCATCCGCCCTGTCACATCGGCGATGAATGGTTTGTGCCCGTCGGCATCCCGGCGATTTTCATCCCGTTCTTCCTGGTTCACGACCGCCTGCGGCAGTTGGAGCGGAAGATCATTCTCGATGTGGAAGGCGACACGCCGGAATGGTTCATGAAACTCATCCGGCACGAGGCCGCGCATGCTTATGCTTACGCGTATCCGTTCGTGCGTCAGCGTAAATGGCGACAGACTTTCGGCAAATCGTCCGCTGACGAGACGCCTTCCTTCTATCGTCCGCGACCGTATAGTCGCAGCTTCGTGATGCATCTCGATGACTGGTACGCCCAGTCGCATCCCGACGAGGACTTTGCCGAGACATTCGCCGTGTGGCTCACGCCGGGCTTGGACTGGCGGGCGAAGTACAAAGATTGGCGGGCGCTGGAAAAGCTCGAATACGTGGACGAGTTGATGCGTTCGCTCGCCGGCAAGCCGCCTCTGCCGATGCCTGAATACAAGGTTGCCGAGTACGATTGCCTCAACGTCAAGCTCAAGACCTACTACGCGAAGAAGCGAAAAGAGTATGAACACTCGTTCCCGAATTTTTATGACAACGACCTGCGGCAACTTTTCGATGCCGGCACGCAAGACGAAGGCCGGGTGAAAGCATCGGTCTATTTGCGCCGTCATCGACGGGATTTGGAGGGGGCAGTGGCCAAGTGGTCCAACGAAAACAAATACCGCGTCAACAAGCTTCTGGGAAAACTGATTGACCGCTGCGACCAGTTGAACCTGCATCTCAAGTCCTACGATCCGAAGCAGAACCTGCAGGTCGCCGCCTACGTCACCACGCTGGTGATGAACCACTTGTTCACCGGCAAATTCAAGCGCACGAAGTAATGCCAAACAAAAAGCTGAAAATCCTCGCCCTGTTCGATGCCATCGCGCCCACCACGCTCGATCAGGACCTGAGCGCCGAGCTGAAGACCGACGATTGGAAAACCGAGGCGAACATCCTCGCGGCGTTGGCCGAACTTGGTCATCCGACCGAATACCTCGCCATCTTCGACGATCTCAATCTGCTCAAGCAAAAGCTCGAGAGCTTCCAGCCCGACATCATCTTCAATCTGGCGGATCAGTTCCGGAACAACCGCGCGTTCGACCAGGGCATTGCGTCGTTTCTCGAACTCCATGGCCTGCCGTTTACTGGCTGCGGCTCGACGGGTCTCACGCTCTGCAAGCACAAGGCCATCTCGAAAAAGATTCTTGGTTATCATCGGATACACGTACCCGAATTCACGGTCATCGCGCGGGGCAAGCGCTGCGCGCGTCCGGCGCGCCTCAAATTTCCCATCCTCGTCAAACCGTTGAAGGAGGAAGCCAGCTACGGAATTTCCCAGGCTTCTTTCGTGGAGACCGACGATCAATTCAAGGAGCGCGTGCAGTTCATCCACACCTCGCACGATTGCGACGTGATCGCGGAGGAATACATCGCCGGGCGCGAGCTTTACGTCAGCGTGTTGGGCAATCACAAGCTGGACGTGTTCCCCATCCGCGAACTCGTGTTCAAGGAAGTGCCGCCGGACGAACCCAAGATCGCCACCTACCGCGCCAAGTGGGACGAGGAATATCGCAAGAAGTGGGGGTTGCAAAACCAGTTCGCTGAAGGGCTCGACCCGGCGCTGGCCAAGGATATTGCCCAAACCTGCAAGCGCATCTATCGGCTGCTGACGATTGACGGCTACGCGCGGGTGGATCTGCGTGTCACGCCCCAGAACGAAATCTATTTCATCGAAGCCAATCCGAATCCAATTCTGGCCGCGGATGAAGACTTCGCCCAATCCGCGAACAAAGCCGGGCTGACCTATCCGCAACTCATCGGGCGGATCATCCGGACCGGGTTGAAGACAGTGCGGGAATAAACTTCAAGAGCCTACCGCCTTCATTGGCAACTGGTGTCGGTGGAACGAATTTGCTCCGGCATGAATGCTCTGTGCCCATGCCAACGAGGTAAGAGGACCGCCAGCTTTGGCGATCCCACCAATCCATCAGCGACAGAGTACGATGCCCCAAACGGTAGATGCGAAGCTGATGATAACTCCAATCACAAAAACCTTAGAGCCTGAAAGTTCCTTGCGCAGAGGAAAAGAAACCACCAGTCCAGCCATGGCAATCAGCGCCGCAACCATCCAAAGTAGATGGGGTTGGGCAAGGGCGGACTTGTCCTCAGGCTGCGTTTGCAGTATTCGAGCGCGTAGCATCATGCCAGCGACAAGGAAGAGCATGCTCAACAATCCGGCAGACAGAGGTAAATAACAAAGCCCTGAGTTCTTGTTGCTTTGAGTCATCGGGAATCACTTCTTCGTTTCCATTCGTCATCCGCCAAAAAATTTTTGAATCTCCTTCACCACGTCGATAAAGCGATCCACTTCTTCCTTGGTGTTGTAGAAGTAAAAGCTGGCGCGCGCAGTGGATTCGACGCCCAGTTTGTGCATCAGTGGCTGCGTGCAGTGATGACCACCGCGCAACGCCACACCACCTTGATCTGCCAGCGTGACGACATCATGCGCGTGGACATCCTTCAGGAGAAAGCTCACCAGTCCAGCACGACCAGTCTTCGGGCCGAAGAGGCGGATGTCCTTCAGCGCAGCGAGTTGATCGTAGGCGTAGTTGGCAAGTTCCTGATCATGCTGCCAGATGTGCTCGCGCCCGATGGCGTCGAGATAATCCATCGCAGCATGCAGGCCGATCGGGCCGGAGATGTCCGGTGTGCCCGCCTCGAACCGATGCGGGGCAGGTTTGAACGAAGTCTTGTCGTAGCCGACGGTGAGGATCATTTCGCCACCGCCTTGATAAGGAGGAAGTGTTTCCAGAATTTCCTGCCGGCCGTAAAGCGCGCCGATGCCCGTCGGGCCGCAAATCTTATGGCCACTGAACGCGAAAAAATCGCAGCCGATGGCCTGCACATCCACTGGCATGTGCCCGGCGCTTTGCGCGCCGTCCACGATGGTGACGATGCCGAGCTTGCGCGCTCGTGCGCAGATGTCGGTGACAGGATTGACGACGCCCATTGAGTTCGAGATATGGACGAGCGAGAGCAGCTTCACCTGCTTGGTAAACAATGAATCGAGCTTCGATAAGTCCAGTGTGCCTTCGTCGCCAGTGACCGGGATGTAGGCGACCTTCGCGCCGGTCTTTTGCGCGAGTAATTGCCAGGGAACGATGTTGCTGTGGTGCTCGGCTTCGGTGAGCAGGATGACATCGCCGGGCAAAAGATTCTTTGAGCCCCAGGTATTGGCGACGAGGTTGATGCCTTCGCTTGTGCCGCGGGTCCAGATGATTTCATCGGCGCTGCGGGCGTTGATGAACTTGGCGGCACGGGCGCGGGCGTTCTCAAATGCCTGCGTAGCGCGATTGCTCAACTCGTGGATGCCGCGGTGAACATTCGCGTTGTCGTGTTCGTAGTAGCGGACGAGCGCGTTGATGACTGCCCGTGGCTTCTGCGATGTGGCCGCGTTGTCAAAATAGACCAGCGGCTTGCCGTGGACTTTCTGGTCCAGGATCGGGAAGTCAGCGCGAAGTTTGGCCCAGTCAGGCATGGTAAATTTGGAGCTCGGGAAGTCAGGAAACTGATGCTTGCGTTCCTGATTTCCAAGTTGATTCACATCAAGCCGAGTTGCAATTTCGCCGCCTCGGTCATCATGCCTTGATTCCACGGCGGATCCCAGACGAGCTCCACGTTCGCTTCATCGATCGGTTCGAGCGAGATGAGTTTATTCTGCACGTCCTGCGCGAGTACCGGACCCATGCCGCAGCCTGGCGCCGTGAGCGTCATCTTCACTTCGGCCTTGTAGTTGTTCGCGCCAATGGGGGTGAGGTGGCAATCGTAGATCAAACCGAGGTCCACGATGTTCACCGGGATCTCCGGATCGTAACACGTCTTGAGTGAATCCCAGACCTGCTTTTCCAGTTGTTCCTGTGTGACCGGACCGGTGCTGGCGGTCGTGGGCTGGGCCTGAACTGCAAAGCCCAGCGCGTCCGCGTCCTGGCCGGAGATGCGGAACATGTTTCCGTTCACCACGATCGTGTAACTGCCCCCAAGCGATTGCGTGACGTACGCCTGCTCGCCCTTCTGCAAGGTGACCTTTGTGCCCACCGGCACAATCGAGGCCTCGACGTCGCGGGTCAAAGTTTTCGGTTCATTCATGGTCCTAGAATAGCGGAAGTCCGCGGCGCTGTCGCCGGAGAATTTTGCTCCTGAGAATTGCGTTGACCTGCAGCGGCAAATCGGCAAGGAATGGCCGCGTCAGAAGGTCAGAAGCAGGCCAGGGTAGCAACTATCACGTCAGCAGAAGGAACCTAAACGTTATGTTCTGCAAGAATCATGCGGAGGTGGCGGCTGTGGAACGGTGTGTGGGCTGCGCGGAATCGTTTTGCGGGGATTGCCTGGTCGAAGTGCTCGGCCAGAAATACTGTGGTTCGTGCAAGGTGATGGCCATCAAAGGTCCGCCCCCCATCAAGGAAGGCGATGAAGACTGCGAAGCCGCCAGCAAGGCCCTGATGTATTCCCTCATCGGGATTTTTTGTTTCGGCATCATCCTCGGGCCGATTGCCGTGGCCAAAGCGGTGGAGGCGCGCAAGGAGATCAGGGCGAACCCCCGGCTGGCGGGACTGGCCAAAGCCAACGTGGGATTGCTGCTCGGAATCACCGAGGTGCTCCTGTGGGTCCTGGGGATGATCAACCGCGCAAGGAACCTCTGAACCATGAGTGCCGAAACGCAATCCGGCGCCAGTGCCACCTGCCCGCTACATCCCGCCGTCGCCGCGCATTTCGTGTGCGGGCGTTGCCAGACGGCGGTTTGTGTTGATTGTTGCTACAAGATGGCGGATGGCAGTGTGTGCTGTAAGACCTGTTATCACGCGGAACCATTGTCGCAATCCGCAGCTGAGCCCGCTGCCCAACCGGCGCCCGCGGTCACCCCGCCTCCGCTCCCGGCGGCTTCTTCATCCCCGTGGCGGGTGACGATCAACAAGGCGTCAACCCCCGCGGCTGCCTATCTGCCGACCCGCCACCTCGGCGTGGGTTGCGTGCAACACCCCCGCGTGATGGCGGTGGCGAACTGTGAGAATTGCGGCGCCCCATCGTGTCCGACGTGCGATTTTGTGTTCCCGGGCAAACTTCATTTCTGTCCGGTCTGCATCGGCGAAGGGACGAACAAGCTGTCCCCCCGGCGCAAAAAATACATGATCGCGGCGTATGCCTTGGGCGTCTGGTCGTCACTCGGCTTGGTGGCGTTGATCACCGGAGTGGCCGCCGGTCTGGCCGACGACGCCGTTGGCGAGCTCATTGTGGGTTTCGGAGTGATCTTGCTCATCGGCCTGCCTGCGATCATCGGCACGGGTCTGGGCATGAGTGCCAAGCGTCCGGGTGGACCGAATCCATTCCCCGTCTGGATCGCGCTTGTCTGGAACGCCCTGATCCTTGGCGGATTCATCCTCTTGATGATTTTGGGCAACCTGAGTGAGTGAGCGAAATTTTTAATCCTGATCCAGTTCATACCTATGGCGAACTTACACGTGCGAGTGGTGGATGTGTCCGGCAGCAAAGCCACGGAAGTCGAAGCGCCGGATGATGTGCCGGTGAACCGGTTGCTGATCGTTCTGATCGAGCGGATGAGCCTGCCGTTGAACAGTCCGGACGGCCAGCTGATGAGTTACAAGCTGCATCTCAAACGCAGCGGTACGCAGTTGCTCGACCAGCAGACTTTTGCCCAAGCCGGCGTGCAGAATGGCGACGAGCTGCGACTGCAACCCGAGATCACGGCGGGCGCCGATTCATGAAAACATCCGCTGCGACTGAACCTCTCCGGCTCGGAGACAGCCGGTTCGCGCGGCTTGAACAGATCAGTTGGTGGGATCAAGCGCGGCTCGCGCGGACGCGGGTGCTCGTGGTGGGGGCGGGCGCGATCGGGAACGAGGTCATCAAGAACCTCGCGCTGCTCGGGATCGGCCAGTTGATCGTGGCGGACATGGACCGTATCGAACTGAGCAACTTGAGCCGCTCGGTGTTGTTCCGCGAAAGCGATGAAGGCCGGCCGAAAGCCGAACGGGCGCTGGCGGCGGCGAGGCAGATTTATCCCGGGCTCGAGGCGCACGCATTCGTCGGCAATGTGTTAGCCGGACTTGGCCTGGGGTATTTTCGCTGGGCGGACGCAGTGATCGGTGCGTTGGACAATCGCGAGGCGCGGGTGTTCGTCAACAGCGCCTGCGCGCGGGTGAACCGGCCGTGGTTCGATGGCGGAATCGAAGTGCTCAACGGCGTTGTGCGCGGCTTCGCTCCGCCACAGACGGCCTGTTACGAATGCACCATGAGCGAGGTGGATTGGACGTTATTGAACAAACGGCGTTCGTGCTCGTTGCTTGCGCGCCGGGCCATCGCCAATGACGGCACGCCCACCACGCCCACCACCGCCTCCGTCATTGGGGCGATGCAGGTGCAGGAACTCGTGAAGCATCTGCACGGTCGCCGCGCGTTGTTGGGCAGTGGATTTGTCTTCGATGGTGCGGAACATTCGTCCTATCGCGTCGAGTATCCGGTGAATCCCGATTGCCCGTGGCATGAATCACCAGCGCCCATCAGATCATTCCCGCAGTTCAACTCGGATACGAAACTCATCGAGCTTCGCGAGGTGGCGGTGCGTGAATTGGGCGGCGTGGATGCGTTTGATTTGTCCCGCGAAATCGTCGAGCGGGTGGAATGTGCGACTTGTGGCGAAAGCCATCCGGTATTCGCCGCGGCCGAAAGTGTGCGGGAGGATCAATTGATCTGCCCGAAGTGCCGCCGGGAATGCGCGCCGTCTTTCCTGAATTCCATTCCCGATGGCAGCCCGTTACTTCAGAAAGCTACGCGTGAACTCGGCCTTCCTGCCTGGGACATCATCTGGGCGCGTCAGGGTTCGAAGTCACTGGGCCTGGAGATTTCCGGGGACGATCCGTTCTCCGCGGGCGCGATTGGAGTAAACCACTCAACTGAAAGGTAAGCATGTCGCGTAACAAAGATGCCGGCGGCGAAACGCCGGGCGGCGCCAACCAGAAGCCCCTATCGCGGAAATTTCCGGGTCCGCGCGGCGCGCAATCGCCGTTGCGGGTGGCGGTCGAACGTGGCGCGCATGCGGATCTGGTGGCCCACGCAAAAGAATCGTTGAACGCTGAGATCTGCGGGGTGCTGGCGGGGCGGGTGTGTGAAGATGACGAAGGGTTGTTTGTCCACGTGGAAGCGACCATTCGCGGCACGGATGCCAGTCATGGCAGCACGCACGTCACGTTTACCCACGCGACTTGGGATGCGATTTACAAAACCCTGGAACGCGATTATCCCGAATTGCGCATCGTTGGCTGGTATCATTCGCATCCGGGCTTCGGCGTCGAGTTTTCGGAGATGGACCGCTTCATCCAGAAGAATTTCTTCTCCAGCCCGACGCAGATCGCCTTGGTGATGGATCCGTTGAGCGGGGCCGTGGCCGTGGCTATCAACGGTCAACGAGGGTTGGAGTACCTCCCGCGCTACTGGGTGGACGGCCGCGAACAGTCAGCCAAAGTGCCGGCGCAAGTCGAGGCCGCAAAACCGCGGATGGGCGCGTCGGCGCTCACCAGCGGCGCTGGATCGGATGCCCAGTCCTTGGAGCAACGCGTGGGGCAACTCACCCAGGCCGTGGATGACCTGCGCAATTCCATGTACCGCTTCCTGATGTTCATCGGCACATTAGCCGCCGTGGCCATCCTGGGCGTGGCGGGGTGGGCGATCTTTTATCAGATGAAGGCGAGGGTCGAACCGCCGCGCAATGTCGGGTTCGCGGAGATTCCCGTCCAGATCGGCGACCAGACCGCCTTGCTCGGCGTGCAGATCGTCAAATGGCAGTTGCCGCCGGAGATGGATGTCATGAACGTTGCCGTCCAGCGGGCGGTTGAGCAGTTGCGGAAAGAGCTGGAACAAGCCGCCGCCGCGATGACGAATCTACCGGCGTCAGTCACCACCAATCCTCCGGCCGGAGAAAAAACAACCCCCAAGCCATGAATCCTGACCCTAAAGACGGCGTCATCCGCATCAGCAAGGAGGAGGCGCTCGACCCGCATGTGGACGACATGCTCAAGCGCCAGCTCAGCCTGCGCGGCGAACCGGGTGTGATGCGCGAGCGGGGTCGCAAGTGGTATTACCAGAACTGGCTCATCTTCTCCCTGGTGGGGATGCTCGGTGCCGTGGGCGCCTGGGCGATCCTCGAGCCGAGTTTTGATGACATGCCATACATCCAGGGCGCGATCACAAAGTTCGATACTGAGGACAAGTTCCCGGAGCTGGACTTGAAGGAAGTGCCGCCCGAGTTGGACGTGGCCGTGGTCGGTTCCGTGACGATCAATGAACAGAAAATCTATCTGCCCCGAGGATTGAAGGAGTATCACGACGATGGAAAACATCCGCGGGTCGATTTTTCGACGTTGCGCGAAGGGGATGTCGTGGGGCTTTATGTTGAGTACGAATCCGGCCAGGACTTTGATCTGGCAGTGGCGCAGTTTCTCGTGCCCAACCCACCGCCGCAACCGGCCAAAAAGGCAAGCAAGACCCTGGAACAGATGAGCTCGCGCTCGCACGCCATCGGGTTGGTGTTGTTCTCTGTCGTGGCCGGGATGATCGGACTTTTGCTTGGAGCAGCGGATGGTCTGGTGTGCCGGCTGCCGCGGCGGGCGATCATCTGCGGGCTGGTGGGGCTGGTGGTGGGGCTGGTGGGCGGTTTGATCACCAGCGTCCTGGCGAACATCGCCTATGCCCCTCTCAATGCGCTGGCGACGAAGCATTGGGGTGACAGCGGTTCGGTGATGGGCACGTTTGCGTTCGGCATCCAGTTGATCGGGCGCGGACTCTCGTGGGGGCTGGCCGGCGTGGCGATGGGTCTGGGGCAGGGCATCGCGCTGCGCTCGACGCGGTTGCTGCTGTATGGCCTGATCGGTGGCGTGGTGGGCGGTCTGCTCGGCGGACTGTTGTTCGATCCGATCGATCTCATCCTGTTGGGCTCGGACAAACCCAGCGCGCACTGGAGTCGTTTGATCGGCTTCGCGGTCATCGGCGGCAGCGTGGGCGGGATGATCGGCGTGGTGGAACTGCTCGCGCGCGACGCGTGGCTGCGCATGACCAAGGGGCCATTGGCCGGCAAGGAATTCCTCATCTTCAAGGAAGTCATGAACATCGGCGCCTCACCGCGTTCAGACATTTATCTGTTCAACGATCCGATGGTGGCTGAGAACCACGCGGTGATCCGCGCCACCGGCGAGACTTGCGAGATCGAGGCCCGCCAGACGCAACTGCCATTATTGATCAATGATCGCGCCGTGACCCGGGCGCGGCTCAGACACGGTGACAGTGTGACCATCGGCCGCACCGTGTTCGTTTTCCAGCAACGCAAAAGTTAAGCACCCATGGCCGGCATCAAATTTTCATGCCCGGGTTGCGGTCAGCATCTCGAGGCGCCAGCTGAAGCCGCCGGCTGTGCGCTGGCGTGTCCCAAATGCAATGCGCCGATCCGGGTGCCGTCAGAGACTACGCCGGAGTTTTCAGGTGGGGAGAAAGCCGCCGGCCCGGCCGCCGTCTGCGCGATCTGTCAGACGCCGATCCAGTCCGGAGAGGCCCGGTACGCCTGCCCGGCGTGCCAGGCCGGGTATCATGCGGATTGCTGGCAGGAGAATGGCGGTTGCGCCGTGTATGGCTGCGCGCAAGTGCCACAGGTCGAACAACGACGTACCATTGAGATTCCGATCTCGTACTGGGGCCAGGAGAACAAGCCCTGCCCGCGGTGCAACCGGGAGATTCTCGCGGCGGCCATGCGCTGCCGTTTTTGTGGCGCCACCTTCTCTTCCGCGCGCCCGGAAGACGCGGCTGAATTTCAGGACCGTGCGGCCCTTCAGGCCCGGGTTCCCGGGATGAAACGCGCCGTCGTGTGGATCTTCATACTGTCCGTCGTGCCTTGTTGCGCTCCCATCGGCGCCATCTGGGGATTGATCTGGTTTGCCGCCAATCGCCGCGCGCTGGGCGCGCTGCCGGCCATGTATTCCGCGTTGTCAAAGCTCGGCCTCGCCATCGGCATCGGTCAATGTGTGCTCGTGGTGATCATGGCCGTTTTGTATACTCTCACCCGAACCCATGTGTGACTCATGAGCGCCCGACTTCGCCGCCTCACGGCTGATCAAGAGAAAGTTCAAACCGCCTTCGGTCAGCATCCGTTCATCCACCTCATCCGGCAGGAGGGCAATCCGCCGGATCGCTATGCGTTCGCGCTGTATGTGGCAGGACTCGTGCCGAGCGGGGAAAACGGATTCGCTCCGGGTGCGGAGCATCACGCCGAGATCTTTTTACCCCTGGATTACCCGCGCCGCCCGCCGTTCTGCCGGATGCTCACGCCGGTGTATCATCCGAACATCGACCCGCAGAAAATCTGCATCGGGGACCACTGGAGTGCCGGCCAGTCACTGCCGCAATTGGTGGTGCGGATCGCCGAGATGATCTGCTACCAGAGTTACAATTTGAAGAGCCCGCTTAATGCCGCCGCGGCCGCTTGGGCGGAACAGAACCTGTCGAGTCTGCCATTACAGACCGGGGATCTTTGGGCGGGGGTCTGAACCGGAGAACAGTTCAAATCTGCTCGGACTCCGTCGTCACTGGTTGTGCGCCTTCGCCCTTGAGCGCGGCCCGGGCGGCGTGCCAGGCGAGCATCGCGCACTTCACGCGGGCCGGATATTTGTGAACACCCGCGAACACCGCCAGCTTGCCGACATCGTCAGCGACCTTGCCGGTCGTGATCATCGCGCGGACTTCATCGAACATCTTTTCGAGTTCGCCGCGAGTTTTACCTTTCGCAAACTCCGTCATCAACGAACCGGAAGCCTTGGAGATGCAACAACCCGAACCGGTAAAACTCATTTCCTGAATCACCTCGCCGTCCACGTGCGCAAAGACCCTGTAATTGTCGCCGCACAATGGATTGTTCCCTTGCGCCGAGCAGGTCGCTGCCGGCAGTTCGTGGAAATTCCGTGGCTTCTTGCAGTGGTCAAGGATGACCTGCTGATAAAGATCGTTCAGGTCGTCGAACATGGCCTCACTTTTCCGCCAGGTGCGGATTCGCCTCCAGCCGGTCCCAGACAATCTTGTCGAGTTCCGCGCGCGCGGGTTCGTGCTGGATGCGTTCGATGATTTCGCCGGCGAAGGCGTGGATCAACATCCGTCGCGCCGTTTCCGGGCCGATCCCGCGCGTGCGCAGGTAGAAAATGGATTCCTCGTTCAACTGCCCGATGGTCGCGCCGTGCGTGCACTTCACGTCATCGGCATAGATCTCCAATTGCGGCTTGGTGTCCGCGCCAGCGTCGTCCGAGAGCAGGAGATTCTTGTTCGTCTGCTTGGCGTCCGTTTTCTGGGCGATGGGGCGCACGAGGATGCGGCCGTGGAAAACGCCGCGCGATCTGTCATCGAGGATGCCGTTGAAGTATTCGTGGCTGGCGCAGTGCGGCTGCGCGTGCTCGACGATCATATGGTGATCCGCCAGTTGCTCGTTGCGCGTGAGGTAGAGGCCGTTGAGGATGCATTCGAGCCCTTCGCCCGCGAGCTTCGTCCGGATGTTGTTGCGTGACAGTTTTGCGCCGAGCGCGAACGAGTGGACGTTCACATTGCTGGCGCGGCCGAACTCGCCGTGGAACGCCGCCATGTGGAAGGCGTCCGCCGCTTCGTCCTGAAACTTCACGAATTCCAGGCGCGCGCTATCGCCGGCAAAGAGTTCCGTGACGGCGTTGGTGAAATACTGTGAGCCGCCGAGCGTCACATAGCTTTCAAGAACCGTCACCTGACTGTTCGCCTCCGCGATGACGAGATTGCGGGGATGGATCGCAGTGCCGCCCGGCTTGGCGGTGGAGACGTAAACGAACTGAATTGGCTCTTCCACGACCTTGCCTGCTGGAACGTAAACAAATCCGCCATCGAGAAAGAATGCCTGGTTGAGGGCCGTGAAGCCATTGTCCGCGCTGGCGGCGTATTTGCCGAGGTGCTTTTCCAGGAAAGCGGCATCACTCGCCAGTGCCGCCGCAAGACTCCCGGCCTTCACCCCGGCTGGCAGGTTTGTCACCGCGGACAACTTGGGCGCAAAGTGGCCATTCACGAAGACCAGGCGCGAGCCGGTCTGTCCGGCGAACACCAGATCCTTCAATGCTCCCGCCGTCACTGAATCCTCCGCCTCGAACGCCGGGTTGAACGGCAGTTTGGCGATCGCCGCCGTATTCGTGAAGCGCCAGTCCTCGTGATTCACTGTCGGCAGGCCGAGTTCGCTGAAGCGTGCCATGCCGGCCTTGCGAAGGGGCAGCAGCCATTTGGGCTGGCTCGTTTCGCTTTCGAAGCGTTTGAACTTTTCCAGATACGCATCCGGGGTCGGAGCGATGGGTGTTGATGTCGCCATTTGCAAAATCGTCCCTGGATTCGGGACGGACGTTGATTGTGCCATGAAAACCTGCCGGTGCAAGCCTCTGGCGCAAAGGAAAAGCACTGCCTTCGCTTGCGTCGCCCCCATCCTCCGCCTAATCTCCCGCGCCATGAGTCCCGCCCAAATCCGCCTTTTGGCTTTGTTGGTGTTTGTCTGCCTTGGTTTTTCGCCTGTACCCGTTCGCGCCGCGGAAATCCTGCCGCCCGGATTTCGTCCGCTGCCATTGGGAGTCCACGCGTTGGTCGGCGGCAAGGTGGTGGTCAAACCCGGTGAAGTTCTCGATGAAGCCACCATCATCATCCGCGACGGCTACTTCGAACGCGTCGGCAAGGACATCACGCCGCCGGCAGAGGCGCGCGTGTGGGACATGAAAGGGCTGGTTCTCTACGCAGGCTTCATCGAATCCTATTTCCCGGTCGGCGGCAGCAACGCGCCGGTCTCGACCTCCGCGACCGAGCCGGTTGATCGTGAATCGTTCACGGCCAGCGGCGGCGTGGGTTTCTACGGCCTGTCCAGCACGCGCACCGATGCCGGGCAAACCGGGCCGGGTTATGAAGTCAGCAAGATCTCACCCGAGTTCCGCGCGGTGCGGGATTACACCCCGGAGAAACGGCGGATCGATTCGCTGCGCGAACAGGGCTTCACCACGGCGGTGATCGCGCCGACGCGTGGGATCGTGCGCGGGACCAGCCCGCTGGTTTCGCTCATCGAGGATGATCCTAACAAACTCATCGTGCGGCCGGCGGTGTTCCAGCACGTGGCATTCGAGGCCGGCGGTTTCACCGAACGCGCTTATCCGGTTTCGCTGATGGGGGCAATTGCGACCGTGCGGCAAAGCTTCTTCGACGCGCAGCATTACACGCTCGACACGGCCGACTGGCAAAAGAATCCGACCGGCCGACCGCGGCCTGAATACAATCCCTCGCTCGAATCGCTGGCGGCGGCGGCCAAGGGTGAACGGCGCGTGCTGTTCGAGCCGGGCAGCGCGTTGATGGTGGATCGCGCGGCGCGGGTGGGCCGGGAGTTGAAACTGGATTTCGCCATCGTCTCCTGCGGTGAGGAATGGCGGCGACCCGATCTCGCGAAGGCGACCGGTGCGGCGTTCATCGTGCCGGTGAATTTTCCGAAACTGCCGCGCTGGCCGGGCGAGGAGGATTGGGAGCAGGCCACACTGGATCAAATGCGCGCGTGGGATTGGGCGGCAGAAAATGCGGCCCTGTTACGGCAGCAGAAGCTCGAGGTCGCGCTGACGACCTATGGGCTGACGGACAAGAAGGAATTCCGCAAGAACGTCCGGCTGGCGATCGACCGCGGGCTGACCGAGGACGACGCACTGGCGGCGCTCACCACCGTGCCCGCCAAACTCTGCGGCGTGGAGAAGCAACTGGGCTCGATCGAGCCCGGGAAGATCGCGAACCTGACGATTGTGGATGGCAAAGGTTACTTCGATGCCGAGGCCCGCATCCGCGAGGTATGGATCGACGGACGCAGCTATCACGTGTCGGCGGCACGCGAAGTCGCCAAGAAGGACGAAGCGAAGGATGAGTCCAAGGAAAATGGCGACAAGGAATCAAAGGCCAAGACCGACCGCGAGAAAAAGGAAGCGGACTTGAAGGAGCTTCAGAAAACGCGCGTGGCGAAGTCGCCATTAGAAGGTCGGGGAGCGATAACCAACCCGCCAGGCATTTTGATTTATCACGCAACATTGTGGACGAGTTCCCAGTCTGGTGTGGTAAAGCCGAGAGAGGGGCTTAACGATGCCCAAAGTTCGACGAATGTTTATACATCTGTATTCTGGACAAAACGTGATGGAAAAATTCATGCAGCAGTCACCGGTCCATACGTTGGAGGGGTTCCCGAAGGCACTCTTGTAATTGATGGCAAGGGTCTCCACATCACCCCCGGCCTGATTGATTGCCACAGTCACTCGGCGATTCTCGGTTCGGTGAATGAAGGTTCGTTGCCGTCGTCGGCCATGTGCCGCATCGGTGACGTAGTGAATTCCGAAACCAGCAATCTGCGCTATCAACTCGCGGGCGGATTGACCGCGGCGAATCTGTTGCACGGCTCGGCGAATCCAATTGGCGGGCAGAATCAGGTGATCAAACTCCGTGATGGCGCGGGCCCGGAGGAGTTGAAATTTGAAGGCGCGATCTCCGGCATCAAGTTCGCGCTCGGCGAGAACGTGAAGCAGTCCAATTCGCCGCAAGGGATCACCGGTGGTGGTTCATCGCGCTACCCGCAAACGCGCATGGGAGTGCCGGTGTTCCATCAAAACCGGTTCACCGCGGCGAAGCAATACTTGGAGGCGCAGGCGGAGGCTGCGAAGAAAGGCGGCGTGGCGCCGCGTCGCAATCTCGAACTCGAAGCGCTTGGCGAAATCATCGAGGGCAAACGGCTCATCCACTGTCACAGTTACCGGCAGGATGAGATCCTCGCCTTCCTGCGCGTGATGGAGAGCTTCAAGGTGCGCGTCGGCACGTTGCAGCACGTGCTCGAAGGCTACAAGATAGCCGACGAGATCGCGGCGCACGGCGCGGGTGCGTCTTGTTTCTCCGATTGGTGGGCCTACAAGTTCGAGGTGTATGACGCGATCCCGTTTGCGGGTTCGTTGATGCACGAGCGCGGGGTGACAGTGTCGTTCAATTCCGATTCGTCCGATCTCGCGCGGCGCATGAACACCGAGGCGGCCAAGGCGGTGAAGTATGGCGGTACGAGTGAGATGGAAGCGCTGAAGTTCGTGACGCTCAATCCGGCGAAACAACTGGGCATCGATTCGCGGGTTGGTTCACTCGAACCCGGCAAGGATGCGGACTTTGTGGTGTGGTCGGGTCACCCGCTCGATTCGCGCAGCGTGGTGTTGCAAACGTGGATCGACGGGAAAAAATATTTTGACCGCGACGTGGAGATGACCCGCGTTGTTGCACTGGCTAAGGAGCGCGACGATTTGATCGCGAAAGCCAAGAAACTCTCACGACTCTCGCGGCCGGCGATGCCTGGAGGAGGCGAAGGTGAGAAAGAGGACGGCTCGTTCTTTCGCGGATCACTGGAGAACGAATTCGACGGCGTGGAACGCCACTGCATGGATGAGGAGGGACACTGAGTTATGATTCACGATCTGCGATTGACGATTCTGGGACTGGCAGGCGCCAGCCTGTTGATCGGTGCCACCGCCAATGCCGAGTCGCTCTGGCTTTCGGGCGCGACGATTCACACCGTGTCCGGCGCGACGATCACTGCCGGCGACGTGCTGGTGCAGGATGGGAAGATCAAGAGTGTTTACGATGCGAGCCAGGCGGCGCGTCCGCCGCGCCCGGCGGACGCGAAGGAAATCGATCTGAAAGGACTGCATCTGTATCCGGGTTTGATCGCTTTGGATTCGGAGTTGGGTTTGCGCGAGATCGATTCGGTGCGCGGCACGATCGACGTGACGGAAACCGGCGTGGGTTTCAGTCCCGAGGTGCAATCCTGGCTGGCGATCAATCCCGATTCCGAACAGCTCCCGGTGGCCCGCGCGAATGGCATTGCCTATTTCGAGCCGTCACCCCGTGGCTCGATGGTGGCGGGGCAGTCAGGCCTGGTCGGGCTGCAGGGCTGGACGACGGAGCAGATGGTCTTCAAACGCGCCATCGGCCTGCACATCTACTGGCCGGACCTTTCGCTGAACACGGCGTCGCGGGAACGAGCTGTGACCCGGCCGGGTGCCGGGCCAGTGCGTTCGCTGGAAGAACAGGCGAAGGAACGGCGCGAGAAAGTGAAGGCGTTGGAGGATTTCTGGGCGGAAGCGGAAACCTATGCAAAAGCAAAAACGGTCGCCGGTGGAAAACCGTTTGCGATCGTGCCCGCATGGGAAGCGATGCTGCCGTACGTGAAAGGCGAATTACCGGTGATCATTCATGCGGACGAAGTGCGCCAGATCCGTTCGGCCGTGAAATGGGCGCTTGAAGGCAGGCGCAAGATGGTGCTGGCCGGCGCCCGCGACGCCTGGCGCGTGGCCGACCTGCTCGCGAGCAACAACATCCCGGTGATCTTTGGCCACACGTTCACGCTGCCAGCTCGGGATACTAGTGGTTACGATGCGCACTTCCGCGCGCCGGGCATCCTGCAAAAGGCCGGGGTGAAGGTGGCATTTGCGGTAAGCCTCGATCCCCATTCGCTGTTGAAGAATCTGCCGTACGATGCCGCGCAGGCAGTGGCGTTTGGATTGCCGGCCGAGGAAGCGCTTAAGAGCATCACTCTATATCCCGCACAGATCGCTGGCGTGGCGGAGCGGTTGGGTTCGGTCGAGGCGGGTAAGGACGCCACGTTGGTGGTGACCGATGGCGACATACTGGACGTGCGAACGAACGTGAAGCAGATGTGGATCGGCGGCCAGGAAGTCAGTCTCAAAAACCGGCACACCCGGCTTTACGACAAATACAAGGACCGGCCCAAGGCGAACTAAGCCCCGGGTTGTTCTATCTTATCTCACTGATAGCACCTCCCCTAAAAAGGGGGATAATATACTTCGCTCAGTGGAGCTAGTGTTGTTTGCGTTTTCATCGGGTGGTTAATTTTTCGGCTTGGCCTTATTCATCGCTTGCGACCGTTGCGCCTTAAGTTTCTGGTCTGCCTCCGCTTTTGGAACGCGGGACAATCGTCCAGCCAAGCTTCTGAATTTCTCGAAAGGCGTCTGCGGTTTTTTGGTCATGTCGTTTTCCTCGTTGTGACCTTTTGATTCATGCCGGGGCCGACGTTTCGCCAGTCAGTTTGGCGTAGGTCAGTCGTTTACCAATAATGCCTTTGACCGCCTTCATGAAGCGGGAGGCATCATCGCCTTTACGCAAGTTGAACCGGAATGCTTGCTCGTCAAGATACCGGAAAAGATGGAATGGCTCCACGCTTATGTAGGTGCTTTTGATGGTGCGTTTAAGCAAACTCCAGAAGTTTTCCATGCCGTTCGTGTGGACATTGCCTCTCGCGTAGCACTCTGCGTGATTGATTACTTGGTGCACGAAGTCTGCTCCCAAGGCGCGATAGCCGCTGTTCTGGTCTGTGAATAATTGTGAGCCGGGCTGAACATTGTCGCGGACTTCTTTTTCCATGCAGTAGGTGCGGACGTTCTCGATATGCTTCAAGCGTACCTTTCCGTTTCTCTCAAGCAATCCCATGACGATTGCCTTGCCGATATGCCCGGTGCCGCGTCCGCGTTTACGCTTCTGTTTGGCGTTCATCTTCCGGGCGATGCCGCCAATGAAGGTTTCATCAGCCTCAACCTCGCCAGACATTTTCTCAAATGAGCCGGTTTGCATTGCGAGCCGGATACGTTGGAGCATGAACCATCCAGTCTTTTGAGTTACGCCAATAGATCGGTGGACCTCATAGGAGCTAATCCCGTTCTTGGCATTGGCAATCATCCAGATAACCGCCAGCCATTTATCCAATGGCAATGCGCTGTCCTCAAAGACGGTGCCGACGCGCACGGAGAATTGCTTTTTCTCTTTGCATTCGGTGCATTCCCATACTTGCCGCGTGCCAATAAATCGCACGTTCTTGCATTGGCAGCGCGGGCATTGAACACCATCGGGCCAGCGAAGCTTCACCATGAAGTCAAACGCCACCTTCTTGTCTGAGAAGTAGCGGATTGCCTCAACCAGTGTTTGGGGAAAGTTATTTGTCATTTGATTTTTTGATTCGCTTTACAAGCTTCTCCAAATCCTTGAAAACCTTTTCAGTCTTTTTCCTTAAAGCTTGTTGAATCTTTTTGTTTTGAGTTTTTCTGGCATGAATCTCTACGGCTGAAACAATTTTTGAAATCTCAGCAATAGATTCAGGCGGGTACACCCTAATCTCAGGCAATCTAGGAGGTGATAATCTCCCAATGATTGAAAGAGGATTTTCTAGCAAAAACGGCGTAGTTTCTTTTCGTATGACCGCAGCCTTTATCGGCTCGCCGCAGCCTTCCACGTTGTCTATGGCAGCTTTGACAACCTTGATTGCGACAACAGAAGCGAACTCGTAATCCATGTCTTTTTGGGTATGTTCTTTTAGAACATACGTCGCAAGATTCGAGGCAATGCCGCTTGTAAAAAAGTAAGCCGTTGGGGACGTGACAGGGATGCAAGAAGCTGGTTCCAGCGTATAGATAAAAGGCTTTCCGTTGTGATAAAACGCCACCATCAATTCAAAGTTATTTACAGGTTGGTAGAAAAAATCCTGCCATTCTCGCAGGGGTAAATTTTTGGGGTAGAGCGACTCGATTCGTGCCCGTATTTCCCTGACTGCTTCTTCGGCGGTTCGGGCAACCGTCATATCATCCACTATTTCTTTTTTAGCAGCTTTACGCTTAAAAATCTCAATGGCTGCCCCAGAAATGGAAGCAGCGCCAGATTCGGCAACAAGGGCGCTTCCGTTGGCAAATTCAACCACGCTTATCTTTTCAGTGCCAACTACCTTTGCGGCGCCTTCATAAGAACCTTTGGTGGTTTGGCTGTCCGCCGCCAAAACGATTCCATCCTTGCAGATTATTCCAACAATGAGTGTCACAGGGCATTTCCTTTTCGATGGTGGTGCACGAAAAGGGTTACCGGGCCGATTTACTGAGGCAAGTATATTATCCCCCTAAAAAGGGGGTGCGTTGAGGGTGGCTTTCTGGTTAACTTCATCGCGATGTCGCGGCGGATTGAACAAACGGTCCGGTTGCGGCGTCGTTAAGCCCAATAGAAAATTCATCAATGTATCCGTTGCCATCATCGAGAAGGGGATCATCCGTTCGTGCTGTCATTTGCCGGTCAGGAATGTTGTTGCTTGTGCTTTCCACGCTGGCGCCACAAGCGCGGGCGTTCGTCTATGAGACCCCGCTGGAGTTCGTCAGCACCGGTGATTTCAACGGTGATGGTCAGGCGGATGTTTTGCTGGTGAGCAAGGCCAATGGGCGGGTGCGTATCGGTTACAATCTGGGCGGCGGCATTTTTGACTGGTCGGACTGGCGGGAGTCCGGCGTGAAAAGCGTTACCGGCGTTAGCGTGGGTAAATTGTTCGACGCCAAACGCGATGGTGTCGCGGTGACGTCAGCGGATGTGAATCGGCTGTCAGTGTTGGATGCGGCAAGCCCGACGAAGCCCGCCGATCCGGTGAGTATTCCCGTGAGTGTGACCGGTCCCAATCTCGTGCTTGCCACCGATGTTCCGGGGGAAGGCAACACACCGCTGGCTGACCTGTTGGTGCCGAGCAACATGAACCCGGACGACAACCCGAACAAAGTCACGATCTATCGCAACAACGGCGGCAAGTTCACACAGCTGTCGGAATCGGCTGCGCCGGTGTCAGGCGCGCGGGGCAACGTGATCACGCTCAAACCCGGTGGCAAAGAGTTGGTAGCCGCCGTTTGCACGGGTGAATCCGGGTCGAGCTTGTTGGTGGGCACGTTGGAAAGCGGCCAGCCCACGGCGGTCTTCGCGATCACCAACATGGCGGCCAGCGCGGATTTTGTGGTCGGTAATTTCCGCGGTGCGAACACGCGCGACATCATCATCTACACTCCGGGCAGCCCTGAAATCACCTTGCAGGCGGTGGAGGAATCCGGCGGCAGCTTTCAACCCGGCCCGGCGAAAACTTTTGCGTTGGGTGAGCCGGTGAGGCAGTTGGTGGAAGCCGAGGGTGGCAAACGCAGTCGCTTGATCGCTCTGTTTGGCACCAACGAAGCCGCGACAGTGGTCGGATTTGATGCGAACAACACGCCCGTCAAAGGGCAGCAACTCTGGGGCGCCACCAACAAGGTGCTGCATAGTGTGATCACGCTGCCGGATGCGGCGATCCTGTTGTCAACGATGACCTCCACCGGGTTGGTGGTGACGCATTATCAGGTTTACCTGCTCCAGGATGGCAAATATGAAACCGGCAGCTATGGCTCGCTGCCTTCGCTGGATGACCGTGACGATGTCACGGTGCCGGGAATCCGCGAGCGGGTGGTGGCAGGGCTAAAGGAAAAATCGGCTGCCGACATGAAGACCTATACCAACACGATCCCCGGGACGGATGTCGCTTACTCGATGGTGGCGATTCCAGGCGGTGAGTTCTTGATGGGCAGTCAGGACAAAGAGGCCGGGCACAAGGCTGACGAAGGGCCGCAACATCGGGTCAAAGTCTCGCCCTACTGGATCGGCCAGTTTGAAGTGACCTGGGATCTTTTCCTCCTCTACGCCTATCCGGCCGATGAGAAGAAAATGAGGGAAATGTTCCAGACCGATACCAACATCAACGCCCAGAGCGATGCAGTGACGCGCCCGACACGGCCGTACGTGGACATGAGCTTCGGCATGGGCAAGTCGGGTTTCCCGGCGATCGCCATGACGCAACACGCGGCGAACAAGTTCTGTCACTGGCTCAGCGCGCGGACGGGGCATTTTTATCGACTGCCCACTGAGGCGGAATGGGAATATGCCTGCCGCGCCGGGACAACCACCGCGTATTCCTTTGGCGATGACGCAAACAAGGTGAAGGACTACGGGTGGTTCTTCGACAACGCGAACGACAAGTATCAACGGGTCGGCAAGAAGCTGCCCAATCCCTGGGGCTTGTTCGACATGCACGGCAACGTCCGCGAGTGGACGTTGGATCAGTTTGATGAAAAATTCTACGCCAGCAACGGCGGACAGGTCATCGTGGATCCGTGGAACAAGGCGACGAAGCCATATCCACATACTTCGCGCGGCGGGTCCTGGGAGGATGACCCGCAGGATCTGCGCAGCGCTTCCCGCATCCCTTCGACCAAACAGTGGAAGATGACTGATCCTCAGCTGCCCAAGAGCCGTTGGTGGTTGTCCGATGCCAAATGGATCGGCATCCGGCTGGTGCGTCCGCTCAATGTCCCCACGTCTGAGGAAATGGTGAAATATTGGACCAGCGGCGTGGACAAGGAGTGATGCGAAACAATCTCCCGGCTTGTATTTCCGGGGAACTGTAATTACCAAGAGCAAAACCGAGAACACTTTTATGCAATCAAATCAAACCCCCGAGGCCGGCGCCCTCTCCCGCCGGAATTTTATCAAGAGTTCAACGCTGGCGGCGGCAGCAGCCACCGTTGGCTTTCCATCCATCCTTCATGCCCAGAACAAACTGACGCTGAACGCGGTGGTGATCGGTGTTGGTGGGCGGGGTTCGGGCGCCGGCAGTAACTTCCTCGGCGCCGCAAAGCAGGCAGGGGTGGATGCCAAGATTGTGGCGGTCGCGGATCTGTTCCCCGAAGCCGCTGCCAATGGCACCAAGCATTTTGGGATTGCGGCCGACAAATGTTTCAGCGGCTTTGATTCCTATGTCAAGGCGCTGGAAGTGCCCGGCGTCAACTACGCCATCCTGGCGTCACCACCCGGTTTCCGCCCGGCACATTTCAAAGCCGCCGTCGCGGCCGGCAAACACGTCTTCACCGAGAAACCGGTCGCCGTGGATGGTCCGGGCTGCGCCATCATGTATGCGGCCGGCGAAGAGGCGAAGAAAAAGGGTTTGAAGGTCGCTGCCGGCACGCAGCGCCGGCATCACCCGGGTTACATCGAAACCATCAAGCGCATTCAGGATGGCGCCATCGGCGATGTGACCACGTACCGCGCGTACTGGGTCAACGGTAATCCGATCTGGCATCGTGGCAACAGCGGCAACACGGAATTAGAGCGGCAGATCCGCAACTGGTATCACTATATCTGGCTGTGCGGCGATCATTGCGTCGAGCAGCACGTCCATAACATCGATATCTGTAATTGGGTGGCCGGCGCGCATCCGGTGAAGGCGTGGGGCATGGGCGCCCGGCAGCAACTAGGCAATACTTCGGGCGAGATCTGGGACAACTTCGCCGTCGAATATGAATACGCGAATGGCGTGCGCATGCACAGCTACTGCGGCCAGATCAAGCGCGACTTCTCATCCATCAGCGAAGCGGTCGTCGGCAGCAAGGGCACATCAAATCCAGCGGGCCAGATCCGGCCCAAGGAAGGTTCAGCCTGGCGCTATCGCGGCGAGAATGTCGACCCGTATCAGCAGGAACACGTGGATCTCATCAACGCCATCGTCAACAACACCGAGCTCAATGAGACCGAACAGGTCACCGACAGCACGTTGACCGCGATCATGGGCCGCGAAGCTGCCTACAGCGGCTCGGTGGTCGAATGGGACGACGCCAAGACTTCGACTTTCAAGTATGGACCGGAACTGCTTTACACCGACGCCAGCAAGCTGACGTGGGGCGATTACCGCATCTTGAAGTCACCCATGCCGGGTTCGCACTCCATCTTTGGGGACCGCCCCTCGGTGCCGGTGGCCAAGGCCTGACATTGCCACTTCCCGTCTTTGATGGCGGAGCTGCTACAAAGCGGCTCTGCCATCTCCTTTGGAGAACGCGGGTCATTTTTCCTTTATCAATCGCGTGACGAGTGCGATGGCAGCCGGTCTGTTAATATGTCTTAGCATGTCCTTTGGAATAAGAGTTTGACAGTCACACCTGCCTACCTATCTTGAAACGACACATTTTTTATGGCCGAGAACATTCCTAATCCTCCGGGTGGCGCGCTGCCACCGAAAAAAGAAACCGGCAAGGTCCAGCCGAAGAAGGAAACTGTCCGTATCAATCTGCCGCCCAAACCAACGGCGGCCCCGACGATCAAATTGCCCACACTGCCGCCTGGCGGCCCGACCGGCGCCGGTTCATCGGCCCCGGCCATGGCTCATGCCGCACCGCCCGCTCCAGCTGCCCCTGCACCGTCACGCGCCGCCGCTGCTCCCATGGCGCCACGGCCTGCCGCGCCCGCGGCACCCGCACCGCGTTCTGCACCGGTGGCTGCTGGTGGGGCCAAGGTCAGCGGTTTGGATGTCGCGCTGGCGGTGGTCGCAATGGTTGTGGCCCTGGCCGCTGTCGGCTCGGTCATCTTCCTGCTTACGATTCCTACCAACTGATCCATCGCGTTTTTCCATGGCCGCCTCCAACATTGTTTCGTTGACGACCAAGAATTTTCCGGACGAGGTCTTGAAATCGCCCGTCCCGGTGGTGGTGGATTTTTGGGCGGAATGGTGCGGGCCTTGCAAGATGATCGCCCCCGTGCTCGATGAATTGGCGGAAGAGTTCGAAGGCCGGGTCAAGATCGGCAAGCTCAACATCGAGAACGACCAGTCCATCGCCGTCGAATACCGCGTCAGTGGCATTCCGACGTTCCTGGTTTTCAAGGACGGGCAGGTCATTTCCCAGCAAGTCGGCATTGCTGGTGGCAAGCCGAAGCTGAAATCCTTGATCGATTCGGCGTTGTGATCCGGCGCAGGCCCGGGTGGTCGCTGCCGGATTCCTTTCCATGCGGTGATCACGCTCACTCCAGGACAGTTCGCCCGGCGCGCTGACTTTTACCACCAGTTGGCGCAGTTGACCGCCGCCGGCTTGGGCATCATTCAAGCCTTGGAACAATTGGAGCGGCATCCACCCTCGCACAGCTACCGGGCCGCCATCCGCCGTTTGCTGGCCGGAATCAGCCAGGGTTACACGATGACGGAATCGCTCACCCAATTGGGGCGCTGGCTTCCGGAATTTGACCTGGCGCTCATTCGGGCTGGGGAGCAAAGCGGCCGGCTCGATCAATGTTTCCGACTCCTGGCCGATTACTACAGCGGCCGCGCCGCACTCGCGCGTCAGCTGCTCATGGATCTCGCCTACCCGTTGTTCCTGCTGCATTTCGCGGTTTTCATCCTCCCGTTCGCCACGTTTTTCGTCTCGGGCGATCTTACCCGCTATCTGCTACAGACTTTTGGCATCTTGCTTCCGCTCTACGTGATTGTGTTTCTCGTGATTCTCGCCACGCAGAGCCGGCATGGGGAAACCTGGCGCTCACTGGTCGAGAGCGCGCTTCACAGCGTGCCGATCCTGGGAAAGGCCCGGCGCGAACTGGCGTTCTCACGGTTTGCTGCGGCGTTGGAAGCGCTTATTTCTGCCGGGGTGACCATCATCGAAGCCTGGCAGTTGGCCGCCGCTGCCAGCGGTTCACCGGCGCTGAAACAGGTCGTCACCAATTGGCTGCCGCATTTCCGGGAAGGCACTACACCAGGTGACCTGCTTGCTGCCACCCATTTCTTTCCGAACTTGTTCAGCGGTCAGTATCAGACGGCTGAGATCAGTGGTCAGCTCGATGACACGTTGAAACGGCTCGCGCGCTATTATCTGGAGGAAGGTACCCGCAAACTCCGGGCCGTCGCCCAATGGACGCCGCGGCTGGCCTTTTTGCTCGTTGCGCTCGTGATCGCCTACAAGGTCATCGGCTTTTACATGGGTTACTTCAAGACGTTGAGCGAGGTTCTGAATGGATTCTAAGGCTGGCCGCCGGCGCGCGGGGCTTGTGCGGTGGTGTTGGCTGTGCTTTGTTGGCGCGATGTCAAAGCCGGTAGCCGTCACAGTCCTGGGCCTGGTTGCGGGCCTCGGTCTTTCCAGCCTGCGGGCGGCCGAGGTTGCCACCAATCCGCCGGCTGCCAGTGTCCGCATCAACATCGAGTTCCGCCGCGGCGACTTGATCATTCCCCTGACGGTGAACGGCCCGGAACATAAACTGCACTTCAAGCTGGATACGGGGTTCGGCGTGACCACGGTGCATCCGGATCTGGTGGAATCGCTCGGGCTGCGCCGCGTCGGCTCGTTGACTGTCGTCGGCATCGCGGGCGAAGAGCGGGCGGCAACGTATGATGGCGCAGCTTTCGATTTGGGCGGGACGAAGTATTCGCCGCGACGTATCGCCACCATCCCGTCCGATGCGCAACGCCGGCGGCGTGATCGTGATGGCATCCTGGGTGCGGGTTTCTTCCGGCGCTTCGTGGTGGAACTCGATCCGGTTCATTGCACGCTGACACTCCACGAACCTCGGAGCTTTGAATATGCTGGCAAGGGCGAAATCATCCCGCTCGCTTTCCGGCGGGACACACCGATTGTCGAGGCGGCCATTAACTTCACCAATCGTGAATCAGTGCGGGCAAGGTTCGAGATTGATAGCGGTTGCGACGGCGAGCTTTGTCTGGGCCACGATTTTGTGGCAGCCAACGGGCTGGATCACGCACCAGATTCGCAACACACCGATTCCCGCTACGGCGTGGGCGGTAGCGTGGAAACGCGGAATGGTGTATTGCCGCAATTTCAGCTCGGCAGCCTCAAGCTGGACAGATTGCCGGCCAGTTTCTTCGTCAGTGGTTCGCCCGTGGACGACGGGCTCGCGGGTCATATCGGGCTGAACACGCTGCGCAAGTTCCGGGTGATCTTCGACTACTCGCGGCGCCGGATGATCCTCGAGCCGCTCAAGTAATCAGGCCGCTTGGGCAACGACTTTGCTTTGCAGCGCCGCGAACAAGCTCTTGAATACCCATTTGCCGTCGTCGCTGCCGAGCAGCGGTTCACAAGCGCGTTCAGGATGCGGCATCAGCCCGGCCACATTCCGACGTTCGTTGCAGATGCCGGCGATGTTTTGTAATGCGCCATTCGGATTCGCGGCATCAGTCACGTTTCCATCCGCATCGCAGTAGTGCCAGAGCACCTGGTTGTTGGCCTTCAACTTTGCCAGCGTTTCGTCGTCGGCAAAGTAGCAGCCTTCACCATGAGCGATGGGCACGCGGAGAAGCTTCCCCGTCGGTATCTTGCTGGTGAACGGTGAATCCGTTGTGGCCGTCTTCAGATGGATGTATTCACAGTGGAATTGCAGGTCGCGATTGCGGATAAGCGCGCCGGGGAGCAAGCCCGCTTCAGTGAGGACCTGAAAACCATTGCAGATGCCCAGCACCAGCCCGCCGTTGTCGGCGAATTGTTTCACCGCCTGCATCACGGGGCTGAATCGCGCGATGGCGCCGCAGCGCAGATAATCACCGTAGCTGAAGCCACCGGGCACAATGACGCAATCCACGTCGCCGAGGGAACTTTCCTTGTGCCAGAGCAGGTTCGCGCTGTGACCCAGATGGCGGATGGCATGGACGGCGTCCTGATCGCAGTTCGACGCGGGAAACTGGAGGACGACGAAATTCATTCAGCGATCTCCAGTTTGTAGTCCTCGATGACCGGGTTGCTGAGCAACTTGTGCGCGGCATCGTTGATCGCCTTGTGCGCGGCGGCCTTGTCCGTACCGGGCGCGAGGTCGATCTCGATATATTTCCCGATGTGCACGCCGGTGACGCCGGTGTAACCCATGTGTTCAAGGGCGCTCTGGACGGTTTTGCCCTGTGGATCGAGCACGGCTTTCTTCGGAGTGATGATGATCTTTGCTTTCATTCTGAACGGGGTAATCCGCCACGAAAAGTTGCGTGCATGGTGTGGAAGCAAACCATGCGAAGCGAGCATATTCTGCCCGGCCAGCTTTTCACACCGTGGCTACAAGTGAACAATCTGACAAACCTCGCACGCAAAGCGGACGAAATCAGAATTGCAAATTCAGGCTGAGATTGTTGGTTGTCACGCATTTGTCGCCCGGCGGCCATTGGGTCGGCACGCAGCTAGCTAAAAGTCTGCCGGCAATGAACCGCCAACCAGTCATGTTGAACGTTGAACCGACAAAAGATCTCGAATTTGCCAGCCCGGGGCCGGATGGAGCAGCGATTGAAACTGCGCCCATCCGTCTCTGGCTGGTGGACGATAACGACCGCCTCCGCAACACCGTCGCCGAACTGCTCGCCCGGGTGGAAGGCATCGAATGTGACCGCAGTTTTTCTTCCGCCACGGCCGCGCTTAGCGCGCTGGCCAGCAAGACCGGGCCAGACGTCATCCTGCTCGATATCCAGATGGGCAGCGAGAATGGTCTCGACGCCGTGCGCCCGATCAAATCGCTCTCCCGTAACACGCGCGTGTTCATGTTCACGACGCTGGCGGACGAATACGCCAAGGTCCGTGCCCGTGAGAACGGCGCGGATGGCTTCCTGCTCAAGCGTTGTCCGATCGAGGAAATCGTCCAGACCATCCGCAAGCCCGGTGAATTTGACGGCGTGCCCGTGCCGCGCCGGCGCCGGACTGCGGTCCCGGAAAATTCCGTGGCAAATTGTCCGAGCGACAAGCGCCCGCAGACATCTTCCCCAATCTCCAATTCGGCTCGCTCTGAAAAGAGGCCGGACGTATTCAAACGCGCCTTGGGTGTGTTGCGAAGCTTTTGGAACTGACGGGCTGTCCTGCCGGTTTGTTCCAATTCCTCCAACCGGAGTGCCGAATCGGAGACCGGCCCTCCGGTTTTTATTTCCCGCGTTGAAATGTTTGTCGCTCTCGCTCCGCTCGCCTACTGTGAGCGCGGCGAATGAGCGTAAAAGTCAAAATCTGTGGCATCACCCGCGTGGCCGACGCGCAGGCAGCGGAAGCCGCCGGTGCGGACATGATCGGGCTGATGTTCTACGAAGGCAGCCCGCGGCACGTAACGCTGGAACAAGCAGTAGAAATTTCGCGCAGCGTTTCGTCCTTCGTGCTCAAGGTAGGTGTGTTTGTGAATCCGGAAGAGGCCGATGTGATGGAAGCTATTCGCGCCTGCGGCCTCAATCTCCTTCAATTTCACGGCGACGAACCGCCGGAATTCTGCACCCAGTTCGGCGTGATGAACATGAAAGCCTTCCGCGTGCGCGACGCCGGATCACTCAAGGCGTTGACCGATTATCCGACGGATGCGTGGCTGCTGGACGCTTACTCAAAGGCTGGTCTCGGCGGGACAGGCGAGAAGTTCAATTGGGACCTGGCAGTTGAAGCGAACAAGCTCGGCAAGCCCATCTTTCTTGCAGGCGGGTTGACGCCCGAAAACGTGGCGGACGCCGTGGCCCGCGTGAATCCATTTGCCGTGGATGTTTCGAGTGGGGTTGAGTCCGCTCCGGGAAGGAAAGACCCCGCGAAGGTGAAGGAGTTTGTCCACGCCGCCAAGGCCGAGGTTTGATCGGGTTCAATCGCTCTGTTTGTTGGCATTATGGATGGCCGCCAGCACTTTCATCGTGAACAAGCCGACCGGTTTATCGTCGCGGATAAATGCCCAGTCGTTCAGATCCTTCAGCGGTACTTCCACCTGGTCACCCAGTTTCATGTCGCCCAAGTCAACGGGATCATTGCCGAGTTTCCCATGGATGTATTCCGGTTCCAGTCCGATGACTTCGATCCAGATGAACTCGGTGACCTCGCCGACCGTGATCGGGGCCTTGACGGAGTAATTGCGCCCCTCGCGCCGTTTGAACGATTCCACGAATTCAGGCCAGCGCTCTCGCGCCTCAGCGACCGCTGCTGCCATGCGCGGATCATCATCCTTGACGTCGATCACCGGAGGATGAGGCATCTCCCCGAAAACCTCGAGGGCGTCCGGTCCCCGCAGCTTGTCTGTCAGCGATTGATCCCACGCCGTTATCTTGCCGGAGTCCGGGTGGAACAGCGCCAGCACCTTGTCATCCGCCAGTTCCGCGACTAGCCGGGCGATCTGGGGATAGAATGATTCGGGGGTGGCGGCTTCGTCGTGTGGCTGCATAAGATCAACCGCGATCCAGGCTTGATGGTTTTTCACCGCCTTGTGCATGCGGAGTTCCTGCAAATGGTCGGCAGCTTTGGCTGTGTCGTCGAAGTATGGCGACGGGAAATTGTGGATGATGAAGAATCCTTCCGGGCATTGAACCATGAACATCGGTGACTCACCGACCACGAAACGATTGCAGCCTTCTTCCGCGTCGTCGCCGCCCGAAAATTCCTGCCCCCACGCCGATGAAACGATCGGTGCCAGAATCCTGGCTTCGAGATAGCGCGGTTCGCGCAGCAGCAACACGAGCGAGATCATCGACGTGGGTTTGTCGTCCGACTCCCCAGCTTCAGCGATTTTCTCGGGCGAAAACTTGTGCCAGATATCCCAGGCGCCCCAAAGGCCGCAGATCACAACCACCGTGCCCCAGAGGGTGAATCCGCGTTGAGTCATCTTGTAGGTGATGAAACCAGCGCAGAACACCACCAGGACGATTCCGCTCCACCGGGCCCACTGGTGGTTGAACCACATGCCTACGCCAATGACCATGGCTGACAGGCCGAAAGCTATGAGAGTCGGATCGCCGCGTAGCGATGATTCGATGGCGATGTAAGTCCCGATGCCAAACGCAATCAAAGCATAGAAAGTGCGCTCGCCACCCGGGGTCTTGAGCTTGAAGGCCATGCGCGCAGGGTGTTGAAACAAGTTCGCCGAGACAAGAATCGAGTGCGAACTTTCCCCCTTCCTCCACCCGCTCATTTCAACTACTTTTGCTGTCATGAGCGCTGTTGTCGCAGAGAACTTACCCGACGCCGCCGGCCACTTCGGTCCGTATGGCGGACGTTACGTGCCCGAGACGTTGATGCATCCGTTGCAGGAACTGGAGGCCGAATACTTCCGCGCGCAGCACGACCCGGAGTTTCAAAAAGAGCTTTCTTACTACCTCACGGAATTTGTTGGTCGCCCCACGCCGCTTTATTTTGCCGAACGCCTCACCAAAGACCTCGGCGGCGCGAAGATTTATCTCAAGCGCGAAGACCTCAATCACACCGGCGCGCACAAGATCAACAACGCGATGGGCCAGATCCTCCTCGCGAAGCGCATGGGCAAGACCCGCATCATCGCCGAGACCGGCGCGGGTCAACACGGCGTGGCCACGGCGACGGTTGCCGCGATGTTCGGGTTGAAGTGCGTCATCTACATGGGCGCGGTGGATTGCGAGCGCCAGATGCTCAACGTGTATCGCATGAAGATGCTCGGCGCGGAAGTCGTGCCCGTGCATGCTGGCCAAAAGACGCTCAAGGAAGCCGTCAACGAAGCCATGCGCGACTGGGTCACGAACATCCGCAGCACGCATTACATCCTCGGCACGGCTTACGGTGCGCATCCGTATCCCGTGATGGTCCGCAATTTCCAGCGCGTCATCGGCGACGAAGCCCGCGCGGAGATTCTTGAAAAGGAAAAGCGTTTGCCCGACCTGCTCATCGCGTGCGTCGGTGGCGGCTCGAATGCCATCGGGCTGTTCTATCCGTTCCTCGATGACCCGAGCGTGCGCATGATCGGCGTGGAAGCGGGCGGACTCGGCATCAAGCCCGAGCAGCACGCGGCGCGGTTTCATGGCGGTTCGCTTGGCGTGTTGCAAGGCACGCGCAGCTACATTTTGCAGGACGACTTCGGCCAGATTCAACTCACGCACAGCGTCAGCGCTGGATTGGACTACGCCGCCGTCGGGCCGGAACACGCGTTCCTGCACGACGCCAAGCGCGTGGAATACACCTACGCCACCGACGACAAGGCGCTCGAAGCGTTTATGAAACTCGCGCGACTCGAAGGTATCATTCCCGCGCTCGAAAGCTCGCACGCCGTCGCTGAGTGCATCGTTCAAGCGACGAAGCTGGGCAAGGACAAGATCATCATCGTGAACCTTTCCGGTCGCGGCGACAAAGACGTGGCGCAAGCCGCGGACAAGATCGGGTTGCAGATGCCGAAGTAGTTTGAAATCTTCTAAGACACGGCTGTCGAGCTGCGTTGCTAAGCTTTCGGATCTTCCTTTTTCTTGTCCGAAGTTTCCGGCGACGTTGGAACAGCCTCTCCGATTTGATGAATCCGTGTTCCGTAAAGCAAACGAGCTTGTGCGATTTTATCTTCAAGCTCTTCTTGGCATTTCTGAATGGTCACGTCAATCGGCTGTTCTTTAAGCACCTGCTTGATTGTTTCTACCTTAGCCGCGTCCAGTTTTGACGCGATCGTTGCAGCCTCTGCGTAGGTCTTTCTCGCATTTGCCATTCTCTCGCTGGCTTCGGCCAGCTTTACGAGGGCTTCTGCTTGTTCCCTAGCAACCTTTGCGGCTAAAAAATCCTCTCCGAGGTTTGCTTTTTCACGAAGCCACGGACATGCCCATTTTAGAAACCGCTTCCACTTTGATTCCTCTCCTGGAGCATCTTGGTCCTTGGGCGCACCATGATATTCTATCAGATGCTGGTTGTCTGGAGGTTCAAGCCATTCTGAGCTCACCACAGCACCTCATTGAGTGAGTAGACACCTTGCACTTCAAACGTAATGCCGCTTCCTTTCTTCAAGCGATACAAGGTGGAGATATCCGACAAGATACCAGCAATAACCTCCGGCGGTGCTGAACCGGGATCAATAACCAAGCGCAATGGCGAAAAGCGCGTTTGCCACGGCTCGTTGAGAAAACGCTCAACTTGACTCGCAATTTTCTCTTGGTCCGTCAGGCCGTACTTTTCTAGTAGCCCGCTTACATCACTGTGCATGAGAGCGACAAGTAGATGTCCCGTACTTATGCCAAGCGTTTTATTCCTCCTGTTGGAATATCTTTCCGCTGTCTTAAAAACGTTTATCAGGTCGCTGCTGTACTCAGCTGTTTCATCAATTTGGAGGTCTGATGTCAAAGCCTTGGTGTCAGTAAACAGCTCTTCGGTATTTATTTTGTTTTCTTCAAACGCCAGCCAATGCATGCCCTGACCGATCTTCATTAAACCAAAGAGCAAGTCTGCAGTTGTGACTGTGGATCGTCCATTTTGCTTCGCATGGTCTTTCGCCAGTTTCAGGCAATGCTGGCTCCTAATTGAAAGATCAAGCTTAAGACCCGGGAATTTCATAGGCGGCCATATCTGTGCACATTCCTAAACTCATGTCTAGCCGCTTTGTAGCCAGCCCAGACGAGCTGTTTATCTTAGGACGGAGGATACTTTTCAAACTTTGGCAGCGCGGGATTCAGTTGACCCCACGGACGCGCGTTGCAGGCCACACATCCATTTGCGGATTGAACCAACTCGGATCACCTAGACTCCCGTTGACCGTAGTCTTTGTCGCAGATAGCGTGTGGTCATGACCCCTCGTAATCTTTATCTCGTTATTGCAATGCTGGTTGCCGGTGGATTCAACCCGGCATCAGCCGCTGACGCCAAGCCGCTACGGGCCTTGTTGATCACCGGAGGCTGCTGCCACAATTACCCCCTCCAAACCGAGCAACTCACCAATGCCATGGCCAAACTGGCGCCGGTCGAATGGACGGTGGCGATGGAGGGTGGTAAGGGGACGCGCGCGGAGATTTCGCTCTACGACAATCCGGATTGGGCCAAGGGTTACGACGTGGTGGTGCACAATGAGTGTTTCGCCGACACGACGAACCAGGTTTACATCCGCAAGATCACCGACGCGCACAAGGCCGGCGTGCCGGCGGTCGTCATCCATTGCGCGATGCACACCTATCGGTCGGCGAACATTGATGACTGGCGCGAGTTTCTCGGTGTGACCAGCAGGCGGCACGATCATCAGAGCAAGTATCCCGTCAAGCAGGTGGAGCCGGTACACCCGATCTTGAAGGGCGTCGCCACCGACTGGGTGACCACCATGGACGAACTCTACGTCATCGAGAAAGTCTGGCCGAACGCCAAAGCCCTCGCTACCTCGGTGAGCGAGCGGGACGGAAAGACTTATCCCGTGGTCTGGACCAATCAATACGGCAAGGCGCGCGTCTTTGGCACAACGTACGGCCACTCGGATGACACCTGGCGCGACCAGAATTTCCTGACGATGGTTTCCCGCGGCACGCTCTGGGCCGCCGGGCGGCTGAAGGATTAGCAGTGCGTCAGTTGGTAGGTGGGCGCGTCACTCCGTGCGCCGTCGTAGTAAGTCCAAGCGCACCTATTTCAAGCGGCGGTTGGCGGAGGATTGCCCGCCCAACCATTCATGCAATCCGTTGCTTGAACAGATTCACCTGGTTCGCTGTCTGCGCAATTGATGTCTCAGAAATCAAAATCCTCCAATCCCCTTCGCAAAGCCGTCTCTGCATTCCGCGAATTGCGCGAGCGGCATGAGGAGCGGCATCGGCCCAGCGGATTTGATTTCGCGCTGGCTGATCGCGTGGATT
>Ga0315910_10000327_pt1 | contig 49341 bp, 48 predicted proteins | sample EdamamesoilMG_FD_204470 | JGI IMG/M metagenome (GOLD analysis project Ga0315910, IMG submission 204470) | Garden soil microbial communities collected in Santa Monica, California, United States - Edamame soil | ecosystem: Environmental > Terrestrial > Soil > Garden | place: USA: California... | reverse complement strand
CCGGCGAGGCCCGGCTTGCGCTGATTTCGAGCACGGCGGCCGGGGTGTGCTCGCGCTCCGTCCGCGCGCGTTGCGCACGCAGCGTGGCGATGCGCGTGTCCAGTTTTCTCACCGCGTCGGCCAGGCCGCGGGCGGCCAGGGTATCGCGCATGCGGGTCAGATCGTCGATCTGGCGGGCGATCTCGCTCCCCGGGGCGGGCGATTCGGGTGCCGCGGGCTGTTCGGGCGGCGCCGCGGCGGCCGGTTGCGAACGCTGCTGCGCACCCCAGTCCGCTTTGGGCCGGTTCGCGGCGAGCGCGAACTCCGACGGATCGGCGACCAGCCGCGCGATGCCCAGGCGCTGGAACTTGAAGGCCCATTCCAGCGCGCCATCGCCTCGGTCGTTCTTGATGCCGGGATCGGCGCCGCGCGCCAGCAGGCGCCTGACCAGCGGCTCGTGGCCTTCGTAGACCGCCATCATCAGCACGCTCGAGCCGTTGGCGATGCGCGCGTTGATGTCGGCGCCGCCCAGCAACAGCGCGTTGGCGACCTCCCAGTGCCCGGCGAACACCGCATAGTGCAGCGCGCTCCAGCGCATCGGCTCGGCGTTGACCCTGGCGCCCCTGGCGAGCAGCCACTTGACGGCGTCCAGCTTGCCGCGCCACGCGGCGTGCATCAGCGCGCGCTCGCCCAGCGTATTGGCCTTGTTGACGTCGGCGCCGCGCGACACCAGCAGTTCCATCATCGGGATGTCGCCGAACCACGCTGCAAACATCAGCCCGGTGCCGATCCTGTCGGCGAGGAAGTCCGGGTCGAGCCCGGCGTCGAGCCAGGCGCGCACTTGCCGCAGGTCGCTCATTTCCAGGTGCACGCCGTAGGTCGCGGCGTCCGGCAGCTTCGAGGAAACGCTCCATGGCCACCTCTGCGCCTGTGCCATGTTGCAGCAGAGCAGCAAGGTCGCGAGGCACAGTGCGAGCCTGGCGCTGATAGAGTGTCGCATCACCGACCGGTCATCCTGTCGACCATGATAAGCCGCGCGCGACCCTTTCTTGGCTGGGCTCTGGTGATTTCGATCGCTCTGCATGCCCTGGTGATCGCCGCGCCCGCATGGCGTGCCAGGCAGCTGTCGCAGGTTCCGCTCACGGTATCGCTGCGCGAAATGCCCATCGTCCATGAATCGCGCGTTCCGGTTCCGGAGCCGCCCAGGCCGATTCTGCCCGAAAAAAAGCAGCGGCACTCCGCCGCCCGGCCGGCACTGACGCCAGTGGCGCCGCAAACCGCGACGCTGCAGCGCCTGACGGGGCAGGCGGCGCGCATTGCGGGCGAGCAGATGGCGCGCGAGCTCCTTTACCCGGTGGAGGCGATCGAGCGCGGCCTGCAGGGCGAGGCGCTGGTGCTGTTATTCCTGGACGAATCGGGCAATGCGGTCGCGGCCCGGCTGGAGGAGAGCAGCGGCCATGCCGTGCTGGACGCAGCGGCGGTGCGCGCGGCCCGCATGCTGCGCGCGCTGCCTGCAAGCGCGCCGCGCGAAGCCTTGCTGCCGGTGCGTTTCCGGCTGCGGTGATTCGCGCGACAATGGAATACTTGGACTCGCCCCCGTGTTCGCCGACAGCGACACCTAGGAGATTGGAATGAAACACACGCTGATCCACGCCATCGCCATCGCCGCATTCAACGTCGCGCCGGTGTGGGCCGCCGGCGGCGGCATTGACCCCTCCCAAGAGACTCCTGCAACGCCGAGGGATCCCGCCCTCGCGGCGATCCAGGCGGCCGTCGCGAAGTCGGACTGGGCGCAGGCGCGCGCGCTGGCGCGCGCGAGCGTCGAGAAGAACGCTTCCAATGCGGAGTACCACAATCAGTACGCCTATGCGCTCCGCATGGGCGCGAATCCCGCGATGGAGCTGGTGTTCAAGCATTACAACGAGGCACTGCGCCTGGACCCGAAGCACCGGGGTGCGCACGAATACCTCGGCGAGGCCTATCTGATGGTCGGCAACCTGGGCAAGGCGAAAGAGCAGCTGAAGACGCTCGATGACCTGTGCTTTTTTTCCTGCGCCGAATTCACGATGCTGAAGAAAGCCATCGCCGACTACGAGGCCAAGCAGCCCAAGTAGGCCCGGCTGCGCGGGTCAGGAGCTGCAGGACAGCGCGGAACAGCCGGCGCGGTGACGCGCCCACTCCGGGCGCCGCACCGCCAGATCCTCCTGTCCGGGCTGCTCGTCATAGGGGCGCTGCAGCACCGCGAGCAGGCGCTCCAGCATTGCAGCGTCGTTGTTCTCCAGGCCGTCGATGGCGAGCTGCGCGAGATAGTTGCGGAACACGTATTTCGGATTGACCGCATTCATGCGCTCGATGCGCCCGGATTCATTTTCGCTTCTGGCCCGGTATTTCTTCAGCCAGGTTTCAAGGGACGCCAAAGGCGGATCCGCGTAATACGCGGGGCGCAGCGACGCCACCGTCGGCGCGGCCAGGTTGCGAAAGAAGATCGTGAAGTCGGTTTCCGCCGCGGACAACAACTCGAACATTTCGCTCACCAGCGCTTCGTCTTCGGGCCGGTCGAGCGCCGCGAGGCCGAGTTTCTGCGCAAGCGCCTTCTGCCAGGCGTTCGTGAAGGTGCTCGCGTAGAGCTCCAGCCCCTCGGCGAGCGGCGCCTTGCCGCGGACCAGCGGCATGAGCGCCTCGGCCAGCCGCGCGAGGTTCCACTGCGCGACGTGCGGCTGGTTGCCGTAGCAGTAGCGCCGCCCCTGGGCATCGGTGGTGTTGGGCGTCCAGGCCAGGTCGTAGCCTTCGAGCCAGCCGTAGGGGCCGTAGTCGATGGTCAGGCCGAGCGCCGACATGTTGTCGGTGTTCATCACGCCGTGCACGAACCCAAGGCGCATCCAGTCGGCCATCAGCAGCGCCGTGCGGCGGCAGATCTCATGGAAGACTTCTTCAAGGGTTTTATTTTCAAAGAAGTTTTCGCATAGATAGGCTGCCAGCTTGCGCAGCGCGTCGTGCTCTTCCTGCGCCGCGAGGATCTGGAAATTGCCGAAGCGCAGGAACGAGGGCGCGACCCGGCAGACGACGGCGCCCGGTTCCTCGCGCGGATGGCCGTCGTAGAACATGTCGCGCACGACCGGCTCGCCGGTGGCGACCAGGCTCAGCGCGCGCGTGGTCGGCACGCCCAGCCAGTGCATCGCCTCGCTGCAGACGAATTCGCGCAACGAGGAGCGCAGCACGGCGCGCCCGTCCGCGGTGCGCGAATAGGGCGTGCGGCCGGCACCTTTCAGTTGCAGCTCCTGGCGGGTGCCGTCGGCGGCAAGAAGTTCGCCCAGCGTGATCGCGCGGCCGTCGCCCAGCTGCCCGGCCCAGTGGCCGAACTGGTGGCCGCCATACCGTGCCGCGTAGGGCTGCATGCCCGGCAACACGCGATTGCCCGAGAGCGCCTCGACCAGCGAACTTCCGGCGCCTGACGGGCGCGCGATGCCCAGCTGCCGGCCCAGGTCGGCTGACCACCCGAGCAGGCGTGGCGCCGCCACGGGCGTCGGGTCGACGCGCGTGTAGCAAGCGCCCTGTACCTGGCGCGGCCGGTTGACGAGCACCGGATCGGCGGGCAGCGAACGTACGAAGGAATTGTCGAACGCAAGTTCGCCTGCGGATTCCGGCTCGCGCATAATCGCCCGCTTCGGGTCCGACAGATTGTTCATGACGCGCATTGTCCTACGTTCCCGGCTGGCCGACCCGATGATCGTCGCGGTCTGCGCGCTCGGCATCGCCCAGATCACCACCTGGGGTACGAGCTACTACTGCCTGGGCGTGCTGGCCGGCCCCATTGCCGCCGACACCGGCTGGACCCGCAGCCTGGTGTATTTCGGATTCACGGTCAGCCTGCTCGCGATGGGCCTGGTGTCCGCGTGGGCCGGCCGCGTCATCGACCGGCACGGCGCGCGCGCAGTGATGAGCGCCGGCGTCGCGCTCGTTTCGGCGAGCCTCTATGCGCTCGCGCAGGTGCGCTCGGAGGCAGGCTACCTGGCCGCGTGGGCGGCGATCGGTGTCGGCATGCGGTTCTGCCTGTATGACGCAGCGTTTGTCGCGCTGGTGCAGATCGTCCCCGCGCGCGGGCGCCAGGCGATCTCCTACCTCACGCTGTTCGGCGCGTTCGCCTCATCGGTGTTCTGGGTGCTCGGCCACTACTTCAACGAGGCCTACGGCTGGCGGCGCACGCTCGAGTTGTTCGCGCTGATCAATGCCGGCGTTTGCCTGCCGCTGATCCTGGCGGGGCTGGCGCGGCGCGACGCGCGGGCGGCGCAGGGTGCTGCCGGAGGCGCCGAGGCCGCAGCGGCGGCGACGCCGGATGGCCCGCCGCTGCAGGGCCGCGCGCGCAGGATCGCGATCGCCCTGTTCGCCGCGATCATGTCTCTCAACGGTTTCGTGTTCGGGGTCGTGACGGTACAACTGGTGCCGCTGCTCGAGGCCGCGGGCCTGACCGCCGCGGCCGCCGTCTGGATCGCCTCGCTCAAGGGTTTCGCCCAGTTCGGCGGCCGCGTGGTCGAGATTTCCTTCGGCCGCAAGCTGCGCGCGATCACCGTGGCGCGGCTGGCGATCGGCGCGCTGCCGCTGTCGTTCCTGCTGCTGCTGTTTGCCGGCGCCAACGTCCAGGTCATAATCGCATTCACGCTGCTGATGGGAGCTTCGCAGGGCGTGATTACCATCGTGCGCGGGGCAGTGCCGCTCGCGCTGTTCGGCGCCAACGGCTATGGCGCGGTGCTCGGCTTCATCGCCACGCCCATTCTGGTGGTCAACGCAGTTTCGCCGTCGCTGTTCGCCGTGGTTGTCGATCACTGGGGCTGGCAGGTGGCGCAGTTCGCGCTGCTCGCCTGCGCGTCGGCTTCCTGCGTGGCGATGGAACTGATGTCGCGCTGGTATGAGCGCAACCGTGGCGCGGACTAGTCCGCGTAGCCCGGGTTGACGCGGTCGAGCACGCGCATCATCGCCTCGAGATACAGGCGTTCGCGCTCGCTGCGCGAATGGCGGTCGTCCGCCGGGTCGGACTGAACCTGCTTGACGATCGCGTCCGAAAGCACTTCGAGCGGCTGGCCGGTGGCCATCGCCAGCACCTGCGTGCGGCAGACGCGCTCCAGCTTGTACAGGCGCTTGTAGGCCTGCGCGATGGTGTCGCCGACCACCAGCACGCCGTGGTTCTTCATGAACAGCACGTGCTTGCCGCCGATCACGCGCGCGAGGCGCTCGCCTTCTTCGAGCGTGTCCGCGGTACCTGCGTAGGTGTCGTCGTAGGCGACGTGGCCGTGGAAAAAGGCCGCGGTCTGGTTGGCGGGCAGCAGCCGGTTGTTCTTCAGCATATTGAGGGCGAGCGCCCAGGTCTGATGGGTGTGCAGCACGACGCGCGCGCCGCAGATGCGGTGGATGGGAGCATGGATGCACTGCGCCGACAGCTCCACCACGCCTTCGCCCTCGAGCGTCGCCCCGGATTCGTCCCAGACGATCATGTCGCTCGCGCGCGCCTCCGACCAGTGCAGGCCGAAAGGGAGGATCAGGTAGCGGTCGTCGCGGCCCGGCACGTTGACGGTGAAATGGTTGTCGATGCCTTCCTCGAGGTCGTGGAAAACCGCCAGGCGGTGCGCGGCGGCGAGATGGATCTTCGCTTCCCTGACGGGGTCGGTGGCGCTGGCGGTACGATTCGACGAGAGCGGGTGTACGGACATGAAAGTCCTTTCGAAGGCGGAAGGTTGGGCATATTATCCCCGCGCGAAGCTAACTCAGGGAGACCCCATGGCGAAACGGTATTCGAGCATCCTGGAAACGATCGGCAACACGCCGGTGGTGCGCATCAACCGCCTGGCGCCGGCCGGCGTCAACCTGTTCGTCAAGGTCGAGGCCTTCAATCCGCTCGGCTCGGTCAAGGACCGGCTGGCGATCGGCGTGATCGAGGCGGCGGAGAAATCCGGCGCGCTCAAGCCCGGCCAGACCGTCATCGAGGCGACCAGCGGCAACACCGGCATCGGCCTGGCCATGGTCTGTGCCGCCAAGGGCTACCCGCTGGTGGTGACGATGGCGGAGCCGTTCAGCGTCGAGCGGCGCAAGCTGATGCGCTTCCTCGGCGCCAAGGTGATCGTCACCCCGGCGGCCGAGCGCGCCGTCGGCATGATCAAGAAGATGGAGGAACTCGCCGCCGCGCATGGCTGGTTCATGACGCGCCAGTTCGAGAACGAGGCCAATCCCGATTACCACTCGCGCACGACCGCGCGCGAGATCGTCGACGCCTTCGCCGACACCAAGCTCGACTACTGGGTGACCGGCTACGGCACCGGCGGGACGCTGAAGGGCGTGGCGCGGGTGCTGCGCAAGGAAAGCCCCAAGACCCAAATCATCGTCTGCGAGCCGGAGGATGCGCCGCTGCTCGGCAGCAAGATCGAGCAGGCGCGCAAGGCCGACGGCACGCCCGCCGCGCCGCACCCCAGTTTCAAGCCGCACCCGATGCAGGGCTGGACGCCGGACTTCATTCCGAAACTGACCGGCGATGCGGTCGAGATGAAAGCCTTCGACCGCCTGCTGCAGATCCCGGGGCCGGAGGCCATCCGCTGCAGCAAGGACCTCGCCGCCAATGAAGGCATCTTTGTCGGCATTACCTCGGGGGCGACTTTCGCCGGCGGGCTCAAAGTGGCGGCTGGCGCCGAAAAGGGCGCGAACATCCTCTGCATGCTGCCCGACACGGGCGAGCGCTACCTGAGCACGCCGCTCTTTGCCGATGTTCCCGCGGATATGACCGAGGAGGAGTTGAAGATTTCGCGCTCGACGCCCGGCGGCCAGCTCAAGGCCTGAGCCGGCTCAGGCGTCCTTGTTGGGTATCACGTAGCGCAGGAAGCCGCTGTGCGGGGTGTATTTGTCGTACAGCCCGCGCGCGCGGTAGTTGGTTTCCGCAGTCGCCCAGTACAGCCGCGACCATTTCTGCGCCTTCACCTCGGCCACTAGCCAGTCGATGAGCTGTTTGCCCACGCCTACGGCGCGCGTCTTCGGGTCGACGAACAGATCCTGCAGGTAGCAGGCCGGCGTCAGCGACCAGGTGTGCTCGTGGATGACGTAGTTGGCGATGCCGATCACGCCGTCCTGCCTGGTTTCGGCAACGATGGCGCGCACAGGCCCGTCTTTTTCCATGATGCGCTTCCAGGTGTGCTCGGTGACCGGACCGCGCAGGTCCACTTTGTAGAACGTGCAGTAGCCCTCCCACAGCACCTGCCAGCGCTGGCGGTCGCGGGCTTCGATCTTGCGTATCGTCGCGGTCATCTGCTACACCTTGAGTCCGTCAAACCTGAAAAGTAACACTATGGCCAAGCCAATCGACTACTACCTCTCGCCCGTCTCGCCGTGGACGTATCTCGGCCACGAACGCTTCGCGCAGATCGCCAGGCGGCACGGCGCGACCGTCGCCGTGAAGCCGGTGGACTACGGCGTCATCTTTCCGCAGTCCGGGGGCCTGCCGCTGGCCAAGCGCGCGCCGCAGCGCCAGGCCTACAGACTCGCCGAGCTCGCGCGCTGGCGCGACCACCTCCGCGTGCCGCTGAACATCCATCCGAAATTTTTCCCGGCCGACCCGGCGCAAGCGGCCTGCCTGATCTGCGCGGCGCCGGAAGCAAAGCGCCTGGCGGTGGCGGGGGATTGCCTGCGTGCCGTATGGGCGGAAGAAAAAAACATCGCGGATGCGGGCGTAATCGCGGAGATCGCCGCGCGCCACGGTATCGCGGACGCAGCGGGCGCAGTCGCCCGTGGAAAGACGCCCTACGCAAGCAATACCCAGGAGGCGGTGACGCGGCAAGTGTTCGGCGCCCCGACCTACGTCTACGGCGACGAACTTTTCTGGGGCCAGGACCGTCTCGATTTTCTCGACCGGGCGCTGGCGCGCGGACGCGCTACTTCGTGACGGCTGCCTTGCGCTTTTCGCCGGCCGATTCGCCCCAATGCCCGGGCGCATAGACTCGCTGGCCGATATTCTCGGCCTCGATCCGGTCGTCCAGATTGTCGATATCGGCGCCAACCCGATCGATGGCGAGGCGCCCTACATGCCCCTGCTCGCGAGCGGACGCGCAAAGCTCGTCGGCTTCGAGCCGAATCGCGAAGCCCTGGCCGAACTCAATCGCCGCAAGGGGCCGCGTGAAACGTACTTTCCGAAGGCGGTAGCCGACGGCCGGCGACATACGCTGCACGTGTGCCGCGCGCCCGGCATGACCTCGTTGCTCGAGCCCAACGCCGAGCTCCTCTCCTGCTTCCACGGTTTTCCGGAATGGGGCGAGGTGATGCATACCGAGGCGATCGAGACCGTGCGCCTGGACGATGTCGCCGAGATCGTCGATCTCGACTACCTCAAGATCGACATCCAGGGCGGGGAGTTGATGGTGTTCCAGCACGCAACCAGCAAGCTCTCGGCATGCACGATCATCCAGACGGAGGTCGAGTTCCTGCCCATGTATCGGAATCAGCCCCTGTTCTCGGAAGTCGAAATGTTCCTGCGCGGCCTCGGGTTCGCACTCCATAAATTCGAGCAGCTGGTGACCCGTACGGTCAGACCGGTGATGGTCGACGGCTCGATTTATGGCGGTTTGGGACAGCTGTTCTGGGCTGACGCGGTCTTCGTGCGGGATTTCACCCGCCTTGCCCTGCTTTCGAACGAGAAGTTGCGGAACGCGGCGCTTGTGCTCCACGATGTTTACAAGTCCTACGATCTCGTCGCACGTTTTTTGCTTGAACACGACCAGCGTGCGGGCACCACGTTCTCGACGGCCTACATGGACGCTTTGTCGCGCTGACCGGTCCGCGGGGCGTTGAGAACCTTTTTGCGCCTTCGTTTCAGTAGCCCGCCGCCCGATCCACGATTTCCTTGAGCGGCTTGCCATTGAGGTAGCGGCCCAGGTTGTCGACGAACAGCCGCGCCACGATCTGGTCGCGCTGCGGGTGCGGGCCGCCGATATGGGGCAGCACGATGATGCCCTCAGTGGTCCAGAACGGATGGTCGGCGGGAAGCGGCTCCTGCCGGAAGACATCCAGGATGGCGCCGGCGATTTTTCTCGCCTTCACCGCCGCGATCAGGTCGTCGTCCTTGATCAGGTGGCCGCGGCCGAAGTTGAGCAGCCAGGCGCCCGGCTTCATCATCCCCAGGCGGCTGGCGTTGATGAAGTTGTCCGTCTCCCGCGTCGCCGGCAGGAGCAGCAGCACGAAGTCCGACTGAGCGAGGACCTCCGGCGTGCGCTCGGCGGGAAAGACTTCGGCGACATCGGCCACGGCTTGCGGCCGGCGCCGGGTGCCGACGACGCGCAGGCCGAGCGCGGCCGCGACGCGCGCGACGTCCTGCCCGATCGCGCCCAGGCCGAGGATGCCGAGGGTTTTGCCGGTGAGCGGTTGGGCCGGGCTTTGCACCCATATTTTCTGCTTCTGGTTCTCGACTGCCGCCGCATAGGGCTTGGCCGCATACAGCAGCGCGCCGATGATGTTCTCCGGCATCGACTCCTTGTGGGTGCCGCGCGCGCAGGTCAGCAGCAGCTTGTCCGGCAGGTCGGGCAGGGCGATCCAAGCCTCGACGCCGGCCATCATCGCCTGGGCCCAGCGCAGCTTGGGCATCGCCGGCAGCAGGCCGGGCGGCACACCATAGGCCATCAGCACCTCGGTGCGGGCCATCTGCTCGGCGGAGGGTTTCTCCTTGCGGGGCAGCGCGTCGACCGCGACGCGGTCGGCAAGGCCGGCAGACTTGATTGCGTCCACATAGGCCGCCGTCGAATCGGTCCAGAGCAGAACATGGGTCCGGCTGGTCACCTTGAAGCTCCTGAGGGGATGGGGCGGTAGCTTACTTGCGTTCCGTGTACGCGGAATAGAAGTGATCGAAGATCCGCATCGCCTCGCCCAGCATCGCGTCGTCGCTGCGCGCCTTTTCCTTCACGCCCTTCAGGACCGTTTCCAGACCCTTGGCGTCTGCGGCCGAATTGCCGCCCACGTCGAGAAAGTGCACGCAAGCGCCGATCGCGGCGAGCGCCGGATCGCCGTCCAGGGCGAAGATTTCCATCAGCACTTCGAAGGTTACCCGGTTGCCGACGTGGGTGAATTCCGCGCCGTCGAAGTCGTAGCCGACTGCATTGCGCGGCAGGCTGCTCGGGCGATCGAGCCAGGCGAATTTCGCTGCCGGGTCGATAAACCGTTTGATGAGCCATGCGCTCGCCAGGCGGTCGACCCAGGGGTCCTTGCGCGTCGCCCATACCCGGGACTGGTAGCGCGCGCGATCGGCCGGCCGCAGCCGGCGGCGCGATATCCGCGGTTCGCCCCGTGCGTAGGTCTCGCGAAAGTCGCGCTGCAGCGCTGCGAGTGCGTCTGTCGCCTGAGACTTCGCTGCGCCGGGATAAAAGTCGATCGCGGCGAGCCTGTCGGCCTCGCGCCGCAGCCTGTCGAGGCCTGTCTTCGCCTTGCGTGGACCCAGGCGCCGCAGGCTCGCGCGCGCGGCCTTGATCTGATCGCGCAGCGCCGCGTACTCCCTGCCGCGGTCGAAGAGGCCGCGCAGTTGTTCCTGCTGCTCGTCGGACTTGAAATGCATCTCGACCCGAACGGCGAAGCCGCCGCTGGCGCGGATTCCCGATTCGACCTTCTCGAGCGCGGCGCTGGCCGCTTCGCTTGCGGGCAGGACGTAGACGCCGTCGCGCAGCACGCCGCAGCCCGCATCCTTGAGCGCGCGCCAGGCGCGCATGCGGACAGTGGAGTCGCGCGCCGGCAGGCTGAGAATGAGGGCATCGAGAACGGTCATCCTGTTGTTATAGATATCACCGATTAGTGATAAAAGATAGGCCCTGCCTCTGGACAGGCTTCACTTGCGTGCCTAGGCTTCGTCCTGTGCAGGGCTCAGGCCCTGGCCGGGTCTTCGCAGACACCCGGCATCCAAGACGTTTCCGTCTCAAGCGCTGCTCCGCACCCCTTTGGGGAAGGAGTACGTATGAGCACCGGAGCGAAATACCAGCTGAAGCAGATTCATTGCCGTCCGTGGACGCTGAGCGGCCTGTCGCTGAAGCTGATCGAAAGCCACTACGAGAACAACTACGGCGGGGCGCTGCGGCGCCTGAACGCGATCAGCGAGCAGCTGGAGAAGCTCGATTTCGCCACCACGCCGGGCTACGTGATCAACGGGCTGAAGCGCGACGAGCTGACCGCGCTCAATTCAACTCTGCTGCACGAACTGTATTTCGCCAGCATGGGCGGCGAGGGCAAGGTGACGCCGGCAATGTCCGAGGCGCTGGTGCGCGACTTCGGCTCCGTGCAGCGCTGGCGCACCGAGTTTTCCGCCATGGGCTACGCGCTGGGCGGCGGCTCGGGCTGGGTGCTGCTCACCTGGATGCCGCGCGACGGGCGCCTGATCAACCAGTACGCAACCGAGCACGGCCAGGCGGTGGCGGGCGGCGTGCCGATCCTCGCGCTCGACATGTTCGAGCACGCCTACCACATCGATTTCGGCGCCAACGCCAGGGCCTATGTCGATACCTTCCTGCGCAACGTCGACTGGCAGGCCGTCGACGGCCGCTACGAGGACGCGACCAAGGTCGCGCCGCCGCGGCCGCTGGTCCAACCGGAGTTCGGCGACATCCCGGGCGTCGGCGTCGAGGAAGTGCGGGCGATGCTGGCCGCGGGCAAGGTGCAGCTCATCGATACGCGGCCGAAGCACTTCGTCTCGCGCCAGCAGGACATCGCGGACGGCGTCGAGTGGCGCGATCCCGAGCGCGTCGGCGAGTGGATGGGCGAGCTCTCCAAGGAAAAGCCCGTGGTCGTGTACTGCGCCTACGGATTCCATGTCGGCTGCAGGACCGCAATTGCGTTGCGCGATGCCGGCTTCGACGCGAAGTACATGAACGTGGGCCACTCCGGCTGGAAGGCCGTAGGCGCGCCGCTCAGGATGAAGGCATGAAATTGCAGGTCGGTTCAGCGATGTGTAGGCCCAGGCCTAGCCGGGTTTTTCGCAGACACCCGGTCCACAAGGACGATCCCGTCTCAAGTGCTGCTCCAATTCCCTTCGGGGAGGAGCGTATATGGACGGAATTTTCAGCATGCGTGGTGCCGCAATTGCCTTAAGCATTGTTGCAAGCACGATCGTGGTCTCCGGTTGCGATTCGGATGCGGCTTCCAATAGCGCGCCGAGAGCCAGCGCCGCAAAGAGCCTTCCGCAAGACTGGTACCGGGGCGAGCGGCCTATCGTTCGATCCCAGGTGGACCCGATTCGAAGCAGGATCTGGGTTTTGACAATGGACGGCGTCGCGCTCTATGAGGCCTCGACGGGGGAGGAAATCGCGCAGATCCCGCTGCCCGGGTGGGTATGGGTGAGTGAGCAATACGCCTGCCCGCCCGGCCTCGCGATCGGGCCCGACGGCGAAGCGGTCGTTTCGAGCAATGCCGTGCCCAGCGTATGGCGCATCGATCCCGCCACTCTGGTGGCAAGTGAACATGTGCTGGTAGTGGATGACGACACGGGAAAGGACATCGGATTCACGGGGCTGGCGTATTCAGCGCGGCAAGGCGCATATATCGCCGTCAGCGCCGGCCAGGGGTCACTGTGGCGAATCGATCCGCGACTCCGAAGGGCGCAGGGCATCCTGCTTTCCGCGCCGCTTGCGAACGCTTGCGACGTCGCGATTCGGTCTGGCGCATCCGATCAGAGGGCAAGTCGATTTGTCGGTTTCTGCGTTCGCGCAGGCCGGGAAAATTGGCTCGTCAACCTGGCGCCGGATCAGCGGTCCGGGTACGTCTCCCGGGGTGCCTGCGTTTCGGCTTCGCTGACCCCATGAAACTCGAACAAGCCGAAAATTTCGATCGCGGAGGCGGGCGCGATCGGCGTGTGGACCAAGGCCGATAGCGTGACTGCGTTCGACGATTTCTGCCACGGTTCGTGGCAGGCGCCGCAGGAGTGAACATGCACCCAGGATGTATGATTGCCCTGCGCTCCCAGGGAGGGGCGCAGCGATGGACGCGGCGGCGCCGAAAGACGACGACATCGAGACCACGATCCGCGGGGAGACCCGGCGCATCGGCAAGTTCGCGCTGATCGAGACGCTCGGCAAGGGCGCTTCCGGCACGGTCTACAAGGCGCTCGATACTTTCTCCGGGCAGGAGGTGGCGCTGAAGGTGCTCGACGAAAGCCTGTTCACCGGGGAGCGCATCAACGCGACGGTGCGCCAGCAGTTCATGAACGAGGCTTCGCTGGCCGGGCGCCTGCAGCATCCGCACATCGCCGCGATCCTGGAAGCCAGCATCGACGAAAAGTCGGGCTACATCGCGGTCGAATACGTTCCCGGCGGCGACCTGTCGCGCGCGGTGCAGCCCGAAGGGTTGCTGCCCGTAGGGGAAGTGTTCGAGATCGCGTTCAAGTGCTGCGGTGCGCTCGACTACGCGCACCGGCTGGGCATCATCCACCGGGACATCAAGCCCGCCAACCTGATGGTGGTGGAGGGTTCGCACATCAAGATCGTCGATTTCGGCGCGGCGCTGCTCACCAACACCCAGCACACGCAGATCCAGGACGTCGGCACGCCGAGCTACATGTCGCCCGAACAGGTGCGCGCCAGCGAGACGCTGACCATGCATAGCGACATGTTTTCGCTCGGCGTGGTGCTGTACGGCCTGTTCACCGGGCAGCGCCCGTTCGTCGGCGAATCGGTGACGCAGCTGCTGCTCAACATCGTCGAGAAGGACCCGCCGCTGCCCACCGAATGGCGCCCGGAGCTGGACCGCGAAGTGAACCGAATCCTGATGCGCATGCTGCACAAGGCGCCGGAAAAGCGCTACCCGAACTGGGCCGACCTCGCTTTCGACCTGGCCGACATCGGCCGCTTCAGCGTCTACGTGAAGGAGATCACGGACCGCGAAAAATTCACCTCGCTGCGCGGCTTTGCGCCGCTCGCCAAGCTGAACGACGCGGAGATCTGGGAACTGGTGCACGCCAGCTTCTGGGTGCGTGTGCCTGCGCAGACGACCTTCATGAAGGAAGGCGACAAGGGCGTCGAGCTGATGTTCCTTGCTGCCGGCGAGGTGAAGGTGGTGAAGCAGGGGCGGCTGCTGAACGTGCTGCGCAGCGGCTCGTATTTCGGGGAGATGGCGCACGTCAAGGCGGGCGCGATCCCGCGCCAGGCAACCGTCGAAACGCTCACCGACGCGCTGATCGCCGAGTTCCGTCCCGGCGCGATGAAAAAGCTCTCGATCAATTGCCAGCTGCAGCTGTCGCTGTCGCTGCTCAATACGGTGGTCGACCGCCTCGCCTTCGCCGACGAGCGCCTCGCGCACGCGTAGCGGGCGCGATCCCGCCTACGCACGCGTAGCGGACGGAGTCAGCTGGAGCCCAGCGCGCCGCCGCCGTCCACCAGCAAATCCACCCCGGTGATGAAGTTGGCCTCGTCCGAGGCGAGGAACAGCGCCGCGTTAGCGACGTCCCAGGCGGTGCCCATCTTGCGCCGCAGCGGCACGCGCGCGTCGCGCATCGCGGCCACTTCGGCGCGGGACTTGCCGGTCTTGCGCGCGCGCGTGTCGACCGCCATGGGCGTGTCCATCAGGCCGGGCAGGATGACGTTGGCGCGGACGCCGTGGCCGGCGTTCTCGATCGCCAGCTGCTTGGTGAAGGCGACCATCGCCGACTTGCTCGCCTTGTAGGCGACATTGGGATAGTTCTCGATCGCCGCGAGCGAGGAAATCATCAGGATGACGCCGGATTTCTGCGTGCGCATCACCGGGATCGCGTGCTTGCAGGCCATCACCGCGCCGCGCAGGTTGATCGCGAGCACATTGTCGAAGGCGGTCTCGGTAATTTCGGCAAGCGGCCCGTCGCCGCCGGCGAGACTGACGCCGACGTTGTAGTGCAGGATGTCGATGCGGCCCCAGCGCGTTTTCGCCTCGGCGATCATCGCCGCCATCGCCGCTTCCTTCGTCACGTCGGCCTCGAAGGCGAAGCAGTCGCCGCCTTCCTTGCGCACCAGTGCGGCGGTTTCCTCAGCGAGTGCCAGTTCCCGGTCCACCGCCATGATGCGCGCGCCCTCCTGCGCGAAGCGCAGGCAGGTCGCGCGGCCGTTGCCCATGCCGCCGCCCGGGCTCTGCCCCGCGCCGACGATGATCGCGGTCTTGCCTTTCAGCCTCACTCGACTTTCATTCCGGTCGCCTTGACCACGGCCGCCCACTTGGCGATGTCCTCGCGCAGAAACTTGTCGAACTGTTCGATCGACATGCTCATCGGCACGGCACCCTGCTTGCTCCAACCCTCCTTCACGTCGGGCGCGTTCAGCACCTTGGCGATCTCGGCGTTCAGCCTCTCCAGCACCGGCCGCGGCGTGCCTGCGGGCGCCATCAGGCCGAGCCAGATGCCGGTCTCGTAGCCCGGCACGCCGGCCTCGGAGAGGGTGGGCACGTCGGGTAGCACAGAAGAGCGTGTTTTACCGGTGGTGCCCATGGCCTTCAGCTTTCCCGCGCGCACATTGGGCGCCATCGTCGTGATCGCGTCGATCATCATGTGCACCTGGCCGCCGAGGATCCCCGTGCGCGCGCCGTCGCTGCCTTTGTAGGGCACGTGCACGATGTCCACGCCGGCCATCGATTTGAACAGCTCGCCGGCCATGTGGTAGGGCGTGCCCGGCCCGGAGGAGGCGTAGTTGAGCTTGCCCGGGTGAGCCTTCGCCTGCGCGATCAGCTCGCGCAGGTTGTTCGGCTGCACCGAGGGGTGCACCACCATCAGCAGGTCGGAATAGTTGATGCCGTTGATCGGAGCGAGGTCCTTCATCAGCTGGTAGGGCTTCTTCGGGATCAGCGTCTCGTTGACGGTGTGGGTGTTGGACATCATCAGCAGCGTGTAGCCGTCGGCGGGCGATTTCGCGACCGCGTCGCTGCCGACCACCGCGCCGCCGCCGGGGCGGTTCTCCACCACGAAAGGCTGGCCAAGCGCATCCGAGAGCTTCGCGCCGACGAAGCGCGCATAAATGTCGGCCGGTCCGCCAGCGCCGAACGGCACGATGATCTTCACCGAGCGTGCCGGGTAGGCTTGGGCTTGTACTGCCTCTTGAATGAATAAAAGACTCAATAACGCAAAAGCGAACCGGGCCATGAATTTCCTCCTAGGGCGCAGCTTAGAATAGCTTTGCCGAAATGAACACCCGAAAATCGAAAGTCATCCCGATTCTGCCATCCCGCGTGACCGTCGAGGGGCTGGATCGCGCCCCGCATCGCGCTTTCCTGCGCGGACTGGGGCTCTCGGATGCCGACATGAAACGCCCGTTCGTCGGCGTGGCCTCCACGGACGGAAGAGTGACCCCCTGCAATGCGCTGCTGGGCGCGCTGGCAAAGGACGCCTGCGCGGGCGTGCGAGACGCGGGTGGGGTGCCCTTCGATTTCGCGTCGATCGCGGTCGCCGACTCGATGTCGATGAACCACGGCGGCATGCGCTATTCGCTGGTGTCGCGCGAGATCATCGCCGACGGCGTCGAGGCCGTGGTGCGCGGCCACGCCTACGACGCGCTGGTGGCGTTTGCGGGCTGCGACAAGACGCTGCCGGGCATGATGATGGCGATGGTGCGGCTCAACATCCCATCCGTCTTCATGTACGGCGGCGCGGCGCTGCCGGGGCGGCTCAGGGGCAGGGACGTCACCGTGCTCGATACCTACGAGGGGGTGGGCGGCGTCTATGCGGGCACCGTGACGCGCAAGCAGCTCGACGAACTGGAGCGCGCCTGCCTGCCCGGCTTGGGCGCCTGCCCGGGTCAATTCAGCGCGAACACGATGGCGATGGTGTCCGAGACGCTCGGGCTCGCGCTGCCCGGCTCGGCGACGATGCCGGCGGTTGACGCGGCGCGCGGCGCGCAGGCGCGCGAAACGGGGCGCGTAGTGATGGACATTCTGCAAAACGGCGGCCCGCTGCCGCGTGAGCTGGTAACGAAGAAAAGCCTGGAGAACGCCTGCGCGGCGGTGGCCGCCACCGGCGGATCGACCAATGCGGGCCTGCACATTCCGGCCATCGCGCACGAGGCGGGCATCAAATTCTCGCTGGACGACCTCGCGCGCGTCGCCAGGCGCACGCCCACGCTCGCCGACATGAAGCCGGGCGGCCGATTCCTCGCGAAGGACCTGCACAAGATTGGCGGCGTCTATGCGGTGCTCAAAGAGCTGCTCAGGCGCGGAGCGCTGCATGGAGACTGTTTAACTATTTTTGGAACTTCCTTAGAAAGCGAATTGAAAGAGCATCCAGGAGCAGACGGGAAAGTTATTCCGAGAAAGCCGATCTCCGATACCGGCGGCATCGTGGTGCTCAAGGGCAACCTCGCGCCCGACGGCGCGCTGCTGAAAGTGGCGGGCCTCAGGTCGCTGCGCTTCGAGGGCCGCGCGCGCGTCTTCGACAGCGAGGAAACTTGCGTGGATGTCGTGCGCAAGCGTGCCTACAAACCCGGCGACGTGCTGGTGATCCGCTACGAAGGGCCCAGGGGCGGCCCCGGCATGCGCGAGATGCTCGGTGTCACCGCGCTGCTCTACGGCCAGGGCGCGGGCGAGAAGGTCGCGCTGGTCACCGACGGCCGCTTCTCCGGCGCGACGCGCGGCATGATGGTGGGCTACGTCTCGCCGGAAGCCGGTGTCGGCGGGCCGCTGGCGTTGGTGAGGAACGGGGACCGGATCGTGATAGATGCCGTGAAGGGCGAATTGAATTTGGTCCTGAGTTCTAAGGAACTAAAAACACGAAAATCGAAAGCGCCAAAACGCCAGCTTTCCGGTGTCCTTGAAAAATATACGGCGCAAGTGGGTTCAGCGTTCCGCGGCGCGGTCACCCACGGCGGACCCAAACAGCTGAAGCGCTAGACGCGCTCGAGGAAATTCCGGATTGCGGCGTTAACTTGGTCCGGATGCGTCACCGGCCCCATGTGGCCGAGCTTTTCGAATTCGACCACTTCGGCTCGCGGCAGCGCGGGCGCGAGCAGCCGCGCGACGCCGTGCGCGGATTGTCGCGAACGCTTGCCGGTCATGTAGAGCACGGGCATGTCGAGCCGGCGGAACGCGGCGAGCGGGGTGGGCTCTTTCGTGAGGGCGTGGGCCCAGCGGCGCACATTCACCGCGGCGGCGCTGATCGCGGGCTTGCGCGTATCCGGCGTCCGTTGCCAGGCGCCTTCATCCATCCAGAAGTCGATGAAGTGCCGGGCCGCATCCGGGTCGCCCTTGTCGAGCGCGGCGGCGGTCTCCGCCACCGCGTTGCGGATGCCGTCGGCGTCGTTCGGCGGCGGTCCTTCCTCGTCGATGAGCGAGAACAGCGTCGGCTCGTACAGGGCGAGCGCGCGTACGCGCGACGGATTGCGCAGCGCGGCGATGAGCGCGACCGCGCCGCCGTAGGAGTGGCCGACGAGCGAGAAAGGCGCGCCGGCTTTCTCGAGCACCGGCTCGATCAGGTCGGCCTCGTCGCCCAGCGTGATCACCGTGTCGGACGGCCATTCCGGGCTCTTGCCCGCACCGTAGGAATCAACAGCGAAGACGCGGAACGTCGGCGCGAGCACGTCCATCAGGCCGCGCCACTGGCTGGAGCTGCTCGCGTTCGCGTGCAGGCAGACCACGCCCGGGCCGGCGCCCGCCTCCCGGTGGAAGGGCGCAGCTATGGCGCGACCCGGACCGGCGCGCTCCTGCGCGCCCAATAGGCGAAAGTGCCGCGCACGATCGACGGCTGCAGCAGGAAGGCGCGCGCTTCCTCGGCAAGTTCGGGCTTTACTTCCTTGTAGCCGCCCGCGGCCATGGCGCGTATCTGCATGCGCGCCGCTCGCTCGAAGAAAACCGCGAGATAAGTAGCTTCTTCAATTGAAACTCCCGTAGTCAATAAACCATGATTCGAGAGCAAAATGGATTTCGCCGAACCAAGGGCGCTGGAGATGATGCGACCCTCGTCGTCGGCGACCGGGACGCCGGGCCACTCCGGCAGGTGCGCGGTGCCATGCAGCATGGCGCTATCCATGTGAATGGTTTTTAAAGAAGAAGAAGTACAAGAAAGGGCAGAGGCAAAAGGTGCGTGGGTATGGACAATCGCCTTCACGTCCGGGCGGTTGCGGTAGATCCATATATGAAAGCGCACGCCGGGGTTGGCGCGTCCGCCCGCGCCTGTTCCGAGCACGGGTTTCAGGTCTTCGTCCACCAGCACCATGCGCTCGCCGGTGGCTTCCTCGAAGCCGAGGCCGAATTTCAGCGTCCACCAGCTGTTCGGCTGCTCCCCCAGCGCGGTGACCTGCCCGGCCAGGCCGGACTCGTGGCCTTCGTGGGCGAGGATGCGGCAGCAGGCGGCGAGGGCTTCTTGCGGCGAAAGGTCGAGGACGCCCAGGTCCTCGTCCATTTCGCGGCTGACCCGTTCCAGGAAGTGCGCTTTGTCCAGAGTTTCAGTGCCCATGGGTCTATTCCACGCTGTGCGCGACATGTGCTCTAGTTACATGATTTTATTGATACTTGCAAGGATTTGCGCGCAGCCGTTTGCGCTTTGTGCGGTGCAGGAGCAGACTTCGCGCCCTCGCTCCAGCGAACGCCTTTTCCCCTGGCCAACAGCACCCCCCACGCCAAGTCGAGTACCGCGGCACTGACGCTTCTTGCGCTGGGCGTCGTTTTCGGCGACATCGGCACCAGCCCGCTGTACGCGCTGAAGGAGACCTTCGCGCCGGGCCACAGCATCCCGCTGGACGACGAGAACATCCTCGGCGGCCTTTCGATGATGTTCTGGGCGCTGATGGCGGTGGTGTCGCTGAAATACGTGATGCTGATCATGCGCGCCGACAATCGCGGCGAGGGCGGCATCATGGCGCTGCTTGCGCTCGCCTCGACGGCCATCAAGGACCATCCCAACTGGCGCACGCCGATGCTGCTGATCGGCGTGTTCGGCGCTTCGCTGTTCTACGGCGACGCGGTGCTGACGCCGGCGATCTCGGTGCTCTCGGCGGTAGAGGGTCTGGAGGTAGGCACCGAGGCGTTCAAGCCATACGTGGTGCCGATCGCGGTGGCGGTGATCGTGGCGCTGTTTGTCTTCCAGGCGCGCGGCACGGCGGCGGTGGGGCGCCTGTTCGGTCCGATCACGATGATCTGGTTCCTGGCGATCGGCGCAGCAGGTCTCCACGGCATCTGGCAGCACCCGGAGGTGCTGCGCGCGCTCAGCCCGGTCTACGCCGTCAATTTCATGACCGAGCATATCGTCGCGACCTTCGTGGTGCTGGGCTCCATCGTGCTGGCGGTGACCGGTGCCGAGGCGCTCTATACCGACATGGGCCATTTTGGCAAAGGGCCGGTGCGCATCGCCTGGTTCAGCCTGGTGGCGCCGGCGCTAGTGCTCAATTATTTCGGGCAGGGTGCGCTGCTGATGCTCAGGCCCGAGGCGGTGTCGAACCCGTTCTTCCTGCTGCTGCCCGGCTGGGCGCTCTATCCGATGGTGGGTCTCGCAACTGTGGCCACCGCGATTGCCTCGCAGGCCACGATCTCGGGCGCCTACTCGATCACCAAGCAGGCGATCCAGCTCGGCTTCCTGCCGCGCATGACGGTGGTGCAGACTTCGGCGCGCGAGCGCGGCCAGATCTACCTGCCGGGCATCAACTGGATCCTGCTCGCGGCGGTGCTAGCTGCGGTGATCGGTTTCGGCTCCTCTTCGCGCCTTGCGTCGGCCTACGGCGTGGCGGTCACGGCGACCATGTTGGTGGACACCCTGCTGACCTTCTTCGTGATCCGCTTCCTCTGGAAGTATCCGCTCTGGCTTTGCATCTTCGCCACCGGCTTCTTCGCGGTCATCGACATCGCTTTCTTCAGCGCCACGCTGCTCAAGGTGGTGGATGGCGGCTGGTTTCCGCTGGTCATCGGCGCGGTCATGTTCACGGTCATGATCACCTGGCGCCAGGGCCGCAGCCTGATGTTCCGCCGCCTGAAGGCCTCCTCGGTGCCGCTAAAGCCCTTCCTGGATTCCCTGTTCGTCGATCCGCCGCAGCGCGTGCCCGGTACCGCGGTGTTCCTGACCGCGACGCCCGAGGCGACGCCGCACGCGCTGCTGCACAACCTCAACCACAACAAGGTGCTGCACGAGCGCGTGGTGTTCCTCACCGCCGAGGTCGCCGACGAGCCCTGGGTGCCGTTCCAAGAGCGCGTCAGGCTCGCCAAGCTCGGCCACGGCTGCTGGCGCATGACGGTGCGCTACGGCTTCATGAACGAGCCCGATATTACGCAGACGCTGGAGATCGCCGGCACGCTCGGGCTGGAATTCGACATGATGACCACCTCGTTCTTCCTCAGCCGCGAGACCGTGGTGCCGGTGGCTCTGGCCGACAGCGGCATGTCATTCTGGCGCGAAAAGCTGTTCGCGATGATGGCGCGCAACGCCGGCAACGCGGCCGACTACTTCAAGCTGCCGGCCAATCGCGTGATCGAACTCGGGACGAAAGTCGAGATCTAGGGAAGGCCGGCGCGGTGTTACTTCATCAAGCTCGGCAGGTAGAGCGAGATGATCGGAAAGGCGATCAGGATCGCCAGCCGCAGGCAGTCGACGCCGAAGAAGGGCATCACGCCGCGGAACACGGTACCCGTGCTCACTTGGGGCAGCAGCGTCTTCAGCACGAACAGGTTCATGCCCACGGGTGGGCTGATCAGGCCGATTTCGACCACCACCACGATGAGGACGCCGAACCAGATGGGGTCGATGCCCAGGTGGACGATGAGCGGGAAGAATACCGGCACCGTGAGCAGGATCATGGAAAGTTCTTCCATCGCGGTGCCGAGCAGCACATAGATGATCATGATGACGGCCACCACCATCACCGGGCCGACTTCCCAGCGCGTGACCAGCGCGATGAGATCCTTGGGCATCGAGGTGATGTTGACGAACTCGGCGAACATCAGCGCGCCAATGAGGATCAGGAACAGCATCGAAGTGGTGCGCGCGCTTTCCACCAGCGCGGCGTAGAGGGATTCCCAGGTGAGCGAGCGGCGCGCCAGCGCGAACACCATCGCGCCGAAGGCGCCCACGCCTGCGCCCTCCACGGCGGTGAACACGCCGCCGTAGATGCCGCCCATGACCAGCGTGAACAGAGCGACCACGCTGGTGACGCCCTTGAAGACGAGCGAGAGGCCGAACACGGCGAGCGCCGCAAGTACGGCCGCGTCATCCGAGGCCAGCCACTTCAGCTGCACCACGGCGACTACCGCGACTCCAACGGCGACGAACCACGGCAGGCCATGCAGTGTGGCGAAGCGCTCCTTCCAGGTTACGCGCTCGCCGCGGGGGCCCGCCGCCGGGTCGCGCCAGGTGACGTACTGCACCGCGAGGCAGAGCAGCAGGACGGCCAGGATGCCGGGCAGGATGCCGGCCGCGAACAGCTTGCCGATGCTGGTGCCGGTCATGATGCCGTAGATCACCATGATGGTGGAGGGCGGGATCAGGATGCCGAGCGTGCCGCCGGAAGCGATGGCGCCGGCCGCGAGCGCGTCCGAATAGCCGTACTTCTTCATCGCCGGATAGGCCACCTTGGCGAAGGTGGCCGCGGTGGCGATCGAAGAGCCGCAGATCGCGCCGAAGCCGCCGCAGGCGACGATGGTGGCCATCGCCAGGCCGCCGCGGAAGTGACCGATGAACGCATAGGCGGCGCGAAACAGCTCCTGCGACATGCCGGCGCGCGTGACGAAGTTGCCCATCAGGATGAACAGCGGGATCACTGACAGCGTGTAATTCCGGCCGGTCTCGTAAATCTTGGTCTGCGCGGTGGCGAGCGCCGCGCCCCAGCTCCAGTCGCGTACGTAGGCGTAGCCGACGATGCCGACGATGCCCATCGCCAGCGCGATCGGGATGCGCATGAAGGCGAGCAGCAGCATCGCCAGCAGGCCGGTGAGCGCCTCGGTCATGCGGGCCGCGTCACGTCGTCGCCTGCGAGGCCTGGCCGTCCCCGGGCGCGAACACCTTGTAGAGGTGCACCAGGCCCGTGAGCGCGATCATCAGCGCCATGAAGTAGACGAACGGCCCCACGGTGATGCGCAGCACGTCGGTGGTATCGCCGTAGGCGGCGATCCTGCCGGCCTTGATCCACACCTGCCAGGTGAGAAAGAACATCAGCGCCGCGCAAGCCGCGTGCACCACGCGCAGCAGCACGCGCCGGGCCGCGTCGGGCAGGATGCGGTCGATGAAGTCCATGGTCACGTGCTCGTCGGCATGCGATACCAGCGGCAGGCCGGCGAAGATCAGCACCAGCAGGGTGAGCTCGGTGATCTCGAAGGCGCCGCGGATCGGCGCGTTCAGCAGGTAGCGCGCCACCACGTCGGCGAAGGTGAGCACCATCATCAGCATCAGCAGCGCCGACGCGGCGATGCCGAGCACCGCGTCGGCGCGGCGTTCCCACTTGTGCTCGGGCGTGGTCATGAAAATGAAAGGGCGCGGATCGATCCGCGCCCCTGGATTGCGAACCGACGCACTATTTGCCTGCTGCGACCTTCTTCAGCTCGGCGTGGAACTCGTCGAGGACCGCCTTGGCGTTGGGCAGCTTGACGCTCGCCTTCTTGATCCAGTCGTCGATGATCGGCGCCGACTGCTTCTTCGCCTCGGCGATCATGCTGGCGTCCGCCTGCACGATGTTCGCGCCGGCCGCCTTGAGCGCGTCCTGGCCGATCTTGTCCGCGCGGTCCCAGGACTGGCCGTTCGAGCGCGCGGCGAATTCGCCGCTCATCTTCTCGACGATGTCCTGGTCCTGCTTGGACAGCTTGTTCCACTTGTCCTGGTTCATGAAGAAGCCGAACGACGAGCTGTACAGGCCGCCCGGGAACACCGTCGCCTGGCCGATCACCTTGTCCAGCTTGAACGAGACGATGGACTCGAAGGGGAAGAACACGCCGTCGGCCACGCCGGAATTCAGCAGCTCGTAGGACTCGGGCGCGGGCTTGAAGAACGGCGAGCCGCCCAGCGCGGTGATCACCTGCTCGGAGATGCCGCCGCCGGTGCGGATCTTCATGTTCTTGAAGTCGGCCAGCGCCTTGATCGGCTTCTTGGTGAACATCTGGCCGGGACCGTGCGTCCAGACCGCCATCAGCTTCACGCCGTTGTATTCACCCACCTTGTGGAAATACTTCCAGTAGATGCGGCTGTAGGCGACCGAATTGATCTCGGCGGTGGCGCCTGCGCCGGGCAGCTCGGCCATCAGCGGCAGGATGTGGCGCGCCGGCGTATAGCTGGCCGTCACATACGAGAAATCCACGAGGCCGTCCCTGACCGCGTCGAAGGTTCCCGGCGGCGCGGCCGGCGCCTTGGGCAACTCCTGGACCTTGATGCGGCCAGCGGTCGCCTTCTCGAGGTCGGCAGCCCAGTTCCTCTGCCAGACACTCAGGTGGTGGGTGGGTGGCACCCAGGTCGAGAACGTGAGCGTCATCGACTGGGACTGGGCCGGCGCCGAGAACGCCCCGGCGATCACGCCCGCCAGCGCGAGCTTGTGCAGCTTGGTCATGAATTTCTCCTCCTCCAATGGAATCATTAGTGTAGCAGCGCCTCCGCCATCTCGCGCAGCTTCGTCGAAAGCATGCACCATGCTGCAGCGGCACGAAAGCGGCGGGCGCCAGGTCCTCGGCGCCGGGTACGCGGACCACCTGGCGGGCGGCGAAGCCCAGCGCCGGGTTGAACGCCACTTGGCCGACAAATCGCAGCATTGTTGATGCGTTGCGCGAGCAGCGCGTGCAATGTGCCGGGAATCAAAATAAAAATCTGCGAATCAGGAAAAAATTCTCGGGCGCGCAGAAAAATTTTCTTGTGCGGCGATTGTATTCGCGAAACGTTGCCGATATGATGCTCGCTCGCTGGAGAGGGGGAGCGCATGCCATCCGTAGTGACGAAGTCCGATCTCGTTCATGCTGCGGCGCGTGCCGGAAATCTGAGCAAGACCGCGGCCGGTGAAGCCGTCAATGCCGTGTTCGATGCGATCGTGACCAGCGTGGCCAAGGGCAACCGCGTGACCGTGGTCGGCTTCGGCACATTTCTGCCGCGCAAGCGCAAGGCGCGCGCCGGACGCAGCCCGACCAACGGCAAGGAAATCCGCATCGACGCCAAGACCGTGCCGGCCTTTGCCGCCGGGCAGGGCTTCAAGGACGCCGTCGGCGACCGCTAGGCTGGACCGCCACCTTGATGGGCTGTGAGGATTGGCTCACAGCCCTTTGTTTTTCCGGGCATTGCAAAGCACAAACCGAATAGGCAGAATCCACGGGGACGACCGCAACCGCCGCCATGAACGGACTCCTCATCCTGTCGCTGGACAACCACGGTGTGCCGCACCGCTGGATCAGCTGGCAGCAGGCCTGCTTCTACTACGCGAAGAACCTGGTCGCCTGGACGATGGGCGAGCGCACCTTCACGTTCCACGGCGGCGTGTCGCGCATGACCGGGGAGCGCTCCAGCATCACCGCGCACTCGATCATCGCCATCAAGGGCAAGGCCCTGGCGGCAAAGGGCTTCCACCAGGTGCCGCCGCTCAACAACCGCGAGCTGTTCCGGCGCGACCGCCACATGTGCGCGTACTGCGGCGGCGAATACAACTACTTCCGGCTGACGCGCGACCACATCCGACCGCTGTCGCGCGGCGGGCGCGACACCTGGATGAACGTGGTGACCGCCTGCCGGCAGTGCAACGGCCAGAAGCGCAACCGCATGCCGGAGGAAGCCGGCATCGAACTGCTGTATGCCCCCTACGTGCCGAACAAGGCCGAGTACCTGATCCTGACCAACCGGCGCATCCTCTCCGACCAGATGGATTTCCTCAGGCAGCACGTGGCGGCGCATTCGCGGATCGTCCTCGCGCCCGCCTGAGATCCGCGGGCCAGCGGCCGCTGCCTTCCTGCCTTGACGAAGCCCGAATTCTGGGACCGCGCCAAGCGCGCGCTCACGCGGCGCGACCCGGTGCTCGCAGCGATCATCCGGCGCCACCCGCGCGTGCACCTGGTGCCGCGCGGCGCGCCGTTCCACACGCTGGCGCGCGCCATCGTCGGCCAGCAGATTTCGGTGGCTGCGGCACAAAGCGTCTGGAATCGATTTGCTTTACTGGTTCCCGTCGTTTTACCTGAGGAAGTCCTGAAAGCGAAAACCAAAGACCTCAGGGCTTGTGGCCTGTCCGAGCGCAAGTGCGAGTACATCTCGGACCTTGCGCGCCGCTTTGCCGACGGCCATGTGCACGAGCACCGCTGGCCGCAGATGAGCGACGAAGAGGTGATCGAGGACCTCACGCAGGTGCGCGGCATCGGGCGCTGGACGGCGGAAATGTTCCTGATGTTCAACCTGCTGCGTCCGGACGTCTTCCCGCTGGGCGACCTCGGGCTGCAGAAGGGCCTGCGCGTGGCGTACCACGGCGGGCGCAAGGTCTCGATGCGCACCATGAAGAGCCGCGGCGAGACGCTGCGCCCCTGGCGCTCGGTGGCGACCTGGTACCTGTGGCGGTCGCTGGACCCCGTCCCGGTCGAATACTGATTCGAAAGGGCGCGTAAAATCGCCCCCCATGAAGACGGTGTTCCTCGACTTCGAGCAGCCGGTCGCCGAGCTGGAAGGGCGCATCGAGGAGCTGCGCTACGCGCACGAGGATTCGGCGGTGGACATCTCCGAGGAAATCCAGCGCCTGTCGAAGAAAAGCCAGGCGCTGTCCAAGGAAATCTACGCCAAGCTGACGCCCTGGCAGGTCGCGCAGGTGGCGCGCCATCCGCAGCGTCCCTACACGCTGGACTTCATCGGCATGATGTTCACCGGCTTCGAGGAGCTGCACGGCGACCGCGCCTCAGGCGAGGACGCCTCGATCGTCGGCGGCCTCGCGCGCTTCGACGGCACGCCCTGCATGGTGATCGGCCACCAGAAGGGCCGCGACACCAAGGAAAAGATCCTGCGCAATTTCGGCATGCCGCGCCCTGAGGGCTACCGCAAGGCGCTGCGCCTGATGCAGCTGGCCGAGAAGTTCGCGCTGCCGGTGTTCACCTTTGTCGACACGCCCGGGGCCTATCCCGGCGTGGACGCCGAGGAGCGCAACCAGTCCGAAGCCATCGGCCGCAATCTGTATGCGATGGCGGGATTGAAGACGCCGATCATCGTCACGGTCATCGGCGAGGGCGGCTCGGGCGGCGCTCTGGCGATCGCGGTGGGCGATGTGACGCTGATGATGCAGTACGCGACCTACTCGGTGATTTCGCCGGAAGGCTGCGCGTCCATCCTCTGGAAAAGCGCCGACAAGGCGCCCGAGGCCGCCGAGACGCTCGGCATCACCGCCAATCGCCTGAAGACGCTGGGCCTCATCGACAAGATCATCGCCGAACCGCTCGGCGGCGCGCACCGCGATCCCCAGGCCACCGCGGCGACGCTGAAAAAAGCGCTTGCCGAGGCGCTCGGGCAATTGCAGGAGAAAAAGCCCAAGGAACTGGTCGAGGAACGGCTGGAACGCCTGATGGCCTATGGCCGGTTCAAGGAAACTGCCGAGCGCTAGCGCCAGGGTCCTCGCGCCCATGCGGGGAAAGCGCGTGGTGGTGGGACTGTCGGGCGGCCTCGATTCCGTGGTGCTGCTGCACGTCATGCAGGGTCTCGCGCCGCAGCTGGGGTACATACTCTCCGCGATTCACGTCAACCACGGGCTGAGCCCGAACGCGAACGACTGGCAGCGCTTCTGTCGCGCCTTTTGCCTTGGACTTGGCGTTCCGTTCAAGGCGGTGAGCGTCAAGGTGAAAAAAGGCAATCTGGGTCTCGAGGCGGCGGCGCGCGCGGCACGGCGCGCAGCCTTCGACAAGGTTCGCGTCGACGCCATCGCGCTCGCCCATCACCTCGACGACCAGGCCGAGACCGTGCTTTTCAATCTGCTGCGCGGCACCGGTCTCGCCGGCGCGAGCGGCATGCCCGCCACAGGCCGGCTCGGAACAAAGCTGCTGCTGCGGCCGTTGCTTGGCGTGCCGCGCGGTGCGATCCGCGCTTACGCCGCCGAGCATCGCCTCGGCTGGATCGAGGACGAATCCAATGCCGACGAGTCCTTGACGCGGAATTTCATCCGCCGGCGCGTCGGGCCGCTGCTGGAGACGAAATTCCCGCGCTGGCGCGAAAATCTTGCGCGCGCGGCGCGCCACTTTGCCGGCGCCGAACTGGACGCGCAGGCGATGCTGCGCGCCTATCTGAAAGGGCAGGGCCTGCGCGCGCCGAGCGAAGCCAAGCTTCTGGAGATGCTCAAGCAGCTTGGTTCGGGCGGCGCGCAGGTCGCGCACGACGGGGTCGTTTTCCGCCGTTACAGGGGAAAGATTATTCCCGCGAAGGCAAGCAACGACGTTCCATTCAAACCCCGGGCCTGGAATGGAGAGCGCCGGCTTTCTCTACCGACCCTCCGCGGCGAACTGCGGTTCAGGCGCGTGCGGGGGCAGGGAATCAAAAGCGCTTTGTTGAAGAAAAATTCATTCCAGGTCCGCTTGCGATCCGGCGGGGAGCGCCTTCGGACCGACGCAAGGCGTCCGAGCCGCACGCTGAAGAATCTGTTCCAGGAAGCCGGCGTGCCGCCGTGGGAGCGCGAGCGCATGCCGCTGCTGTTCTGCGGCGACGATCTGGTCTGGGCGCCGGGCCTCGGCGTGGACGCCAAGTTCCTCAGCGCCGGCGGCGAACCCGCGATCCTGCCGGACTGGCGGCCTTGCGTTTCCTAGAAGCAAAATCTTCGCGCGCGGCTTTCGCTTCAGCGCTCGCCGCGGCGAGCTGCACCTGGTCGTGCGCCATGTGGCTGGCCGCGTGCGCGCCGATGCCGGCGTAGGCGTTCACCGATTCCTTGGTCATGCGCACCGAGTTGCGCGGCAGCGCCAGCACCTGTTTGGCCAGATCCCGCGCCATCTTCAGCGCCTTGCCGGGCGGCGCGTTGTAGTCGACGAGACCCATGGCGAGCGCATCGGCGGCCGGGATTCGCTCGCAAAGAATGGCCAGGCGCTTGGCGCGCGCGGGGCCCACGAGGTTCACCAGCCGCGGCAGCGTGCCCCAGGTCAGCGGAATTCCGAGCGCAATCTCGGGCAGCGACACGAACGCGTCGCTGGCGATCACGCGCCAGTCGAGCGCGGCGGCGAGCGCGAGCCCGCCGCCAATGGCATAGCCTTCGATGGCGGCAATCGTGATCTGCGGTACCTCCTCCCAGGCGCGCGCCATGCGGTAGCCGAGCGCGGCGATTTCGCGTTGCTCGTCCAACGGCCGCGCGGCATTACCCCAGCGGCTTGCATCATTGAGGTCCGCGCCCGCCGAGAACCACTTGCCGCTGCCGCGCACGATCGCCACGTCGACGCCGCGCAGCGCGGCGACGCGCCCGGCGCAGGCGATCATTTCGCGCATCAGCGCGGCGGACATGGCGTTGCGCGCGTCCGGGCGGTTCAGCGTCAGCGTCGCGACGGCGCCTTTAATTTCGAGGTTCAAGGTTCGATACATGTGCGCAAGCCCTTGTTTTTACGTGAAACTGCGGTCGATCATGCTATACTTTCAGACTACTCAACAGCTTCTCTGGGGATCTTTGCATGGCGGTAGAACGTACCTTTTCCATCATCAAGCCTGACGCGGTGGCGAAGAACGCGATCGGACAGATTCTCGCGCGCTTCGAAGCCGCCGGCTTGAAGATCATCGCCGCGCGCATGATGCACCTGTCGCGCGCGCAGGCCGAGGGCTTCTACGCGGTGCACCGCGAGCGCCCGTTTTTCAAGGACCTGGTGGATTTCATGATTTCCGGCCCGGTGCTGGTCCAAGTGCTGCAGGGCGAGAACGCGATCCTAAAGAATCGCGAGCTGATGGGCGCCACCGATCCGAAAAAAGCCGCCAAGGGCACCATCCGGGCGGATTTCGCCGCGTCGATCGACGCGAACGCGGTGCACGGCTCGGACGCGCCGGACACCGCGCGCACGGAAATCGCTTTTTTCTTCCCCGGTTACGAGATTTTCGCGCGCTAGGGCGATGGCTGCCAAACCTCAATGAACCTGTTGGGCCTCGACGCGCCGGGCATGGAAGGGTTCTTCGCCGGGATCGGCGAGAAGCCGTTTCGCGCGCGCCAGGTCCTGAAATGGATCCACCGCCGCGGCGCCGCCGATTTCGCGGCGATGACCGACATCGCCAAGGATTTGCGCGCCAAACTGGACGCATCGGCGACCGTTGAGCCGCCGCTGGTGGTTGGCGATGGCACGGCGTCCGACGGCACGCGCAAGTGGCTCCTCAAGGTGGACGGCGCCAATGCCGTGGAGGCGGTATTCATTCCGGAAGACGACCGCGGCACGCTGTGCGTATCCAGCCAGGCCGGCTGCACGCTGGACTGCCAGTTCTGCTCCACCGGCAAGCAGGGCTTCAACCGCAATCTGACCGCCGCCGAAATCGTCGGCCAGCTCTGGATCGCGAACCGGGCGCTCGGCGTGCACGGGCAGCCGGGCGGCGTCGGCGCGGGCAATCGCGCGATCAGCAACGTGGTGTTCATGGGCATGGGCGAGCCGATGCTGAACCTGGACGCCGTGATCCCGGCTGCGCGCCTGATGATCGACGAGAACGGCTACGGCCTGTCGCGACGCCGCGTCACGGTCTCCACTTCGGGCGTGGTGCCGGGCATGGACCGCCTCGCCGAGGAATGCCCGGTGGCGCTCGCCGTGTCGCTGCACGCGCCGGATGACGCGCTGCGCGACCGGCTGGTGCCGATCAACCGCAAATACCCGATCCGCGAGCTGATGAAGGCCTGCAACCGCTACCTGGAGCGCGCGCCGCGCGATTTCATCACCATGGAGTACGTGATGCTCGACGGCGTCAACGATTCCGACGCGCACGCCAGGGCGCTGCTCGGGGTCGCCGCGCAGCTGCGCTGCAAATTCAACCTGATCCCGTTCAATCCGTTCCCGGAATCCGGTTTCAAGCGTTCCGGGGCGGAGCGCATCCGGCGCTTCGCCGAGATCCTGCAGCGCGCGGACCTGACCGTCACCACGCGCAAGACTCGCGGCGACGGGATCGCCGCGGCCTGCGGCCAGCTGGCCGGCGAGGTTACCGACCGTACGCGCCGCCGCATCGCAACCGGCGGCACCGTGCCGATCGTGGAGGCCCGCCCATGAGCCGCGGGCTCCAGGGAGCGCTTGCCGCGCTGTTTGCCGCAGCCGCGCTGGCTGGCTGCCAGACCACGTCGACGACGACCAACGAGCCGATCCCGGATTCCGGCAGCACGAGAGGCGAGGCGACCGAGCCGCGCAATCGCGCCAAGATCCACACCGAACTCGGAGCGGCCTATTACGAGCGCGGCAATATGGCGGCGGCGCTGGAACACCTGCGCACGGCCACCACCGCGGATCCGAACTATGCGGTTGCTTACAGCATGCTCGGCCTGGTGTACGCGGATCTGAAGGAAAACAGGCTGGCGCAGAGCAACTTCGAGCGCGCGCTCAGCCTGGCGCCCAACGATCCGGACATCAATCACAATTTCGGCGGCTTCCTGTGCCGCACCGGCCGCGAGGAAGAGTCCATCAAGTATTTCCTGCAGGCGGTCGGCAACCCGCTCTACACGCAACCCTGGCGCTCGTATTCGGCGGCCGGGTTGTGCATGATGAACAAGGGCAAGGTGAAGGAGGCTGAGGATTATTTCCAGCGCGCGCTGAAGCTGGATCCCGACGATCCGACGGCGCTGCTCAGCATGGCGCAGATCCGCTACCGGCAGGGCAGGCTCGAAGAGGCGCGCAAACTGGTGCTGCAATTCAACAAGCTCGTCAATCCGAACGCGGAGTCGCTCTGGCTGGCGCTGCGCGTGGAGCGCAAGCTGGGCGAGCGCACGGCGGAGGCGGGATATGCGAATCAGCTGCGGCGCCGCTTCGTGAATTCGCGCGAATACCAGCTGCTGCAGCGCGGCGAGTATGACTGAGCAGATCGACGCCGGCCCCGACGCTGGCGTCGGTGCTGACGGCGTCGGCGCGGTGCTGGCACGGGCGCGCGCGGCACGCGGCCTGTCGATCGGCGATGTGGCGCTGCAGCTCAAGTTCGCGCCGCGGCAGATCGAGGCGCTGGAGCAGGAGCGCTTCGATCAGTTGCCTCCCGGCACGTTTTCGCGCGGCATGGTGCGCGCGTATGCGCGGCTGCTGAAACTCGATGCCGAGCCCCTGGTGCAGCAAGTCGCCGCGCGCGTCGTGGCGCCCGACAACGCGCAGGCGGTTGCCGCGGCGCGCCGCCCGATTCCGATTACCGACAGCGCAGGACGCAGCAACCGGGTGTATGCCGGCCTCTCGCTGGCCGTGCTCTGCGTGATCGGGATCGTGCTGTTCGAGTGGCAGAGGGAACGCGCGGCCGCGGCGCGCATGAGCTTCGTCGCCGCGGCGCAAGCGCCCCAGCCCTCGCAGCTGCCGGATGCGACCCCCGCGGCTGCGCAGGCCGGGCAGCCGCTTGCGTCGCTGACGCCGGTCGTACCCCCGGGCACGACCGCGCCGACCGAAGCCGCGCAGCCCCAGGCCGACGCGTCCGGACCGCGGCGCGCGGCCGACGGCAAGCGGCGCATCCGCCTGAAATTCGAGCGCGACTCCTGGGTCGAGATCAAGGATGGCGGCGGCAAGACGCTGATCTCGCAGCTCAACCCGGCGGGCAGCGAACAGGCGGTCGAGGGCAGGCCGCCGTTCGAGGTCATCGTGGGCAATGCGCAGCACGTGCGGCTTTCGTACGACGATCGGCCGGTCGACCTGGCGCCGCATGTCAAGGTCGAGGTGGCGCGCTTCACGCTCGAGTGATGCCGATGGCACGGCGCGTTTCCATCGGGGTGAGGGTCGGCGGGGTCGCGATCGGCGGCGGTGCACCTGTGGTCGTGCAATCCATGACCAATACGGACACCGAGGACGCGGCCGCGACCGCGCAGCAGGTCTACGACCTCTGGCACGCGGGCTCGGAGCTCGTGCGAATCACGGTGAACACCCCGGAGGCGGCGGCGCAGGTGCCGCACATCCGCGAGCGGCTCGACGCGAAGGGTTGCGACGTGCCGCTGATCGGCGATTTCCATTTCAACGGCCATAAGCTGCTGAGCCAGCATCCGGATTGCGCCCGCGCGCTCGCCAAGTACCGCATCAACCCGGGCAACGTCGGCAAGGGCGCCAAGCGCGACGACCAGTTCGCAACCATGATCGAGGCGGCCATCCAGTACGGCAAGCCCGTGCGCATCGGCGTGAACTGGGGCAGCCTGGACCCGGAGCTGCTGGCGCGGATGATGGACGAGAACGGCCGGCACCCCGCGCCGCTGGATGCCGATGAAGTGATGCGCGAGGCGATGATCGCTTCGGGGCTGGAATCGGCTGCGCAGGCGCAAAAGCTTGGCCTGCCTGCCGAGCGCATCGTGATTTCCTGCAAGCTGAGCGGCGTGCAGGACCTGATCCGCGTCTACCGCGAGCTTGCGCGCCGCTGCGACTACGCGCTGCATCTGGGTCTGACCGAGGCCGGCATGGGCTCCAAGGGCATCGTGGCATCGTCCGCGGCGATGGCGGTGCTGCTGCAGGAAGGCATAGGCGACACCATCCGGGTCTCGTTGACCCCGGAGCCGAACGGCGACCGCACGCGGGAAGTCGTCGTCGCCCAGGAATTGCTGCAGACCATGGGCCTGCGCAGTTTCACGCCGCTGGTCGCCGCCTGCCCGGGCTGCGGCCGGACCACCAGCACCTATTTCCAGGAACTCGCCCAGCGCATCCAGTCCTATCTGCGCGAGCAGATGCCGGCCTGGAAACAGCGCTACCCGGGCGTGGAGGACATGAAGGTCGCGGTGATGGGCTGCGTGGTGAACGGGCCGGGCGAATCCAAGCACGCCGATGTCGGCATCAGCCTGCCGGGCACCAATGAGAGCCCGGTGGCGCCGGTGTACGTGGACGGCGGGAAAACGGTGACGCTGAAGGGCGGGCGCATTGCCGAGGAGTTCCAGGCCATTGTTGAGAACTACGTGAAGGACAACTATTCGCCCGGCGCGCGGCGCCGGCGGCCCGGGCGCAAGCCGGAAATCGCGATCAAGGCCGTCAAATGAGTTCGCCGCTGCAGGCGATCCGCGGCATGAACGACGTGCTGCCGGAGGAGATGGCGCTTTGGCGCAGCTTCGGCGGCATCGTCGAGACCTGCCTGGAGCGCTGGGGCTACCGCGCGATCCGCATGCCGCAGGTCGAGCAGACCGCGCTGTTTCGCCGCGCCATCGGCGAAGCCACCGACATCGTCGAGAAGGAGATGTATTCCTGGCGCGACGAGCTGAACAACGAAGAGCTCACGCTGCGCCCGGAAGGCACCGCGTCCTGCGTGCGCGCGGCGATCGAGCACAGCCTGGTCTACGACGGCCCGAAGCGACTCTGGTACGGCGGGCCGATGTATCGCCACGAGCGACCGCAGAAGGGCCGCTACCGCGAGTTCTACCAGTACGGCGCGGAGGCCTTCGGCTATCCCGGGCCGGATGTGGACGCCGAACTGATCGTGATGTGCGCGCGGCTGTGGCCCGAGCTGGGCCTGTCCGGCCTGCGCCTGGAGTTGAACACCATCGGCTCGGCCGAGGAGCGCGCGCGGCACCGCGCCGACCTGGTCGCGCACCTGCGCGCGCATGAAGGAAAGCTGGACGCCGATGCGAAGCGCCGCCTGCAGACCAATCCATTGCGCGTGCTGGATTCGAAGAATCCGATAGTGCAGGAAGTCGCCGCGAAGGCGCCGCCGTTGATGAACTATCTCGGCGAGGGCTCGCTTGCGCACTTCGAGGGGCTGAAGAAACTTCTTGCCGGAGCCGGGATCGAATTCGCGGTCAACCCGCGCCTGGTGCGCGGACTGGATTACTACAACCTCACCGTGTTCGAGTGGATTACCGACGCGCTGGGCGCGCAGGGCACGGTGTGCGGCGGCGGGCGCTACGATGGCCTATTCGCGCAGCTGGGCGGCAAGCCCACGCCCGGCGTCGGATTCGCGATGGGGTGCGAGCGGTTGGTGGCGCTGATGAAGGATTCCGGGAAGGCGCCCGCCGCGCCGCGGCCCGACGCCTACCTGCTGCACCAGGGCGAAGGCGCAGCCGATCATGCTTTCGCGCTCGCCGATGCGCTGCGCAGCGCCGGGCACGCGGTGGTGCTGCATGCCGGCGGCGGCAGTTTCAAGTCGCAAATGAAGAAGGCGGACGCCAGCGGCGCGTGGCTGGCGCTGGTCGTCGGCGAGGACGAACTGCGCGCGGGCGAGGTGTCGGTGAAGATGTTGCGCAAGAGCGCCGAACAGCAGAGGGTGGCGCGCGCGCGCGCGGTCGAGCAGTTCAATGCGTTTCTACAGAAAGCCAAGGAATAGGCATGGCCTACGATCTCGAAGAGCAGGAACAGCTGGCGCAGCTCAAGGGCTGGTGGAAGGACAACGGCACGAGCGTGCTGGTGGTCGTTGCGGCCGCCGTGATTGCGGCCTCGGGCTGGTTCGGCTGGCGCAACTGGCAGGCCGGCCAGGCGCAGCAGGCGGCTGCACTCTACGATTCCCTGCAGAAGGGTTTGCAGGCGAACGACGCGAAATCGGTGCGCGACGCGAGCGGCTCGCTGGTAGAGGGTTTCCCGCGCACGCTGTACGCGGGCATGGGCGCGCTCGCGTCGGCGCGATTCCACCTCGAGCGTGGAGACAACAAAAGCGCGCGCGCGCAACTGCAATGGGTCGTGGACCGGTCATCTTCCGACGAACTGCGCGACATCGCGCGCCTGAGGCTCGCCGGCCTGCTGCTGGACGAAAAAGGCTATGACGAGGCGCTCGCGCTGCTGGAGGCGAAGCACGCGCCGGCGATGGCCGCGCAGTACGCCGTGCTCAAGGGCGACATCCTGGTTGCCCAGGGCAAGGCCGCCGAGGCCAGGGCGGCGTACCGGCTTGCATTGGAGAAATCCGATGAACGCAGCGGCGCGTTCCGCGCCGGCGTGCAGCTGCGCCTGGACGCCCTGGGAGGCTGAGCATGCCCGGGTCCCGTTTTCGCGCCGCGGCGGTGCGTGCCGCCGCGACCCCTGCGCTGCTTGTGGCGCTGCTCTTGCAAGGCTGCGGCGGCTCGAGCATGAATCCGGTGGACTGGTTCCGCAGCGCCCCGTCCGGTCCCAAGCCCTCGGAGCTGCCGGCGCTCAGCAACCCGCAACCCGTGAAAACGCTCTGGACCGCGAGCATCGGCGCGGGTGAGGCCTTCCTATTCACGCCCGCGCAGATCGGCGACAGCCTCTATGTCGCATCACGCTCCGGCAGCGTCGCCCGGCTGGATGCGGCCACCGGCCAGCAGAAATGGCGCATCTCGGTGGGCACCCGGCTGTCCGTCGGCGTGGGCAGCGACGGCGCGCTCGTCGTGGTCGCAACGGATGAAGGCGAAGTGTTTGCGCTCGATGCGGTGGACGGCGCGGTGCGCTGGCGCGCGCGCGTCTCGAGCGAGGTGCTCGCCGTGCCCAGGCTGGGCGAGGGTCTGGTGCTGGTGCGCAGCGCCGACAGCCGCGTCTTTGCCTTCGGGGCGGACGACGGCAAGCGCCGCTGGGTCTACCAGCGCGCAGCCGCCTCGCTGGTCGTGCGCTCTCCCGCCGGCCTGACCTTGTCCCAGGGTTCGGCCTATGCGGGATTTTCGGGCGGCAAGCTGGTTGCGATCGCGCTGCGCAACGGCATCCTGCGCTGGGAGGCTACGGTGGCGCTGCCCAAGGGCGCGACCGAACTCGAGCGCATCACGGACATCGTCGGCGATCCGGTCGCGCTGGGCAGGGAGATCTGCGCGGCCGCTTACCAGGGACGCGTGGCCTGCTACGAAGCGCAGAACGGCAACCTGATCTGGGCGCGCGAGATGTCGACGCTGACCGGCGTTTCCTTCGACGCGCGCTATGCGTTCGTCAGCGACGACAAGGGTGCGGTGCATGCGCTGGACCGCGGTAGCGGGCGCAGCATCTGGAAGCAGGACCGTCTCGCGTACCGGCAACTGTCGCTGCCGCTGCCGCTGGGAACCGACGTGGCGGTGGGTGATTTTCAGGGCTTCGTGCACTTCCTCGCGCGCGAGTCCGGCGCGTTCGTCGCCCGCACGGCCACCGACGGCAGCGCTGTGCGCGCCGCGCCGCAGCGGCTGGCCGAGGGACTTCTGGTGCAGACCCAGAACGGCGGCTTGTACGCGCTTCAGCCGCAGTGAGGTAGCGCTTTGAAACCAGTGATTGCGCTGGTCGGGCGGCCCAACGTTGGCAAGAGCACGCTGTTCAACCGCCTGACGCGGCGGCGCGATGCCATCGTCGTCGACGTGCCCGGGGTGACGCGCGATCGCCACTACGGCGAGGGCTTGCTCGGCGGGCGCTCCTGCATCGTCATCGACACCGGCGGGTTGGAGCCCGATTCGGGGGACCCGATCTACGCCGAGATGGCGCGCCAGACGGAGCAGGCGATCGTCGAGGCCGACGCGGTGATCCTGGTCACCGACGTGCGCGCCGGGCTGGCGCCCGGCGACCAGGTGATCGCCGAGAAGCTCCGGCGCCTCAAGGACCGCGTCTGGGTCGCGGTCAACAAGTCCGAGGGCATGGACGCCGACACGGCCGCCGCGGAGTTCCACGAACTTGGCCTGGGCGAGCCGGTCGCGATTTCGGCGGCGCATGGCAGCGGCGTGGGTGCCTTGCTGGATGCGGTCTTGAAGCCGTTTCCGGGCGACATGGATCCTGCCGAGAGGGACGAAAAGCACCCCCGCGTTGCTTTCGTCGGCCGCCCGAACGTCGGCAAGTCGACGCTGGTCAACGCGCTGGTCGGCGAGGAGCGCGTGCTGACCTTCGGCGAGCCGGGCACCACGCGCGACGCGATCGAAGTGCCGTTCGAGCGCGGCGGACGGCGCTACACGCTGGTGGACACGGCCGGGCTGCGCAAGCGCGGCAAGTCCCATGGCGCCGAAGTCGAGAAGTTCTCGATCGTGAAAACGCTCCAGGCGGTGGAGGCGGCGAACGTCGCGGTCCTGGTGCTCGATGCGGTGGACGGCATCTCGGAGCAGGATGCGCATGTCGCCGGCTACATCCTGGAGCGCGGCCGAGCGGTGGTGGTGGCGGTGAACAAGTGGGACGCCGCGGACAAGGATGCGCGCGAGCGCGTCAAGCGCGAGCTGCAGTGGAAGGCCGGGTTTCTTTCCTTCGCCGAGTCGCTGTTCATCTCGGCGAAATCCGGCAAGGGCGTGAACGACGTGCTGCGCGCGGTGGACGCAGCCTATGCCGCGGCGATGGCCAAGCTTCCCACGCCCAAGCTGACGCGCTCGCTAATCGCCGCCGTCGAGCGGCAAAAGCCGCCCCACCGCAAGGGCTATTCGCGACCGAAGATGCGCTATGCGCACCAGGGCGGATCCAATCCGCCGCGGATCATCATTCACGGCAACTCGCTGCAGCACGTCACCGATGCCTACAAGCGGTTCCTGGAGCACTGGTTCCGGGACGAATTCAAGCTTGCCGGCACGCCGCTGGCCATCGAATTGCGCACTGGCCGCAATCCCTACGACGAGCGCAAGAATGTCCCGGTGCGCAAGCGGACCCTGGGGCACAGCAAGTCGGTGCGCAGCGTCAAATCCGGCGGCAGGTCAAAGAAATAGCTGGGCGAGGAAGCGCCCCGGCATCAAGGCGCCGATGCCGGCGGCCGCCAGTCCGATCAGGGTGCCGACCATGTAACGCTGGTGCGCGCGCACGTTGCCGCGGCGGATGTGCCAGATCGCGAGGGCCATCGCGACCAGGACCCAGACCGAGAGCAGGTGGATGACCGACCATCCCGCGCCCTTGCGGATTTCCATCACCCAGAACGAGGACAGCGCGGCGGTCAGCATCGCGAGCACCCAGATCCAGCCGAACAGCTTGTGCGGGCGGGTGCCCTTGGGCGCGGCGAGTTGCACGACGCCGATCGCCACCGCCGGCATGACGGCGGCAAGGTGGATGGCGCTGGCGAGTGTGAGTTCCTGAGCCATGGCGCCGGGATCTAGGCGTGGAGGGCGCGCAACAGGCTCATCCAGAGCGTGATCAGCGCGACGTTGCTCGCGGCGAACGCCACGAGCCGGTCGCGGACGCGGTTGTAGGTGACATGGATGGCGCTGTGCGCGACACGGAGTGCCACGTAAGTCCAGGCGAGCGCTAGCGTCGTCGCGTCGACCCGGTCCGTGACATAGCAGGCGAGGCAGGCGACGTAGAACAACACCGGCAACTCGAGCAGGTTCATCATGTTGCGGTTCGGAATCGCGACTTCGGGCGGCACGCGCGCGGATTCGCCGTAGCGGAAGTCGTCGAAGGCCACCAGGCCGGCGGCGCCGGCGCGGAAGCGCCGCACCGGAATCAGCAGCAGCACGGCAAATGTCAGCGAGGCCATGGCAACCATCGGAAACAGGATTCCCGTTCGATCCAGCATGGCGGCCTTCCAATGTTGACAGAAGATACATTAATCTAGTAGCCTAAGTAGACAATGTCAACATCGATACGCCGGAAACGCAGCTACCACCATGGCGATCTGCCGGCCACGCTTCTGCGTGCTGCTGGGAAAATACTTGAAAAAGAAGGGCTTGAGGCCCTCACGCTGCGGCGCCTGACGCGCCGTACGGGGGTCTCGCACGCGGCGCCCTACCGCCACTTCCGCCACCGTGAGGCGCTGCTGGCGGCGCTCGCGGCGGACGGCTATGCGCTGCTCGGCCGCGCGCAGCGCGCGGCGGCCGCGGCGGGAGGACTACGCGCCATGGGCGAGGCCTATGTGCGCTTCGCGCTCGATCATCCGCAGCTATTTCGCCTCATGTTCGGCGGCGCGGTGCGGATCGCCAGGCACGAGCGCCTGCGCGACATCGCGACGCAGACCTATGCGGGCCTGGCCGGCGCGCTCGCGGAGCGCGTGGGCGCCGCGGCAGGCGCACGCGACGCATCGATCGCGGCGTGGGCGCAGGTGCACGGCCTCGCGCAGCTGCTTCTGGACGACCGGATCGCCGCGGCGGCGCGCCAGGGGCGCACCGAGGAACAGTTCATCCACGACGTGCTCGGCACAACCCGATTCGCGGCCGGGACCGCCGCTCCCACCGCGGCAGGTACGGCGAACTCGGGCGCTGCCGGCGTGGCTCAGTCCGCGTAGGCGGCGAAGGCTGCGGCGCAGGCCGCGGCCGCGCTCGCCGGCGCGCGCTCGGCATGGCAGCGCAGCAGTCGAAGCAATGGCTTGCCGGGGTTGCGCAATTCGCCCACCTGCTTGTCCCACAAGGCCTTCGCTTCCAGCGGCCGGCCGGCTGCGATCGAGCCCGCCATGCCGGCAACCACGAGGTATTCGCGTGCGTCGCGATGCAGGTCGCCTTGCGTCGCGAGCAGCTCGCCCGCCAGCGCGGCGCTTTTGCCGGCGTCGCGGGCGCCGACCGCGGCGAATAGCGCGACCCAGCGGCGTTGGAATTCATGCAGCGCACCGTGGCAGGGCGCCGACTGGATGCGCGCCCAGACTGCGGCCACCTCTTCGGGCGGAAGGTAGGGGTTCAGGGTCCGCGCCACGTTCTGCAGGCTGTGCAGCCAGACATCCTGGTCGCGCGGTTGGCGGCACTCGATCAGGCGCAGCTTGGTCACTTCCAGGTCCTTTTGCAGCGACGGCGTAATGCTCGCGATGCCTGGTGCCTGGGGCAGCAGCAGGAAATCGCGCGCATAGCGGGCCAGGCGCGTATTATCGATGCGCTCGAAGCTCTCGGCGCCTTTGTGCTCCGTATTGACCGGTCGGCGGCGCAGTCCCGGCGCGAGCAGGTCCAGCACCGGAACGCCGGCGTTGAGCAGGGCGACTACGTCCGAAGCGCTCCGGTCGAGGAAGCGATACCTCGCCGCATTGAGATCCAGCACCGGGTAATAGTCGGAGTTCGCCGGCATGCCGTAACTTGCGAATAGCGGCTCCAGGGTGGCGCGGTCGCCGAGGTAGCGCGCATCGAGGTCGCCGGGCGCATGCACATGCACGGCGCGCAACTCCTGTGCGAGGGTCGGCTGCGCGAATATTGCCGCGTCCGGCTGCCGCGGCAGCGCGTCGGCCGAGGCGACGATCAGCAGGTCGTGGTCGCTTGGCGCATACACCGCGTAGTGGGGGAACTCGCCGCCCAGCGCGCGCATCACCGAGGCGAGCAGCGAGGCGTCGATTTCGTAGAGCTGGAACCACTGCACCAGGACGCCGCCCGGGTTCAGGTGGCCGCGGACGCGCCGGTAGAACTCGCGTGTGAACAGGCTGGAGACGCCGCTCACCCAGGGGTTGGAAGGTTCGGAAATCAGGATGTCGTAGCGCCGGCCGCGCGTCGAGAAGAACGTTTTCGCATCGTCGATGATGATTTGGCCGCGCGGATCGGCGAACGCCGAACTGTTGCGCGGCGCGAAGCCGCGCGCCGCGTCCGCCATCGCCGCCTCGATTTCGACCGTTTCGACGCTCCCGATCGTCATGCTCTGCAGCAGCGCGTGCATGGTCAGGCCGGTGCCGATGCCGATCACGGCCGCGCTTGTTGCCGCCGGCTTGAGCGCCAGCGGCAGCGCGCCGGTGAGCACCATGGTGATTTCGTCGGATCCGCGCGTGCCGGCGCGGTCCATGTTGATCGAGCCGTCCGACTTGCCGTTGGTGCGGATGCTGATCGTTTCGCCGTAGCCGGCCAGATGCACGGTGGCGGTTTTGCCGTCCTTCGCGTAGAGGATGCGCGCATCCGCCGAGCTCGACAGGTCCCCGTGCCGGAACACGCCGGCCGTCAGCTTGTTGGGATTCAACTCGAACAGCACGGCGAGCGGCACGAACGCGAGCAGGCAAGAGACCAGCGCGAGCGTCGCCGTCCTGCCCGGCGCGAAACGCCAGAGCAGCGCGATGCCGAGCAGCGCATCGACCAGCGCTCCGAGCATCAAGGTGCCTTTCAGCCCGAGCACCGGCAGGCCGAAGTGCACCGCGACCAGTACGCCCACGATGGCCCCCAGCGTATTGGCCGCATAGACCTGCCCGATCGCGCGTTCGCCCGAACCGCCGCGCAGCAGCGCCCCGGTGATGAGCGGCAGCGTCATGCCGGCGAGAAAGGTCGCCGGCAGCATGACCAGTGCCGCGATGCCCTGGCTCGCGAGATTGAACAACAGGTAGCCCGCTTCGGTGCGCGCGAGGCCCTTCATCAGGTACTCCATCAGCTCGAAGCTGCGGTCGTAGACCGGCAGCGTGGCGAGCGCGGCCAGTGCCATCGCGACCTGCACCCAGCCGAGCAGCCGCTCGGGACGGTCCGCACCGTCGACCAGGCGCCGTACCGCGAGCCCGCCCAGCGCCAGGCCGAGAATGAACGTCGACAGCATCAGCTCGAAAGAGTGCGTGGACGCCCCCAGCACCAGCGACAACATGCGGATCCAGCAGATTTCATAGATGAAGGACGCCAGCCCGGTGAGGAGCGCGACCGAAAGCAGCAGTCGCCCGGTTCGCGCGTCGGCGCCCTCGGCGCACGGCTCGATCGGCGCTGCGCGCGCCTCGGGCTGCGCGCGCGCAAGCAGCAGGACCGCCGCCGCGAGCGCGAGGTTGATGACGCCAGCGGTGCGTAGCGTGCCCGGCAGGCCCGCCCAGGCGATGAGCACAAAGCCGCTCGCCAGTACGCCCGCCGCCGCGCCGAGGCTGTTGGAGAAATAAAGCATGGCGACGGCCTCGCCGCGCCCCTGGCTCGCGCGCACCAGTCCGGCGCTCATGAGCGGAAAAGTCGCCCCCAGCAGCACCGACTGCGGAAGGATCAGGACGCAGGCGACGACGAGCTTGGCGGCGAGGGCCAGCCAGTCCACCCCAAGAGCAGGCAACAGGACCGCATAGGACCAGTCGGTGGCCGCGGCAAAGACCTCATGGAATGCGAGCGCGCACAGGCCGATGACCGCTTCGATCGCGGCGTAGGCCGCAAGCGGACTGCGGATGCGGGTGGAGAAGCGCGCGCACAGCGTCGAGCCGAGCGCCATGCCGCCCATGAACACGATCAGCACCAGCGATTGCGCGTAGGCCGCGTGGCCGAGGTAGAGCTTCAGGTAATGCGTCCAGACCGATTCGTAGATCAGCCCGGCGAAACCGGAAACGACGAACAGCGCATAGAACGCGGCGCGCGGAAACGAATGCGATGCCATGGCGGCGCTTATATCATGCTGCGCTGATGACGATCGCCGCGCGCCTGGCTGCGTACTACTTCGCTTTTTTTGCCCACGCGGGCGCCTACGTTTCCTATTTCGCGCTCTATCTCGCGGGCCGCGGCATGACGGCGGGCGAAATCGCGTTTGCCGTGGCCATGCCGCAGGCCGCGCGCATCGCCGCGCCGGCGCTCTGGGGCTGGCTTGCCGATGCCTGGGGGGCGCGCTACGGCAGCGCGCGCAAGGCGATCATCGTGTTTTCGGCATTCGCAATGCTGGCCTGCTTTGTCACGCTGCCGTTCGTGGCTGACGCGCGCGCGGTCGCGCTGCTGCTGCTGGCGATGAGTCTGCTGTCCGCCGGCGCTTCGCCCCTGGTCGAAGCGATCACGTTTTCCGCCATCGAGGGGCGCCCGGGCCAGTACGGTCCGATCCGGCTATGGGGTTCAATCGGCTTCATCCTCGCAGTGCTGGGTACCGGGGCCTGGCTCGATCACGCGGGTGCGTCAGGGCTCACCGGCATTCTGGTCGGACTGGCGGCTGCCACCTGCGCCGTGTCGCTGGCGTTGCCGGCGGCCGCCGCGACGCGTGCACAGCACGCGGGCGAGCGCCTGGCTACGGTGTTGCGCAGGCCCGAGGTGCTTGCTTTCTTCGGTGCCTGCGTCTGCATGAACGCAGCGCACGGGACGCTGTACGTTTTTTACTCGATCTACCTCGAGGATGCGGGTTATTCCAAGACGGTGATCGGCGCGCTCTGGACGGTAGGCGTGGTCGCAGAGGTGCTGGTGTTCCTGCGCTTGCCGCAGGTGATGCGGCGCTTTTCCCTGCGCGCCTTGCTGCTGGCCAGTCTTTGTTGCGCGGTGCTGCGCTTTCCGGTCATCGGCTGGGCAGTTGACTCGCTTGTGCTGCTCACCGCGGCACAGCTGCTGCACGCAGCGACATTCGGCGTTTTCCATGCGGGCAGCGTCGTCGCGGTGCACCGCCTGTTTCCCGGCCCTCTGGCGGCGCGCGGCCAGGCCCTCTACTCCAGTATCGCCTTCGGATTGGGCGGCGCCGTGGGGTCGCTGGTCGCGGGCTGGACCTGGGTCGCGTTCGGACCGGCCCAAAGTTTCGCGGTGAGCGCATTGTTCGCGGCCCTGGGCGCGGGGCTGGTGGCGTGGAAGGTCAGGGTTTAGGCGGCGCGAGGGTGTCGAAGGTGCGCCGCTTCGCGCGCTGTACATGCCGGCGCATCGCGACTTCGGCCTGGTCCGGGCGGCCTTCAAGAATCGCCCTGGCGATCATCTCGTGTTCCGCCTGCGAGGTCTCGGTTTCACGGCGCGTCATGATCGTGCGCCACTGATGCATCAGTATCGGTATTTGAAGCTGGTCGAGCATTTCCGGCAGGCGGGTATTGCCGGCGAGCTCGACGATTGTGCTGTGGAACAACTGGTTGTGCTCGATGAAGGTCGCCCGATCGGAAGGATCGCCGCGCCGGACCTTTTCCCACATGGCCATGAAGCGCTTGCGATTGTCGCGTTCGCCGATTCTTTCCGCCGCGCTGCGCGCGGCCTGGCCCTCGAGCAGCACCCGGATGTCGAAAAGGTCGGCCATTTCCTGCGGTGTCAGCCGCTGCACCGCGACGCCGCGATTCGGGATCAGGCTGACGAGCTTTTCCGCCGCGAGCCGGCGAAAAGCCTCGCGCAAGGTGCTGCGGCTGTAGCCGATCTCCTCCGTGAGGTCGCGGATTACGAGCCTCTGGCCCGGCGCAAACCTTCCGGTGATGATTCCCTGGCGGATGGTTTCGAAAACGACGTCGACGGCTTCGCCGTGCCGGTGCGTTTCGGGGGCGGGCAGGCGCTGCCGGGGGTTTGACATGGGAGTTATGATCTGCTTAAATTGTCCGACAATCATACGCCAAAAGCCATGACCGGACGCACGCTTTACGACAAGCTTTGGGACAGCCATGTGGTGCACGCCGAAGCAGACGGCACCGCCTTGCTCTACATCGACCGCCATCTGGTGCATGAAGTCACCAGCCCCCAGGCGTTCGAAGGGCTGAAGCTCGCGGGCCGCAAGCCCTGGCGCATGTCGTCGGTGGTGGCGACCGCCGACCACAATACGCCGACCACCGGTTGGGACCGGGGCATCGCCGGCATCGAGGATCCAACTTCGCGCATTCAGGTCGAGACGCTCGACGCCAACATGCGCGAGCATCCGGCCAAGGCTTATTTCCCGTTCCTCGACAAGCGCCAGGGCATCGTGCACGTGATCGGGCCGGAGCAGGGGGCGACGCTGCCGGGCATGACGGTGGTCTGCGGCGATTCGCACACCAGCACGCACGGCGCGTTCGGCTGCCTCGCCCACGGCATCGGTACGTCGGAAGTCGAACATGTGCTGGCGACGCAGACGCTAGTGACGAAAAAAATGAAGAACATGCGCGTCACGGTCGAGGGCGCGCTCGGCCGCGGCGTGACCGCGAAGGACCTGGCGCTCGCGGTGATCGGCCGCATCGGCACCGCGGGCGGCACCGGCAGCGCGGTGGAATTCGCCGGCAGCGCCGTGCGGTCGCTGACCATGGAAGGCCGCATGACCTTGTGCAACATGGCAATCGAGGCCGGGGCACGCGCGGGCATGGTGGCGGTGGACGACACCACGATCCAGTACCTCAAGGGACGGCCTTTCTCGCCCGCCGGGCCGGAATGGGAGCAGGCAGTCGCGACCTGGAAGCTGCTGCACAGCGACGCGGACGCGAAGTTCGACATCGAAGTGAGGCTGGATGCGCGCGACATCGCGCCGCAGGTGACCTGGGGTACGTCCCCGGAGATGGTGGTGCCGGTCGAAGCGAGCGTTCCCGATCCAGACAAGGAGAAGGACCCGACCCGGCGCGAGGGCATGGAACGCGCGCTTGCGTACATGGGCTTGAAGCCGCGCACGCCGATGCAGGACATCCGGCTGGACAAGATTTTCATTGGGTCCTGCACCAATTCGCGCATCGAAGATCTGCGCGCGGCGGCCTCGGTGGCCAAGGGCAGGCACGTCGCCGCCAGCATCAAGGTGGCGATGGTGGTGCCGGGTTCCGGCTTGGTCAAGGCGCAGGCCGAGAAGGAAGGCCTCGATCGCATTTTCCGCGATGCGGGTTTCGAATGGCGCGAGCCCGGCTGCTCGATGTGCCTGGCGATGAACGCGGACCGCCTCGAACCGGGCGAGCGCTGCGCGTCCACGTCGAACCGCAATTTTGAAGGCCGGCAGGGCGCCGGCGGCCGTACGCATCTCGTCAGTCCGGCGATGGCAGCCGCGGCGGCGATTGCCGGCCATTTCGTCGACGTAAGGTCCTGGCGCTGATCATGGAAAAATTCACCGTGCTGAACGGCCTGGTGGCGCCGCTCGACCGCGCCAACGTCGACACCGATGCCATCATCCCGAAGCAGTTCCTGAAGTCGATCAAGCGCTCGGGCTACGGCCAGAACCTGTTCGACGCCTGGCGCTTTCTCGACATCGGCGAGCCGGGCATGGACAACTCGAGGCGCCCGCTGAATCCGGATTTCGTGCTCAACCAGTCGCGCTACAAGGGCGCCGAAATCCTGCTCGCGCGCAAGAATTTTGGCTGCGGCAGCTCGCGCGAGCACGCGCCCTGGGCGCTGCAACAGTACGGCTTCAAGTGCGTGATCGCGCCGTCCTACGGCGACATCTTCTTCAGCAACAGCTTCAAGAACGGCTTTTTGCCGGTGGTGCTGACCGAATCGCAGGTCGATGGCCTGTTCTACGACAGCGCGCTGCCCGGTTTCCGGCTGGTCGTGGATCTCGAGCGCCAGACGGTATCGACCGTCGATGGCGCGAAGTCATTCCGCTTCGAGGTCGATCCCTCGCGCCGCCATTCGCTGCTGAACGGCCTGGACGAAATCGGCGTCACGCTGCGCCACGCCGACAAGATCCGCGCGTTCGAGGAACGGCGAAAAGCGCAGCTGCCCTGGCTCTTCCGCTGACTCTCTTCCGTCGGACCTTCCCATGAAAATCGCGGTTCTGCCGGGCGACGGCATCGGCAAGGAAATCATTTCCGAAACGCTCAATGTGCTTGGGCGGCTCGGGCTAAAGCTCGACTTCGAAGAGGCGCCGGTCGGCGGCGCGGGCTACGAGGCGAGCGGCCATCCGCTGCCGGAAAAGACGCTGGCACTGGCGAAGAATGCCGACGCGATCCTCTTCGGCGCGGTGGGCGACCCGAAGTACGACGGCCTGGAATCGGCCAAGCGGCCCGAGCAGGCGATCCTCGGTCTGCGCAAGGAACTCGGTCTGTTCGCCAACCTGCGCCCGGCGCAGGTCTACGCGGAGCTCGCGGATGCTTCGTCGTTGCGGCCGGAGGTGGTCGCGGGACTCGATATCCTGATCGTGCGCGAACTGACCGGCGATATCTACTTCGGCCAGCCCAAGGGCATTCGCGCCCACGAAACCGGCGGGCGCGAGGGCTTCGACACCATGCGCTACACGGAGGCGGAGATCCGGCGCATCGCACGCGTCGCGTTCGATGCAGCCCGCCGAAGGAATAGAAGCGGCGGCAGGAAAGTGTGCTCGGTTGACAAGGCCAACGTCCTCGAGACGTCCCGTCTCTGGCGGGAAATCGTTGCCGATGAAGCGAAGAAATTCGCCGACATCGAGCTTTCCCACATGTACGTCGACAACTGCGCGATGCAGCTGGTGAGGAATCCGAAGCAATTCGACGTCATCGTCACCGGCAACATGTTCGGCGACATCCTCTCGGACGAGGCGTCGATGCTGACCGGCTCCATCGGCATGCTGCCCTCGGCGTCGCTGGATGCGAACAACAAGGGCCTATACGAACCGATCCACGGTTCGGCGCCGGACATCGCCGGCAAGGGCATCGCCAATCCGCTGGCGACGATCCTGTCGGCTGCGCTCATGCTGCGCCATTCGCTGGGCCAGCCGGCGGCTGCCGAGCGCCTCGAGGCAGCGGTGAAGAAGACATTGCGCGACGGTTACCGCACGTCGGACATATATACTGCGGGAATGAGGAAGGTAAGCACCGCGGAGATGGCTGCCGCGGTTGCGGAACGGCTGTAGAACTGGATATCGGTCATGTTGAGAATCGGCATCGTAGGTTGGCGCGGCATGGTGGGTTCGGTCCTGGTGCAGAGAATGCGCGAGGAGAAGGATTTCGACCACGTCGAACCCGTGTTCTTCTCCACGTCGCAGGCGGGCGGCAGAGGCCCGGATATCGGCAAGGGCGCCACGACCGTGGGCGACGCGATGGACGTGGACGCGCTGAAGAAGCTGCCGGTCATCATCTCCTGCCAGGGCGGCGACTACACCAACGAGATTTATCCGAAACTGCGCGCGGCCGGCTGGCAGGGTTACTGGATTGACGCGGCAAGCGCGCTGCGCATGAAGGACGACGCGGTGCTGATTCTCGATCCGGTCAATCTGGCCGAGATTCAGAAGGGCGTGGCGGCGGGCAGGAAGGACTTCATTGGACCCAACTGCACGGTCAGCCTGATGATCATGGGCATGGCCGGCCTCCTGCAGCGCGATCTGGTGGAGTGGATGACGTGCATGACGTACCAGGCGGCCTCGGGCGCCGGCGCCGCCGGCATGCGCGAGCTTGCGCAGCAGATGGGCCACCTCGGCGACGTCACCAGGCCGGTGATCGAGGATCCCGCGGCGACCGCGCTCGACATCGACCGGCGCATGACGACGGCGCTGCGCAACGGCGGCATGCCGAAGGCGGAATTCGGCCATCCGCTGGCGGCGAACCTGCTGACCTGGATCGACAAGGATCTTGGCAACGGCCAGAGCCGCGAGGAATGGAAGGCGGAGGCGGAAGGCAACAAGATCCTCGGACGCAGCGAGCAGCCGATCCCGATCGACGGCATCTGCGTGCGCGTCGGCGCGATGCGCTGCCACAGCCAGGCGTTGACGGTGAAGCTGAAAAAGGACGTGCCGCTGGGCGAAATCGAAGGCATGCTCGCCGAAGCGCACGACTGGGTGAAGGTGGTGCCGAACCGGCGCGAAGAATCGCTTGCCGAACTCTCGCCCGCGGCCGTCAGCGGCAAGCTGTCGGTGCCGGTCGGCAGGCTGCGCAAAATGTCCATGGGCGGCGACTATCTCAGCGCGTTCACCGTTGGCGATCAGCTGCTGTGGGGCGCGGCCGAACCGCTGCGCCGGATGGTGCGCATACTGCTGGATTCAGGGGTGCGCTAGGGCCCGGCCGAAGGAGGAAAAATTCCTTCCCATCCAAGGCACTATCTGGGCAATACCAAGAATGTCTCTCAGGTTGCAGTGCTAACGCCATGATGTTATGGTAGTCAGTCCCGGACGAACGACTCAGGGTGGGTTCAGTGGCTAAATTGGTCACCGCATTTCGTCTAGCCATCGCAGCGCTGC